>Ga0207416_1000753_pt1 | contig 49989 bp, 46 predicted proteins | sample PaiPotPPM11metaG_FD_184107 | JGI IMG/M metagenome (GOLD analysis project Ga0207416, IMG submission 184107) | Iron sulfur acid spring bacterial and archeal communities from Banff, Canada, to study Microbial Dark Matter (Phase II) - Paint Pots PPM... ... | reverse complement strand
CGTCGTTCAGTTCCCAGCGTCCTGTCACTGTCGTATCTGCGGCGACTCCAGAGGATTCCAGAATCCCACCAACTCACCTCATTCGCACCAGAAATTCACGCACCGCTATTTATGAGACTGGTTCTAGGGGGGTAGAATACCCCAGAATGAGCGCCCCCAGACGGGGGATGCCCCGCGACCCCATGCCTTTCCTGACCCTCCTTCTGGTGGACGACAGCGCGATCCAACGCAAAGTGATGGAGCGTCAGCTCACCGCTTTGGGGCACCGTGTCGCGACCGCCAAGGATGGCCACGATGCGTGGCTCCAGGTCCAAGCAGAACCGCCCGACGCGGTCATCAGCGACGTCGTCATGTCCGGAATGGATGGGTTCGCGCTCTGCCGCCTCATCCAGTCTGATACGCGGTTCGCTCGCATCCCGGTCATCCTGACGACGGCAGGCGAGGTGAAGGAGGGCGATCGGTTGCTGGCTCAACAAGCCGGGGCAGTGGATCTCGTCAAACGGGAAGTAGACATGGCCGCCATTCTGGACGTCCTTGCGCGGCCGCCGGCCGCGCCGCCGGTTCTTCGCGCAGCATTTGATCCGGATCAGCGTTTTGCGGTCTTGCGTCAGAATTTCGTCGCTGAGGGTCGCGTCAAGGCGCATCAGTTGCTGGACAGCGTTCGCGAACTCGGCGAACTGGATGCGGAGACTCGTGCTCGCCTGACGCATTCATTGCATCGCTGGGCGGGAGTCGCAGGCACCTACGGCATTCCCCATATCGGGCCCCGTGCCGCGGCCTTGGATTCCCTCCTTGAACAGCCGTGGCCGGCTGTGCGGGAGGACATGGTCAATGGTCTCACCGAGATCGTCGCCTGGTTCCAAGCGTCATAGGCAACCCAAGTCCGGTTGAGACGACGCCTTTGCAGCCGGTATGCAAGCGCCAGCTGGGGCGCATCTCCTGCCCACAGTCTGGCTATTGCTCAGCCGGGTGCCGTACTATGAGCGAGCAATCGCCTCCACCATTTTTTATGTCACGCCACTTCCCTGCCCCCACGTTGTGGCTGGTCGCTGCCACGCTGACCTGCATCAGTTCCGGCTTTGCCCAACCCTCCAGTCCACCGCCCCGTGCTGGTGTCGATTTGGCTGCGATGGATCGCTCCGCCAATCCCTGCGGAGATTTCTATCAGTATGCCTGTGGCCGTTGGACGGCGACGCATCCCATTCCCGCCGATCAGTCCGACTGGGCACGCTTCACCGAGCTCTACGAGCGCAACCAGCTTGAATTGCGCAAGCTGCTGGATACGGCTGCCGACGGCGGAGCAGGCCGTGATGCCCTGCACCAGAAGGTCGGCGACTACTATGCCGCCTGCATGAATCAGGCGGGAGTGGACGCCTTGGGGACGCGGCCTCTGACCCCCGAGATCGCCCGCATTGCCGCCCTCGGCAGCCTGCGCGAGTTGCCGGCCGAACTGGGTCATCTCCACCACGTCGGAGTGGGAGCGCTGTTCCGCTTCGATGCCGAACAGGACTTCAAAGACAGTAACTCCGTCATTGCCGGCGTTGATCAGGGAGGCCTGGGCTTGCCGGACCGCGATTACTATCTCAAGACCGATGCGAAATCGGTGGCACTGCGTTCCCATTACGTCGCGCACGTCGCAAAAATGCTGGCACTGCTGGGCGACACGCCGACACAAGCGGACGCCGAGGCACAGACCATCCTCGCCCTTGAAACGCGTCTGGCGCAGGCATCCATGGAGCGCGTGAAGCGCCGTGAACCGGCCAACATCTATCACAAGATGCCGTGGGCCGATCTCGTCGCCCTCACGCCCAACTTCGACTGGAATGCCTATCGCACTGCCATCGGCGCCCCCGTGCTGGCCAGCGTGAACGTCGCGGTGCCGGATTTCTTCAAGGCTCTCAACACGGACCTCGCCGCGGTTCCGCTGTCCGATTGGAAAACCTACCTGCGCTGGCATGTAGTGCATTCCAACGCCAATACGCTACCGGAAGCTTTCGTGAACGAAGAGTTCGCCTTTTACGGCACGGAACTGCGCGGCGCCAAGCAATTGCGCGCCCGCTGGAAGCGTTGCGTCGAGTACACCGACAACGACCTCGGGGAAGCGCTCGGACAACTCTATGTCGCCGATACGTTCGGCCCGGATGGCAAGGCCTCGACCCTCCGTATGGTCCGCGGCCTCGAGGCGCAGTTGCAGCAGGACATTGCGTCGCTTCCCTGGATGACGCCCGCCACCAAAAAAGCGGCGTTCATCAAACTGCATGCCATCACCAACAAGATCGGCTACCCCGATCGCTGGCGCGATTACTCCACCCTCGCGATCCGCCCCGGCGACTTCTTCGGGGATTCCGTACGCGCCAATGAGTTTGAGTTCCAGCGCCAACTCAAAAAAATCGGACAGCCGGTCGATCGGCAGGAGTGGGGCATGACCCCGCCCACTGTCAATGCCTATTACAACCCCGCCATGAACGAGATCGTCTTCCCGGCCGGCATCCTGCAACCGCCCTTTTTCGACAAGACCCGCGACGGTGCGGTCAATTACGGCGGCATCGGCGCCGTGATCGGTCACGAAATGACGCATGGCTTCGACGACGAGGGCCGCCAGTTCGACGCCCAGGGCAACCTGCGCGACTGGTGGACGCCTGAAGATGGCAAGGCCTTCCAACAACGCGCCGACTGCATTGCCGACGAGTACGCCAACTTCATCGCCGTCGCCGACGTGAAACTGAACGGCAAGCTCACGCTGGGCGAAAACACTGCCGACAATGGGGGCGTCCGCATCGCCTACATGGCCCTGCTCGACAGCCTGACCCACCACGATCCTGCCATTGATCCCGGCTCCATTGACGGCTTCACGCCGGCGCAGCGTTTCTTTATCGGTTATGGACAGATCTGGTGCGAGAACCGCACCGATGCCATTGCCCGGTTGGCGGCCACGGTGGACCCGCACTCCCCGGGCAAGGACCGCGTCAACGGCGTTCTGGTGAACATGCCGGAATTTCAGCAGGCCTTCCATTGCGGCCCGACCGACCCCATGGTGGGCGGTACCAAGGCCTGCCGCGTCTGGTAGACCAGCGACGGGGGTGCGATTGAGGGCCGAGGAGGACGGGCGAGAACACAAGAGGCGGACTTCTCGCATGGTCGCCAGCATTAAACTAGGCGACGCACCCACCGGGTTTTCGACTTTGACCGCGGTTTTTCCGCTGTGGTAGTCTCCAAAGGTCGGGTGCACAACGCGCCCATGGTGATGCCCAGCGGGCCGGTAGCTCAATTGGCAGAGCAAGTGACTCTTAATCACTAGGTTGAAGGTTCGATTCCTTCCCGGCTCACCAGACCTTCATCAACGCCTTCTCCTGCCGCCACGTCCTTGCAGACCGGGGCAGTTTCGGCAGTAGCAGGCTCGCGCTGGCCCCTGTCGCGGTCCAGATCATCACGCAGACGCCGCGCTTTTTGGACCCCCACATCCCCTAACTGCCGAAGAAACACTCTGACGCGGAAGTTCGAGGTGCCCCCCGCGAGCCTGCCGATGCCCAAGTCACTATTGCTCGCTGGTACGACTTCGAGAGCTGGCCTATAGGCGCACGCCCCTGGGCTGGGCCATGTACGGGGGGCGCAAGGAGACCGCGGAGTACCTTCGCGCCCAAGGAACAACGACCGAGGAAGCGTGACTCGACCCCCACTTGCATTTCGGCGACATCCGGCTTAATGTCCGGGCATTACAGGAGGGGCTTCAGGCCTATGATTTTTCGCATCTCGCTTCTCGTCACTCTGGGAGCAATTGGCCTGACTTGGGCTTCTGTCACCCAGTCAGAGTTTCACGCTCTGGGTCAGGGCACCATCACGGCATCCGGAACGCCCGGCTGTCAATTCACCCCCGCCGGATGCACGGTAAGCTCGCAGGGCACCATCCACGGCCGATTGATCGGCGAGGCTGACTTCGCTTCCTCGCTCACAGTTGCTTGGGCAGCAGCGACCCCCAATGGTGCCGGAGGTTACTGCGCTCCTGCCAGCGGCCCGGTCCAGGTGACGGCCGATCAGGGCGTGCTGACGCTTCAGGAACAAGGAACTGTATGCGAGGTCGGAGCCACCGCTGCGCAGGCGCCCCACACCTTCAACGCCACGTTCTACGTGCTGAGCGGTACAGGGCGGTTTGAAAATGTCCAGGGCACCGGCACGGCCGTCTCCAGCGTCAATGATCAGGGAAAACTCTTGGTTTACTTGAACGGCACCCTGTCCGGTCTCGCCTCAGGCGACGCCCACTAGTCATGTTGGTGCCTGCAACGTACATCCCGTGCTTGCCGTCCGGCATCTTATGGGTTTGATCCGCGAAAAATGATCTGCGGCGACCCGTCGGCCACCGCACATAAGGACACCCGTGATGCGCTTCCTGCTTCGCAGCTTCATCTTTGCTTCCCTGACGTTCGCCGTCGCCCTTTCCGCCTGGGGGCAGCAGGCGAGCACTGAAACCACCGTGGCCGTGCACCATCACCAGCGCCACCATGCCCGCAAAACCGTCTCGCACGGCGTGGCCGAGGGGGCGGAGGAGACCGGCGAGGGGGCTCGCGCCGCCGGCCGCGGCATCAAGAAGGGTGCCAAGGCCACCAAGCATGGCGTAGGTGAAGCCGGCGAAGAAACGGGCGAAGGCGCCCGCGCTACCGGCCGCACCATCAAGCACGGGGCCAAGGCCACCAAGCATGGCGTGTCGGAAGGTGCGGAAGCAACCGGCGAGGGCGCAGAAGCAGCCGGTCGCGGCATCAAGCATGGCGCCAAGGCCACCGGACGGGGCATCAAGAAGGGCGCCAAGGCCACCGGCCATGGCATCAAGAAGCTTGGCGACAAGGTCGAAGACACCATCCACTAGAACAGTCCCGACGCACGATCCCCACATCCCCTGTCTTCTCGATGACCGGCATGGATCCGGAATCGAAGCGGCAGGGGATTTCTTCGTGGCGTGTCCGTCTGCCGGCCCGAAAAGCGGCGTCGGCCGATGAAAGGACAAGGGGGCCCAACAGCGCCGGCGATGAGCCGTTCTTCAGGGGAGACGCTGTGGTCTTGCCTGCGTCGTCGCCGGTAGGCGACAATCCCACTGGCCTGCGGCCAGCAGGTCGCAAGACTTGCTGACTGGATCATGCGGACTTGGCGCCAACTTTTTCCCGGCCGCGAACGTGCCTCGCAGATGCCGCGTATTGGCCTGGCGTTGGGGGGCGGATTTGCCCGCGGAATCGCCAATATCGGCGTCCTCGAGGTCCTGGAAGAAGAGCGCATCCCCATTCATCTGATCGCCGGCACCAGTTCCGGCAGCATTATCGCCGCCGCCTATGCCAGCGGTGTCTCGACCCAGGAGCTAACCGAGGCAGCCAGCCGACTGCGCCTGCGTCATGTGGGTCGCTGGTCCCCCTCCTTGCTCGGATTCGCCAGCAATCTGCGCATGGAAGGCTTTCTGCGGGGATTGCTGCGCGCCACCGACTTCGCCGCCATGCGCATCCCGCTCCTGATTCCCGCCACGGATTTCGCTAGCGGCGCGGTCAAGATATTCCATGAGGGTTCCGTTCTGGAAGCCGTGCGCGCTTCCTGCGCTTACCCGCTGGTCTATCAACCGGTCCAACTTGGAGAGCACTACTACTTGGATGGGGGTTTGGTCTGTGCTGTTCCGGCGCGCCCCCTACGGGCAGCCGGCGCCACCCGGGTCATCGGTGTGGAACTGCTGTCCCACTGGCAGAGCGGGCCACCGCACAACTTCATGCAGGTGTTGGGACAGGCGTTTTCCGTCGCCATCATGCAGGGCGCTGAGACATGGCGTTCCAGCACGGATGTGCTGCTGCAACCCAACCTCGAGGGGATCGCCTATGACGCCTTTGACCGCTGCCACGATCTGATCCGGCTCGGCCGCGCTGCCGCGCAACTGGCGCTCCCGCAGTTGCGCCCCTGGCGCGGAAGCGCGCCTCCGCTTCCGCACCGCCGCCCCCTCGCGCCGCCTGCCATCGTAGACTGATCGGCAATGGATTCACGCACCCTGGTGATTGTGGGAGCCGGCGTGGTGGGCTGCGCGATCGCGGCCGAGGCCGCGACGCTCTTCAGCGACGTGTACCTTCTGGAGTCCCGGCCTCGGCCCGGCATGCTGACCAGCACGCGCAACAGTGGCGTGCTGCATTCCGGTATTTATTACGCTCACAATTCACGCAAGGCCTTCCACTGCCTGCGCGGCAATCGCTGGCTGCGCGAGTTCTGCCGCCGCTACAACGTCCCGTGGCGCGATACGGGGAAATTCGTGGTCGCGCAGGACGCCTCGCAACTCGCCGCATTGGAACAATTGCTGCAGCGCGGACAACACAACGACGTTCCCGGGCTTGAAATCGTGGATCAAGCTGCTGTCTCCCGCCGCGAACCCCACATCCGCGCCCACGCCGCGCTTTGGGTTCCCAGCGCGGCAATCGTCAACGCAGAGTCCTTGATCAAAACTTTGCTGCGCCTCGCGCAGGACCGCGGAGCGGCGTTCGCCCCGCAGACGCGGCTATTGGCCGTTGAGACCCGTCGTGACCGCCTGCATCTTCACACCTCGACCGGCGATTTCGAAACCGACCTCCTGGTCAACGCCGCCGGACTCTACGCCGACGAGGTGGCCCGCATGTGCGGCGAAGAACGATATACCGTCTATCCCGTACGCGGGGAGTATTGCCACGTCCACCGCCGCCATCTGGACTGGTTGCGCGGGCTGGTCTATCCCCTGCCCACTCCCCTCAGTCTCGGGATTCATCTGACCCGCACTGTGGAGGACGCCCTATTACTCGGCCCCACGGCGCGCTACATCCTCTCCAAAGAGGACTACGAGCAGGACTTGCTTCCTCCTGAGTTTTTTCTCGCAGAGGGCCGCCACTTGCTTCCCGATTTGCAACTTGACGATCTCACGCTGGCCTACACCGGAATCCGCCCCAAGCTCATTCCGGAGCATGGCACGCACGATCATTCGTCCTCGCCTGTTCCGTCCGGCGATTTCATCGTGGAACGTGACCTGCGCCATCGCAGCGTGATTCACCTGCTCGGCATCGAGTCACCCGGACTGACCGCCTGCACCTCTCTGGCGCGCGAGGTGGTGGAACTGGTCGTCGAAACGTGAGGCTCTTCCGCCCGAACAAACCGATGGGCGCAAGGTCACTGTGGACTGCGTTGCCGGCCGGATAAATGCCGGAGCAGGTTGGCCACGTGAGCAAGAAACTCCTCCAGCGTGCTGCGGCTTTTGGTTAAAAACGCGGTCGGGCCCAGTCGCAGGAGCTCCTGTTCCTCCGGCGTGAGATCGCGTGCCGAAAAGACCACAACCGGCATGAACCGCAACTCGGCATGGCGTCGCAAAGCGGCCACCACCTCGAATCCGGTTCCGTCCGCCAGACCAAGATCCAGGATCAACAGATCGGGCAAGGCCCGTGCGCTGACCTCCACTGCTTCCCGTTGCGTACCTGCGTGCAACGTCTCCACCCCCGTCTGCCGCAGCAACTCGACCAAGATGCCGGCCAGATCGGAATCGTCTTCCACCAGCAGCACCCTTGCAATCGCCTCGGCTCCCGCCAGCGCCCGTTCCAACGCCTGGAACAGCGCCGCATCGTTGGCCGGTTTGTGCACCCAGCCGGCGACGTTGCCGCTTCCGGCATGTGCCACACTTGCCGATAGGCCGCTGAAGATCACCACCGGAAGGTCGCGCGTCTCTGGATGGCGCGTCAGCTCCTGCATGGTTTGCCAGCCGTTCATGCCCGGCATGAGTAAGTCCAACAGCATGACATCGGGCAACATGAGGCGTGCCTGCCGCACCGCCTCGTCACCCGTCGCCGCCAACGCCACACGATACCCCCCTGCCTCCAGCGTTGCGCCAATCACCTCGCGCGTGCTTGGGTCGTCATCGCAAACCAGAATGAGCTTCGCGCTGGTCTCTGATTCCACATCACGGATTTCCACCCCTGCCGGGGGAGCGGTCGGCAATTGATCTGACCGCAACCCCGGCAGGCTGACATGGAAGACGCTGCCCTCGCCCATCCGACTCTCCACCCAGATCCGACCCCGATGTCGTTGCACAATGCTGCGGCAGATGGGCAAACCGAGTCCGCTACCCGCCTTCTCCCGTGCATCCGCCGCATCAACCTGTTGGAAGCGCTCGAAGATCGCGTCCAATTTGTTGGCCGGAATCCCGCGCCCGGTATCGCGCACCTCGATGTGCACGTTGCCCGGTTCGGCCTTCCCCAGCAACTCCACACGGGCACCGGCGAGGCTGAACCTGATGGCATTGCTGAGCAGGTTGGTGAGCATTTGCAAGATGCGGTCCGCATCCACGCAAACGAGAATGTCGAGCCGGCTGACTTCCAGGGTCACCCCTGCCTGTTCAGCCAAAGGCCGCAAGGTGTCGGCTGCCTGCTGCATCAAGTCGCCAATCACCACATCCCTGAGCACCAACGGCGCGTGGCCGGACTCCATGCGCTCGATGTCCAGAACGTCGTTGATTAAGCGCACCAGGCGATCAGTGTTGGCGACGGCGATGTCCATCATCCGTTGCCCGCGCTCCGGGAGCGCGCCCAGTTTGCCGCTGACCAGAAGTCCGAGGGCGCCGCGGATGGAAGTCAAGGGCGTCCGCAGCTCGTGGCTCACCAGCCCAACCAGCTCATCCTTGGCCTGCTCCGCTTGACGCCGATGGGTAATGTCGCGAAAGCTCAACACGGCACCCGATATACGTCCGTCCTCAGATCGCAGCAGGGCCGTCAGATACTCCACCGGAAATGAGCTGCCGTCACGGCGCCAAAACACTTCGCTGGTAATCGCGCGCGGTTTGCCGTCGCGCAAGGCATGGTAAGTTGGGCAGTCCTCCTCCGGATAGACGGAACCATCGGCATGCCTGTCATGGATCCGCTCGTGCCACACACTCCCTTGCAGTTCCTCCGCCGTCCAACCGGTCATGGCCGCTGCCGCCGGGTTGGCGAAGATCACGATCCCGTTCATGTCCAGGCCCACCAGTCCGTCCCCCACGGAGTTCAGAATCAGTTCGTTGTGACGGCGCAGGTTCTCCAGCGCGGCCAACGCCTCACGCTCGGCAGTCACGTCCCGCGCCACTGCGAAAAATCGTTGTCGCGACGGCGAGCTGGCAGCGCTCCAATGCAACCGGCGATAGCTGCCATCGCGACGCAGGGTGCGGCAATCAAAGTTGACCTCCTTGCCCTTCGCCAGGTCCTGCGCCGCCAACTCGACCCCAACCCGGTCGGCGGAATGTACAAAGTCCACGTACGGCCGACCCAGCAGTTCATCTTCGGTGAACCCCAATTTCAGAGCCCACGCCGGATTGAGGCGGCGAAAGTAGCCGCGAAAGTCCCCGATGGCCAGAAGATCCTGCGAGAGGGCAAAAAAGCGTTCTGCACTTTCCAGCTCGCGCATCAGGGAGACTAGGAACGCTCCCAGTCCCAGCGCGAGCAGGGTCACCAGGACACCCAGCCCCACCAGCCGGCGCTGCAATGCCACCACCCCTTGCATCGCGACCGCGGCCGGTTCCTCCACCAGCACCACCCAGTGCAAGGCGGGGATGGCACGATAGGCCGTGATCTCGCGTGCCCCGTCATGGTCGAAAAATCCCACGCCGCTCTCGCCCTGCAGGCCCCGTTGAACTGCCGCTTCTCCGCCCCGATCCTCCGCGGGCCGAAAAGGGTCGACGTGGGTCCCGGCCAGAAGGTGGCCGTGCTGATCCAATACCGAAATGGTGGCCGCACCCACTTGGCGCACGTCGTGGAGCCACGCATTGATGGTGTCCAGTCGATGCGTCGCGATCAGGATGCCATTCGGTCGCTGCTGCGCATCCCGCAGTGGAACCGCCACCGCCACGACCAGTGGGTGATTGCCCACGGCAGTCTGATAAACATCGGAAGTATACGGAGTCCATTCCCGCGTCACGCCCCGGTACCAGTCACGGTAGCTGAAACTTCTGCCGAGAGTCGCATCCGGCGGCCAGATGGCGCGCATCGTGCCATCCGGAGTAAACGCGGTAAAAAAACTGAAATCGGTCCGCAGGCGCGCCAGATTATGAAATTGCGCCGTCACCGAGGCCATATCTCCGCGCGCCCATGCCTGACGCAACAATGGCCGCTGGGCGATCGCCTCCAGCAGGGTCTGACTCTGCCCGAAATGATCACTCACCAGATCGGCGGAGAGTTGTCCTTTTTGCACGCTCTCCTGAAACACCTTCTCTATGGCTTGCGCGCGCAACACGCGGATGGAAGCCCAGGCGAAAATCCCCACTGGGGTGATCACCAGCAGTAGACAAACTACGGCCATCCGCCATGGTTGGTCGGCCAACCAATGACGCCAGCCCGTTCCCCGCCCTTCTCGCCTGTTCACCCTCATCGTCGACGCGGTGCTCGCATCGTACAGCGAACCCGGCCACCGGTGGTGGCCACGCCGGTCGGCCACTCATCCCCGCTGGACTAGAATAGAGAGCCAGTCTCCGACCGCGTGGCTCTCGCTTCGGCTTAGGTGCCCATGCCCAAGTCCTTCCTTCATCGCTCCCGCATTCTCATCGTGGATGACACTGCCGCAAACGTGCGTTTGTTCCGCAGCCTCTTGAACGAGGAAGGCTACACCCAACTACAAAGCACCAGTGATCCCCGCGAGGTCCTGACCTTGTATGCCAAGTTCCAGCCTGACCTCCTGTTGCTCGATCTTCACATGCCGCACTTGGACGGTTTCGAAGTGCTGCGTCGACTGATTGCCATCCTGCCGGCAGACGAGTATTTCCCCGTCCTCATGCTGACTGCCGATCTCACCCCGGAGTCTCGCGCCACCGCACTCGCGCTCGGCGCCAAGGACTTTCTCAACAAGCCCTTTGATACCCAGGAAGCGTTGCTGCGTATCGAAAACCTTCTCGAAACCCGTTATCTGCACTTGCAGCTACGCGGCCAAAATCTGCAGCTCGAAGAACGCGTTGCCCTGCGCACACGCGATGTCGCCGAGACCCAGGCCCAGGTGCTGATCCGCCTCGCGCGCGCCGCCGAGTACCGCGACGACGCCACGGGCCAACATACGCAGCGGGTGGGCCGCATTGTCGCCCACCTCGCTGAACGCCTCGGACTCCCTGCACCCGAAGTGGACCTGCTGCGCCAAGCCGCCCCGCTGCACGATGTCGGCAAGATCGGCATTCCCGACGCCATCCTGCTCAAGGCGGGCCGCCTCACGCCGGAAGAGTTTGACCTGATGAAGACCCATACCCGTATTGGCGCCAGCCTCCTTGCCGGCAACGCCTTCCCCTTGCTGCGCCTCGCGGAAGAGATCGCCCTCAGCCATCATGAGCACTGGGATGGCTCCGGTTATCCGCACGGATTGCAAGGCGATGCCATTCCGTTGGCCGCCCGCCTGGTGGCAGTCGCCGACGTCTTTGATTCCCTCACCCACGAACGCCCGTACAAACGTCCGTGGAGTGTTCCTGAGGCCGTCACCGAGGTGCGACGCGTGAGTGGCAGCCAATTCGACCCCCAGGTCGTGTCCGTGTTTCTGGAAGCTTTGACCTGTGGATTCGAGCATGGTGCCGCGGCCAAAGCCTAGGCCTGCGTGCATGGCCATGCTTCGGCACACCTTCCCCACTCCGCGCGCAACAGCCACACAAACGTGCGGTGCCAAGAACGGGCATCCACTCCCTTTTGACCCGCATCCAAGTTGCTGGTTAGCGCTACCTTCGTCGAACGGAGGGCGTGCCCACCCGGCAGCCTTCCCGTCCGGGGGGCGAGCTAGAGCCAGTTAGGAGAGACAAATGGCAGCACAAAGTTTGCTCACGTGGATCATCATCGGCATCATTGCCGGTTGGCTGACCGGCAAAATTATGAAGGGCTCCGGGTACGGCGTCCTGGGGGACCTTGTTCTTGGAATCGTCGGGGCCATCGTGGGCGGCTGGGTCGCCGGACTCTTGGGAATTGGCGCTTACGGTTTAATCGGAACGCTGCTGATCGCCGTTCTCGGCGCGGTGCTGGTAGTGGCCTTGGTGCGGGCTCTGAAACACGCCTGAAGGCGCTTGGCCATTGGCCAGTCGCGGAGCGCAGCCTTTCGCAGCGACGGATTCGGGTTGCGCCACCGCCTCTGATCCAATCGCCATTCCTGTCAGAAATGGCCTTCTTGTCCCTGTCGCCCGTCCATCACCATGCTGCTGCTGCGCTCCCAGGCGCTGGTTTGCCAGGCATCCGCTTTTCGCGGGCCGATCCACGGGGGCACCGCCAAGCAAAGACGCTCTGCGAGCGCGTTCACGTACGGCTCATAGCGACCTCGCAGTTCCTGGAGGCGGGCCCATCCCTCAGCATTCGCCTCGAGTGTCCAGCCGGCTTGGCGCAGCCCGTCCTGCATCTGCTTCCAGATCTCCGGGGTCAGCCGTTCCTCGCGCGGCGGACGTGGCGGTGCGCTGTAAATCTGCGCCAGATCCACCACGGCGTGACGCGATATGGCAAACGTCAATTGCGCCTGTCGCGCACATCGGTTGGTGGTCGTCGCCATTGTCAATGCGCAGGTGTCAAGAATGGCCGTCAACGCGGCCAGCCAGGATTGATGATTATGCTGGGAGCGGAAATATCCCAACACGGGATAGGAAATGTGACTTTCCAGCAGCTCCGCCGCCCATCGTTCTCACTCCTTCAGGAGCTCACGCACCGCATCAAAAGAGACCTGGCACGACGTTTCACCCGCTGCGGCCCAGCTATGTCGTAGCAACAACTCCATGGCGGTCGGCGGTGAGCCGGCCCGAGCGTCGAGCAGCACGATGGCCACCTCGCGGCGGGAAAACGACTGATAGAGCACGGGAAGATATCCGATGACCAGGGCCAAGAATCCCAGCCCCGTCCCCGCCTCCACCACGGTGAGGATGCGGGCCCACCGCGTCAAGGGCACCACGTCGCCTATCCCAAGCGTAAAAAACGTCGACGCGCTGAAATAGATGTCGGCGCGGAAACCACCTTCCACCCCAGGGCCCATACTCGCCAGTTGCAACAATCCGAAGCTGAAAATCAAACCAACCGCCCAGACCGAGATCAGCAGCAACAATGACAGCGGCCCGTAATAGCTGAGGTAGTTCTCCCGACGGTGCCCCGGGCGAAGGCGGCGCGCCATCCATACCCAGGGGACCCATGTGGCCCGAAAAAAGATTCGCGCCAGACGGATGCGGCGCGAAACACGACGCGGCAAGACCACCGTCTCAAACGCATCGCCCAGAATCACCAACGAGAGCAAGGCGCCAATCAAACCGGCCGTGACACGCATCATCGCCTTTGTACCTCAATTCAATCAGATGGTCCGCCCGGCTTGGAGGCGAGTGACCGGTGCTCGTAACTTGGCTGGACTGTCCCGACCCTCGCACGACCGCCAAGCGCGCCCTGCCGAGTCGATTTTATGCGACCGGGGATCGACGGTCTTGGGATGCCGCGTCGGCCGCTTTCCGGCTGAAAAGGCCACCCGCCCCGGACAACCGTGCCAAGTCTGGTTTATCATCGCCGCACCATGATCTCTCGCCGCTCCTTCCTGTCCGGCTCGGCCCTCGGCGCCGTGGCGCTTCCGCTGGGCGCTTTCGCCTCTCGCCCTCGCCCGGTTCATCGTTTTGCCGGACCCTATGGGCTGCAGCTCTATAGTCTTCGCAAACAACTGCAGCAGGATGTCTCCGGAACATTGCAACAGATCCGTGCGGACGGCTATACCGAAGTGGAAGCGGCGGGGATGTACGGCCTCAGCGCCCCCGTTTTCCGCGGCCACCTCGATCATGCCGGCCTCAAGTGCACCAGTATGCACGCCGATGCGGCCCGCTTCGAAAATGAGTTCGATTCCGTACTTGGCGAAGCGCGCACCTTGGGCGTTGAGTACGTGATCTGTTCCTCCTTCGAGTGGCAGCGGCGCAATTCGCTCACGGAAGCCGATTTCAAGCGCGTGGCCGGCCAGTTCAATCGCTGGGCGAAGCGTCTGCGTCCGCATGGTTTCCGCTTCGGTTACCACAACCACGATTTCGAATTTCGCGAGGTCAACGGCCATCGAGGCATGGACCTGCTGATCGAAAACACCAACCCCGCACTGGTGGATTTCGAGATGGATGTGTTCTGGGTGAAGCGCGGCGGCCAGGATCCAGTCGCCTACTTCCATCGCTTTCCACATCGTTTCCGACTCCTTCACGTCAAAGACATGCGACCAGGCACGCCAGTCGGCGATTTATCCGTTGGTACGTCCGAGGAGGCCTGCGTACCCTTGGGCACTGGCATCCTCGATATTCCCGCCATCTTGCGCACCGCCGCGCAAGCCGGCGTCCGCCGCTATTATGTCGAGGACGAAAGCGCAGAAGCGCCGGACGGGATCAAGCAAAGCTTGGCGTACCTGAAACAAGTCCGCTTCTGACGCTATACAACCACGCCGGCCGGGCGAAGGCGCGCGGGTCCGTTCATGGACGCAATCCACCGTCTCCTTACCTCCGTGACGCCGACGCCGCGCTGATCTCGCGACCGAAATACCACTGTTTGCCGGCCTTTTCGTATTCCAAACTGCTCGCCGCTGAGCAGCTACGCGCCGCGGCCAGATATTCCTGCACATCATTGACTTCGCGGAATGCCACGACGCGTGGCTGCACTCGGCCTGACTGCTTCACCGTACTGTGAAACAGGGTCCAGTTTCCCCTGTCGTCAAGAACGCCATCGGTCCCGCATTCCTGCATCAGGTCGTACTCCAGGTACGGGTTGGTATACCAGCCGAGATAACAGGACGCGGGTGGAGGATGGCAGAGCAGGGTCGCCGCGCTTTTCATTTCCCGCTGCCGTGCCGCAAGCACTGCGCTGCTGGCCGGCACGTTGCCGCTGGGATAGAGCGCGATATTCGAGGATGGCGGCACGATGAGAAAGTTGCCGGCCAGCAGGACCAGGACGAGAAAAGGGGCCTGGCGGCGTTGGCGCAGGAACCAGCCGGCCACTGCCAACCATAACCACGGCAGAATGACCAGCGCGGTATGCCGTGCGTTGTTACCGCGAATCAGAAACCAGAAAACCACGCTCGGCGCGCTCCAGGCCGCGAGCAGCCAGCACCACAAGCCACGGCGTTCGGTCGACAGGACGCGCCAGGCGCGCCCCATGCCAAGCAGGAAAATGGGCGTCAGTACCCCGGCCCCCAACCACATGGGAAGCAATTGCTTGACCAGGGTCGGCCCGTGCGGCCACGCTAAGAATGTCCCCACGGCATGTCCAGCGGCCTGTTGGCTTTCTCGCCAGCCCTCCCCCAGCAGCAAGCTCCGCAAGAGCAGGAACAGAAAACTTGCCATGGCCGGCACCACCGATCCGGTGGCGAGTTGCGCCCACTTCGGGCATGAAGCGGCGGCCGGGCGTCGCAACTCGAGGAGCGGAAAGACGGCCAGGCCAAGCACCAGGTCGCTTTTGCAGGCCAGCCCGCAGGCCAGGGCGATCGCACTTCCTCCGCGGCAGAACCAAGCCTGCCTCGTGTCCGTCGCTTCCTGGGCGCGTAGCGCCAACCAGATTGCCAGCAGGTAGCCGAGGCTGGACCATCCCTGCGGAAGCGGCTCGATTCCCAGCCACCAGTACGCCGGCGTCACCAAAAAGAACAGCGTTGCCCAAAAGGCCGCTTCCCCGCTCACGAATCGGCGCCCGATTGCCAGCAGCAGTGGGGCACTCAGCAACGCGGCCACCAAACTGGCCGCGTTCAGCAGCAGCGGCAGCTCCGACACAAGGCGAGGGAATGCCGTTAGTACGTGGACGGCCCCCCAATCGTACGCTGGGGAGAACACCCGTCCGTAGATTTCCGGCGCCCCAGCATGGCGAGGGTCGCGCAGCCATTGCAGGATGCCCACTGCATAGCGCGCTGAGTCGGACTCGCCAAATCGGTTGTGCCATGCCGGCCAGCGCGTCAGCAAGGTCACAACCACGAGCAGAGCCGTCGCCTTCCCTGCCTTGGTCGGGACGATGCGCCTTCCTGCTGTATCTGTGAAAGAGGTGGCAGTCAGCGGCATGCTCTTGCGTCCTTTTCCATGGAGATCGAGATGGCCAGCAGCGATCCGCGATCGCGACTGCGCGGAGATTTCCGGCACTCAACCTGGCACACGACAGGCGGGCAGGTTCCGCATCTCCAATGCGCCGCTGTATTGCGGATACCACCAGAAATTGCGGTAATCCGCATCGCCGGCATCGGCATAGCGGAAGTAAAGCCGGCCATTGTCCAGCACGTGGTAACAAGCCAGCGCGACGACAAGGCGGGCGCGTTGGGTACGTCCTCCCTGCGCGACCACCAGCACGCGCCGGCCCTTGGCCAGCGCGCCGCGTACGTTTTCCAGCTGAATCTCGCGTTGCGACGCCGTCAGTCCGTAACTCCGCCAGCCCCACACGAAGTCCTCCACCATCACGCCCTCAAGAAAGGGCAGATACGTCTTCCAAGATCCGGGGCTGCCGGGGTCGCTGGTAAGGTTGGCCCACAACGGAACTCCATGGAGCACCTTGCGCACGACCGTCAAGTACCCAATGACGGCAGAACGAAAGGCAGCATCGTCGCCATATTCCATCAAACCGCCACGATTTTCTGGCTCGTTCAGGACACCGGAACGGCTGAGTGCGAGGTCGTCGAGAAAGATGCCGTCGTAATCCAGTCGGTGATACGAAAGCAACTTCTGGGCCGCGAATCGACGCCAACCCCTGTCGCCGGGGTTCATGCGGTAGATGACGCGCAAAACCCCGTTTCCAGACCGATGGGTGTTGTAGAGCCGCTCACCGCGTAGATTGTGTAGAAACCAGCTTTCATGGGGATGAATCTGCCGGCAGAACGTGTCATCCCGATCCGCCATCGTACGCTGGTAAGCGCGGAAGCGGAGATCACAGGATGCATCCGCCGTTGCGTACGGTCCCGGTCCCTCCGTCTCGTTGGCCGCCACACTCTGCAGCACCATCCCCGGGAAGCCGTTCCGGCGTAACTCATCGCGGTACGCCTCGTCGCCCTGCGTCAGAATCACCAACTGCACGTGACGAGCGAGAAAACTCGATGTGGTGCCATCTTCAGGCGGCTTGTAGAAATAGGCCAGCCGCACGGGAACGTTCGCGCCGTTCAGCTGCGGCAGGGGAGCGCGCTCGCCGCCTCGCTTCCCGCCTTGCCACGGCACGGCCACCAGCAATGCTGCCCATACCCACGCGAATGCCGGAATCCCGGTCACGTCTCGATCCTAGGGCAGGACGCAGCGAACGCATCCGTACGCTCATGAAAACGGGCCGGAAGAAGCCACCGCAACGGGGGGAGTCGCGAGTCAGTCCCACGGAGAGGCCACGGCCGCGCTGTGGCCCACCTGCTATTTGTCGTGTTCCAGCACGAAGGGCTCCGCCACCATCTTGCCGTCGCGGCGGATCAACTGCTCGACTTTGCCTTCCGCGGCATCCAATTGCTGTCGGCAACTCTGCGATAGCGCCATGCCTTCCTCAAAGAGGGCAATTGAGGTTTCCAGCGGCAGATCCGTGCGTTCCAGTTGTGTGACGATCTCTTCCAAACGCGCGACGCACTGCTCAAAGCTGAGCGGAGTCGTCGGTTCAAGCGCGCCGGGTGCTGACGTCTTCGGTGCCACGCGCTCAGCATAACAGACGCGCCGCCACGGATCGCGATGGGCGGCGCCCGCACCCAGCCGATCTCAACCCAAGCGGCGCAGTTCATTGCTGAAGGAATACCGGTTGCGACCGTCACGTTTGGATTGGTACAGAGCAAGGTCAGCGGCCTCCAGCAGCTTGCGCGGTTGCGTCGCGTCCTGCGGGCAGAGGGCCACACCGATGCTCACCCGCAGACGAAGTGGAACAGCACGCATCTCGACGGGAAAGTCGGCGCTCCGCACCGCGTCCCGGATCCGCGCTGCCACAAAGCGCGCTCCCGCCGTGTCGGTCTCCGGGAGGATTACCGCAAATTCATCGCCGCCGATGCGTGCCACGGTGTCAATGGCACGCATGTCGCGTATCAGCACGCGGGCGAACCGGCGCAGAATCTCGTCGCCGGTATGATGTCCGAACTGGTCGTTGATCGCCTTGAACTCATCCAAATCCAGCATCATCAACGCGCTGGAGATGCCACGCCGCAGACTGCGTTTCAGCTCGCGATCCAGTTCCTCTTCAAAAAAGCGCCGCGTTCGGAGCCCGGTGATGGAATCCGTCAGCGCGTAGTGGCGCCAATGATCCATAACGGCCGCCCAGGATGTTTGTGCCTCCACCAGCTGGCTCATCACCCATAACAACTGTGCATCGTCGCGTGTAAAGCAGGGGTCGCCTTGCCGAAACAACTGCAGAGAACCAGCCGGTTGATGTTCGACAAATAAGGGCACCGCCAATGCGTGCCGCGCATGCACCCGCAGCAGGAAGGCATCCATGGCAGGCTCGGTGGCAAGGCTCACCGCCACGGGTTTCGTGGCCGCCACGGTCCAGTTCTGCAGCACATTTTCGCCGATGGTGGGCAGCAGCATGCCATCAAAGTGCCGGGCGACCAGTACATCCGTCGTGGTGTCACCTGCTGTGCGCGAACGGAAATGAAAGGAAGCCAGTTGCCGATCCGACGTTACAACGTCGTCGCACTGGTCCAGACTGAAGCGCAGGCTGGCCGCGAGCGTCGTGTCCGCCCCACCCGTTACGGCCAGCCGTAACAAGGCGGCCGCAGCGGTAGGCCGGTCGCGCAGCAGCTCCGCCGGCATCTCCGGGTCCACGTTCAGGACGGTATTAGGCGGAATCCCCACCGGTACCCCCACCTCTGTCTGCCAACTGTGCCGCGCTTCGTCAACGTGCTCGACGTTCTGATCTCGTTTCGCAACCGAAGAACTCTCCGTCATCTTGGTGCTTGGGACAACCCCGCTGCCCAGCACCACCCCGTCTATCCCAGAGACGCGAGTGTGAGCGCGATCGGATATCACCTTGGCCTAGTGCGATTCGATGCTCCCCGGCAGTGTGGTGGTTCCACCCACACTTTTCCGCTCCTTCTTTCAGTCCCCCCCGGGTGTGGATTCCTCTCTGCAGCCCACCAATGGGGGATGGTCCCACCACTCCCGTCCGGCTATGGTCGAGTTCTGCTACCACCGTGATGATGGCTCCCCTCGTCTGTTGCACCAACGACACCGCTTTGCAGTCGCACCTACGCCTTCTGGTCGGCGAGCAAGTACACAGCGTAGCTTTGCCCTGCCATCTCCTTTCCGCTCTTCACGCTTACCACTCGAACTGCCTGGTGTGGGATCTACATGGAGCGACGCATCGCCATCTCGACATCCATGCTGCGCTGCGTGTCGCGGTGCCGGGATTGCGAATTCTCTGGGTCGTGCCGCTCGCGACCCGCTCACTTCTCGAGGACTGTTTCCGACCAGAAACCGACACGTTCCTGCTGAGTACCTACTTGCCCGAAGAACTCGCGCTCCGCCTGAAGCTCGAATGTTCTCCTGCCGCTCGATCCAGCCTCCCGGCCCACCGCGCCGCAGTCACTCGGCTCATTGGACACGCGCCCGCCCTCGAAGACGTGCGCCGCACCTTGACGCGCGTCGCCGATTCCGATGCCACGGTTCTGCTGCAGGGCGAAAGTGGTACGGGAAAGGAGGTCGCAGCCCGCGAACTCGTCGCGGCCTCCACCCGCCACGACGCCGCCTTCATCAAACTCAATTGCGCGGCCATCCCTTCCGATCTCTTGGAGAGCGAATTATTCGGCTTCGAGAGCGGCGCTTTCACCGGCGCTCTGCGCCGTACGGCGGGCAAGTTTGAGCTGGCTCATGGCGGCACCCTCTTCCTGGATGAGATCAGCGAGATCCCGCTTACGCTGCAAGCGAAATTGCTGCATGTCCTGCAGGACGGCGATTTCAGTCGGCTTGGCGGTCAGCAACAGCTCTCCGTGCAGGTCCGAGTCATCGCCGCCACCAACGTCGTCCTCCGCGACGCGGTCGCGGCCGGACGTTTCCGCCGTGACCTCTTTTACCGCCTCGAAGTGGTCACTATCACCATGCCTCCCTTGCGTGAACGTCCGGAGGACATCCCCGCCCTCCTCGAGTTCTTTGTGCATCAGTATCGGCAACACTATGGACGCAACGTCTCCAACTTCAGCCCCTTCGTTCTGCCGGTCTTACAGCGGCATTCTTGGCCGGGGAACGTTCGCGAGCTGGAAAACCTGGTGAAGCGGTACGTCCTGTTCGGGGACGAGCGGGAGGCGCTGCAGGATCTTCTGGCATCACCCAGCATGGCTATCAGCTCGCCTCCGGCGTCCCTGACATTGATCGAGGTGGGCCGCACCGCCGCCCGGCAGGCGGAGGCTGCCGCCATCCGACAAGCACTGACCGAGACCAGGGGAAACCGCAGTCAAGCCGCCAAGCGCCTCAGGATCAGCTATAAGGCGCTGCACCACCGATTGCAGGCGCTGCGGATGTCGGATGTCCCCGGGGCGCTCTGCGTGTCAGGCGATGCCATTTAGATCTCCGGGTAGAAGTCGAAGAAGGCCTCAATGCTGCTTCGCAACTGGCGTTCGATCTCCTCGCGGCTGCCCTCCAACAAATGCATGGTGACCCGCGCCTGGCGCTGGTTCTGCAACTGGATCGGCGCCTCCCCGATGCTCGCTATCTCGTCGGCCGGCAGCAGCCTCATCCCATAAACCAAGGCTAGTTTTGCCATGATCGCGCGCCTCGCTTTCCCGTCTCCGACATTGAACTCCTGCACCCGGATTGCCAACTCGCACCGTCGCTTTCAGCCGCGGGACCGGCTTCTCGGAGGCTACTCGCGTCAGGCCTCCGCTCGTGACATACCCGCGCTCTGCGCCCATCCGCGCCCTAGCGATTCTCCTCAATCTCCTCTAGCAGCCCTCCGATCTCGCGGCGAGCGTGCAGATTCCCTTCGCGCTGTGCCGCCTCGAGGCCTTTTTCGAGCACCGCTCGCGCTTCCTCGCGCCGTTCCAGCCGCAGCAGCAGTTGACCGGCCTGCTGGTATCCAGCCGTATAGTACGGATGGTCTAGAGAAAGCTGGGCAAATTGCCCCAGCGCTTCCTCGTGTTTGTCGGCATGCACCAACTCCATGGCCAAGCCATAACGTGCGAAGGCATTGCGGGGATCGGCCGCCAGGAGCGCTTCCAGAGTCTCACGTCGCGTAGGGGACATCGCCTTCATCGTATATCGAGCTTCGGTGTGGGGCGACAGACGCCGGCGCCCCAACATTCCGCGTGGCCGACGCACCAGCGTCTCTGGCTCTTCCCATACCACCCCGGCCGGGCGTAGCATGAGGACGCTGTTCTCGGAGTGTCCCAGTGAAACGCCTCCCCCTGTCCCTGATGGTCTGCTGCCTTTTTCCCTTCCTCGCCACTGCCGCTGAGACGCGCGATGCAAAGGCGGTCGCCCTTGCTCACCAGGTCCGTCTCGCCATGGGCGGTGAGCAGGCTTGGGAGCAGGTGCATTTCGTACGCTTCGCGTTCAAGGTCTCGAAGGGGAATCAGGTTCTCGGCGATCGTTCTCATCTCTGGGATAAGTTCTCCGGACGCTATCGCCTCGAGTTCACCTCCAAGGACGGCAAACGCCACGTCACGCTTTTCAACGTCAATGATCACAAGGGCACGGCTTATGTGGACGGGCAGGCGCTCACCGGCCCCGCTGGTGACAAGGCCTTGCAAGATGCCTATGGAGCTTTCATCAATGACATGTACTGGCTCGCCATGCCTTGGAAATGGCTGGATCCGGGTGTCAACCTGAAGTACTTGGGCAAGCGCCCCTTAGCAGGTGGCCAGGACGACGTGGTCGAACTCAGTTTCGGCAAAGTCGGACTCACCCCGGGAGACCATTACCGGGCCTTCATCTCCCCCACCTCGCACCTCATGACCCATTGGGAGTACGTCCTGCAATCCGGTGACAAGGGAGCCTGGGACTGGGCCTACACCGAGAGCAACGGCGTCAAACTGGGTCAGAACCACACCAATACACAAGGCATGTCGATCAACATGGGCACCGTCAAGGCCCTATCCACGGTTGACGACCGCTTTTTCACCGATCCCACCACTCTCGTCTCATTGCCCTGATGACAAGCCGGGATGCGCACCGAACCGCGCTGAATCGGACCGTTTGGCCATGCCCTGCCCTTACTTCTTGCCTCGTATGCGCGCCTCCCAAAATGAGGTGCCCGTTCCAGCAGTGCCCGGCGCGTCGGTGCACTGGCCCCTGCTTTCCCCATGGAAAGGCGACTGCCATGCCACGGGCGCGCAGCAACCGGTGGAATCCTTGGAAACCCTGCATGGGTGCAATTTCGGCTACGCCGCTTCCTGCCCGCAACTACCAGCGGATCGCCCAGCCGACCGCATCAGTTTCCAAGTCGCGCGCGACCGGGACGGCGCCTTGCTGCTCGCCTATGTCCTCGAACGGGACCATCTTCCCGTGGTGCACGGTACCTTGCTCTACGACGTCGGCAGTGGACACTGGCGCAGCGCACACGCCAATCATATTCTGCTGCGGCAGGCAGAATGTTATCTTTCGGAGTACGTGGCCCGTCGCGCCGCGCACTCCACATGAACCCGTCACCCCCCGCACCCGCGGTCGGCAAACCAGTCCGCGCTTCGCAATCGGAAATGACCGAGGTGGTGCTGCCCAACGATGCCAACACGTTGGGCAATATCCTTGGCGGCAAGGTGATGCATCTCGTGGACATCTGCGGCGCCATCGCCGCTCACCGCCATGCTGCCAGCTATGTCGTCACGGCTTCGGTTGACCACATGGATTTTCGGAATCCAATCCGCGTGGGCGACTTGATCGTCCTACAAGCCAGCGTCAACCGTGTTTTCAAAACGTCACTGGAGGCGGGCGTCAAGGTTTTCTCGGAGAATCCCCTCACCGGCGAACGCCAACACACCAGTTCCGCTTATCTGACCTTCGTGGCGCTCGATGAGTACGGCCGGCGCACGGAAATCCCGCCCGTGGTGCCTGAAACCGAGGAGGAGCGCCGTCGCTTCGAGCAGGCCGGGGCACGCCGGCAATACCGCCTGTTTGAGCGCAGCCGCAAAGAAAACAGCCGCGTCTAAAACGCTCCCTCCATTTCAATTCTGCATCCTCCAGGTCCCTTTTTGTTCCTCCGCCTCATCCAGAAATACGCGTTGCTCGGCATGGCCTTGGGACTTCTCGTCGAGGCGTGGATCGTCATCCCCGGCGAAGCCTTGATCGCCGCCGCCACGGCCCGGCTCCCCAACCATTTCTGGACCCGGACGCGCATTGCGGCGGTGGGTTTGGCCGCCATGATGGGCAATGATTTGGGCCTTTACTGGTTCAGCCATGCGGCGCGGCGCCTCGTTCCGCGCATGATCGCCGGGCACCGACTCCATCTCCACCTCAACTTCGCGTGGCTGCTGGTCTCGAAATTTGTTCCGCCGCTGCGCAGCCCGGCAGTCGTGGTGCTCAGCCTGCAATCGGATTGGACGCGCTTTCTCTGGTACAGCGCCGTCACAAACCTGATTTGGATTGCCTGCTATGCATTCCTCGGTACCGTGCTTCGGCATCGCATTCTGCGGCTGATGCGGATCCTTCAAGCCCAGAAACGCGGGGCCGCGTTGGCGATCACTGAAGCCGTCCTGACTTTGGCCACTGTGGTGCTCTTTATCAACCCGTTTTAAGACGCGAGCGCGCCCGCCATGCAGGGTTGCGTCCCCCGCTCGCCTGCGCTCTGGCCGACACGCGACTTGGCTCCAATCCCAGTCTGACGGCACCGGACCCGTGGGACGGGAACTGCGGACTGTATCTTCTCTAGCAAGTCTCTTGCAAGTCGCCTGCCGGCTACCTGTGATCCGGTTGTATCGTTCAGCCCCAATTCCCTCAAATCTCTGGCGTCTGAGGTGGCCAGTCAGTCACCCCACGCCCGCTTTTCATCTACGGACTGCGAAGACTCTTCCCGTAAGATTCCAACAAGCCCCACGGGGCGCATTCGTACACGTGTATTGAGGAGGTCTCTCATGCGCATCCCGCGCACGGCCGCCTGGCTCGCGTTGGTGGGCTTCAGCCTTTGCGGTGCCGCCACCGCTCAGAGTGTCGATGTCTTCTTTGGGCTCAACGCCCTTACCGCCCAGCAGGCACAAAGTTCCATTCCCCGCTTCGGCGGTGGGCTGTTTCCCAGCGTCGGCGCAGATGTGATGCTGCTTCACACCTTTGGGGTCGGAGCGGAGTTTACGTACCGGCAAAAGCAGAACAATTACGCCAACACGTCCGCCCGGCCGTCCTACTATGATGTGAACGCCATCTGGATGCCGTTCCATCTCCCCTTCCTGACGCCCGAAATCCAGATCGGCCTTGGCTCCGCGCACCTTAAGGCCTATCAGAACGTGGCCAACTGCAATGGCGCGGCCAACTGTTTCAACGTCGCTGAAGCCAATCACCTCACCGGTCATATTGGCGCCGGGCTGCGGATCTACCTGACGCACGGCCTGTTTCTGCGTCCCGAAGCGCACTTTTACTACATTCGTCACAACCTGACTGCGGCGCGCACCGCGCAGCGCTATGGCATCTCCCTCGGCTACAGCTTTGGTGGGTTCCTTCCCTAAGGCGCTCAGAGGCCATCCTCGCATTGAGGCAAGGCACTTGGATCGCTTGTGTGCGCACCCGTACGGTTTGGGCTTCATGTATGTAACGGAAGGATCGGCGACGGTCATCGTGGTTGACGACGGATCAGGCGCGGTCGCCTGAAGGGTGCTCGCAGCGATCCGGTTCAGATGCTTGATGGTGGGTGCATCCTTGTGGTGCGACAGCCCCGGCGACAGGGTCCGCGGTTGTTAGAGGTTGAGGTACCGATCGAGGTCTCGGGAGGTCTCTCATGCGCATCTCGCGCACGGTCGTCTTGCTCGTATTGATAGGCCTCGGCAGTGCTGGTGCCGCCACTGCTCAAAGTGTCGATGTCTTCTTTGGGCTCAACGCAATCACCGCCCACGATGCAACAGCTTCCATTAATCCCTATCCCCGCTTTGGAGGTGGGCTGTTCCCCAGCGTCGGCGCAGATGTCATGCTGCTACACACCTTCGGAGTCGGAGCGGAATTCACCTATCGACAGCAGAACAATTACCAAAACTCCCCCCGCCTGTCCTACTACGATGTGAACGCCATCTGGATGCCGTTCCATCTCCCCTTCCTGACGCCCGAAATCCAGATCGGCCTTGGCTCCGCGCACCTTAAGGCCTACCAGAATCTTTTTGCCAGCTGCAATGGCGCAGCCAACTGTCTCAACGTCGCTGCAGCCAATCACCTCACTGGTCATGTGGGTGCCGGACTGCGGATCAACCTGGTGCACGGCCTGTTCCTGCGTCCTGAAGCGCACTTTTATTTCATTCGTAACAGCCGGACAGCCGCGCGCGCGGCGCAGCGCTTTGGCGTCTCACTCGGCTACACCTTCGGCTAGCACCAGTCCTCACGCTTTGGGGGTAGGACGTGGCTCGGCTGCCAGATTTACTTGCGGCGACGCAGCAATGGTGTGAGGATCGACGCCAGGCTGTTGCCGAAACTCCTCAGTTCCGGTTCAGGGCTGGATGTGCGGCGGCAGCATAGTGGAGGCCGGCCATGTCATTCGGTACGGTGATTGCATCGCTGGTAGTCATGCTATTGATGACAGGTCAGACCACCGTTCGTTTTGCCTTTGCGGGCATTGACGATGAGGTCACATTCGACCCAGCTCGCGTCTCCGCCGCAGAAGTGAATCGCTGGATACAACTTACGCCCCATTCAGGTCCCTACACACTTCTCGTCACCATCGAGAGTTGCGTTGACGACCACTCGCGATACGAGTGGTGCGGAGAATCACGACACTCTAGGGATATTCACATCGCCGAGCTTCGTCAGAAGGGCATCCGGGAACGCATCAATGACCTCGACCCAAGACACTTTCCGACCGAATTAAGGGATGTGGTCTTGTACTTGAGGCACGTTCAGTCGTTTTATCTTTGGACTGAGAATCGCTGGCTTAAGTTCCTCAAAACGGATGACGTATCCGTGTTTGACTCGGCATTTGATGATTTGAATCCGAAGCTCGAATGCGGCGCGATTCTGGATCAAATCCGCACTGCGAAAGCGCCAGAAGATGCGTCACGCTTAGCAAGGTTCGACCTCGACGCCTGCATGTCCAAGGCCGACAGAGCCAGAATTGGTCCCTATCCGGAGCAAGCATGGCAGGCCTTCCTGGATGCGTACGGCATTCATGAACACCCGATCGACGTTGTGGATGATGACGATCCAGACGATTGGTGATTGCGTTTGCCGAAGGCGACAGGGTGGGTTAAGCCATTGGGTTCGGTAGGGTGCGTGCGTCGCTGCGCAGGTGAGCATCCCGGAACGGCAACTCCTTTGGAACGCCCCACGTTTGGGGCAGGAAGCTGCTCCGGCATGCAGATTTTTGCTTGCGGGGAACCCACAACGGTGGGAGGATCAAAGACAAGCTGTAGCCGAAAGCCTGGGGCTTCGACGCGGTTCATGTGCTGGAGGAACCGCCATGACCGACCGACTGTACGAACGACGCATCTTTAAGCTCTGCACCGTTTGCGATCACTATTTTCAGGGCGCAATGAACGGCGAGTACACCTGTCCCGCTTGTCAGGACAAGGCTGCTGTTGCACGCCCGCTGCAACAGCTGGGCGGAGACGTTGCCAGTCTCCCTCCCAGTCCCACCACGCCACGTCGTGGCCGCCGCGCCGTGGCCTGATGTCGTTTTGTCAGGCTCGCTGACGACACCGTTTCGCCGAGACTCAAGCCACTCACGGATGCCGGCGGGTAGCCGTTACCCGTGTCGCCCTGTCAACGATTCTTCCCTGCCGCATGGGCGCTTCCGGCCACATCGCGCGTACAATCGAAGTCACGCGGGGCGGTAGCTCAACGGTAGAGCATTGCCCTTTTAAGGCAAGGGTTCTGGGTTCGAATCCCAGCCGCCTCACTTCCCACGCTTGCATGGTCCCCGCGCAGCGTATCGCCGGTCTAATCGACCTTCACCACAACCAGGACCTTATCGTCCAGGAGGTCGCCACCGGCGGCGAAGCTGGCCACCTCGCCGGCAATCTCGCCGACGATCTCGGCCGCCGGCTGGCGCCGGTGAGTTTTTAAAGCCGCAGCCAGCCGCACTGCACCAAAATCCTCGCCTTCGCGATTCATCGCCTCCAGGATCCCGTCGGTGCAGTAGGCCAGCACGTCACCGGATTCCAACTGGCATGTGGCGCTTTGGTACTGGGCTGCCGGGAACAGACCGACCACCATGCCGCCTTCTTCCAGCGGAAGAACGCTGTCGTCGCGTCGCACAAGCAGCGGTGGCACATGCCCGGCATTCACGTATTGCAACGACCGCGACGGAACGTCAATGCGCGCAATAAACATGCTGAAGTATTTTCCGCCGCGCGTCGAACGCAAAATCATGTCGTTCAGTTGCCCGACCATGGCTTCCAGCGACTGCATATGGGCCACCAGGGCGCGCAGTGTGGCTTGCAGATTGCTCATCACCAACGCGGACGCAACGCCCTTGCCTTCCACATCGGCGACCAGCAACAAGACCGTATTTTCGTCCAGGCAAATGAAATCGAAGTAGTCGCCGCCCACTTGATAACAGGGCTCATTGAGCATCCCGATCTCGAACCCCTTCACCACGGGCGGCGCTTCCGGCAGCAGCCCACGCTGAATCTCCCGCCCCAACGACAGTTCCTTTTCCAAGCGTTGTTTTTCCAGCGCTTCGCGGTGAAGGCGGGCATTGTCCAGCGCCAATGCCATGTGGCTGCTCAGGCGCTCGAGGAAATCCTCGTCCTCGCGCGTGAAGGCGCCCTCACGATGGTTGAGGAGTTGCAAGACACCGGCCACCTCCCCCGAACGATGGCGGATGGGCATGCAGAGCAGACTTTCGGTGTGGTACCCCAGTCTCTGGTCCACGCTCCGGTCAAACTGCGCCTCGCGATACGGATCGGCGGAATTGACCGTCGCGCCGCTCTGGGCCACATGCCCGGCGATGCCCTGGCCCATCGGCAGACGGATCTCTTGTCGCTCCAATCCCTGCGCCACGATGGACCAGATCTCCTGCCGTTTGGTGTCCACGATGAAGACCGTCCCGCGATCAGCCGGGATCTCGGAGCGCGCGATGCTTAGAATCAGCTCCAGCAGTTCGGCCAGATCGAGCGTCGAGTTCAAGAGCCGCGTCGCTTCAAATAGCAGCGCCAGTTTGGTGTTCGTATGCCGGCTGGCGGCCAGTAGCGTCGTCTCATGCGCCGCCAGGGCCGTGGCGTCGGAGGCGATACGCCACCAGCTTTGGTGGTCTCCACCCACGGGCTCAGCCGTCAGAAATCCCATAACGCCCAACAGGTCGTCGGCGAAGGTGAGTGGGTGCCCGGTAAAGAAGCCTCCGCCCGGCAAGCGTGTACTCACTACTGCTTTCCGTGAGGAGGCCACGTTGGCGGCCAAGGGTTCCGCTTGGCTGAAAGCGCCAGTTCCGGCCTCCGCGACAAGCCGCAGGCGCTTCCCTGCCTCCTCCCACGCCCAAATCGCAGCGCCGTCCGCCCTCAGACTCGCCACCGTGGAACTCACCGCCCAGCTCATGCACGCCTCGCCGCCGCGGCGTTCCAGCAGCCCCTGCACGAGCGTTTCCAGCGCCGCGAATGGAGGGGCGGTACCGACCGGAGAGGGGGAAGCAGCACTCATTTCGGATCGGCTAACTATACAGGGGTTCCCAAGGGGGTTCCACGGCGGGCCGAGTCATCGTGCATCCCTCCTTTTGCCTTCCATTCTCAGCCATGCCGGGCCTCGCACCACCGTTTACTCGCTCCATTTCCGGCTTCCGCCCCCCATCGTGTCGCACGCGCCTCTCTCATCTCAGGGTTGTATGCAGGTCCACTCTCTGCTTCGTTGGTGCTGTCCTGCCGACGGATATTCCCCATTGCGGGTTCTTTCCGCCGCAATGGAGGAGGGGACGACGGCGGTTGATGAACTTTGGGAAGGCACCTTGGGCTGCACGCATTGCGGACGTGTCTTTCCTGTCGAGCATGGCATTCCGCGGCTTCTAGTGCTCGAGTCCGGTCCGACTGCGGCGTTGAAACAGCTCGAAATGCTCGAGCGCGACCAGATCCGGCGACCAGTAGCGACGCCCCGAGAGCGCCACGACGAGGAGGTGGAAGCGGCATGGGTCTTGGATCGCGTCCAACCCAGCCATCATGATTCGATTCTCGATGCCGGTTGCGGCGTGGGACGTATCACGCGCCGGCTGCTCAAGCACAGCGCCCAAGTGGTTGCGACCGACTTCTCCTTCGAACGGCTGCGGGAGCTCGCAGCCGCCCATAAGGGGGACCCGAACCTGGAATGCGTGCAAGCGGATCTGAACCACCTACCCTTCCGTCCCATGGCCTTTACGAAAATTGTAAGCACCCAGGTCCTGGAACACCTGCCCAGCGCGAGCCTGCGCGGCGCCTTCCTGGCATCCCTGGCACGCCTGCTGGTACCGGGTGGAACGCTGGTGCTCACGGTGTACAACCAGGACCGCTATCGTCAGCTCCGCGGCCTGCCGGACGAAGGGGAACACGAGTCCGGAATCTTCTATCACTGCTACCGCCCAGCCGAACTACGTCGCGAACTACAGCATCCACAGTTGGGTCTGTCGCTCCGCGAGGTGCGCGGCGTGCTCTGCAATCCACCCTGCACGTACCGTCTGCTTCCCCGCCTGGGCCCGCTCGGGCAGTGGCTGGATCGCGCCTGCAGCCGCCACCAGCAGCTCGGTCTGCAGTACGGCCGTCTACTCCTTGCCTGCGCTTCGCGGCCGGAGTAGGACATCGTCCTGCAACAATGTGCGCAGGACAACTCTTCTCATCACGCCTGTTGCAGCCCCGCAGGGGCGTTCGCGAATCGTCCTCGGCCACGGCTCGCCATGCACTCACCCTACCTGCGCACCGATGCATCGGCATCGGACACTTGACCCTACATCCCATCGTAATTCGGGCCGCCTCCGCCTTCAGGGGGTACCCAGGTGATGATCCCGTACGGGTCCATGATGTCGCACGTCTTACAGTGCACGCAGTTGGAAGCATTCACCTGCAGCCGCGGTCGTCCGTCCTCCCCTTCCACCATCTCGTAGACCTGGGCTGGACAGAAGTGCTGGCATGGATTGCCATATTCGCGCCGGCAGCGATCCTGGCAGATATCGAGATCCGCAACGTGCAGATGTGAGGGTTGATCCTCAACGTGGCGCGTGCCGGAGTGGTAGACGTCCGCCACCTTGTCGAAACTAAGCTGGCCATCCGGCTTGGGGTATTTCGGCCCAGGACCCAAGTGCGCCAGTTGCACCAAGCGGGCATGTCCCTCTTCCGCCCCGTAGCGGGTCCACAGCCCCCGTCCCCCGCTTAACTGCTGCAGCGCGCCATGCAGCAGGCCGGGAATGAGGCCGCCCGCAAACCCCTGGTGGAAATTGCGCACCTTCCACATTTCCGCGCGGATCCAGCTCGCCGCAATTCGCTGCGTGTAGTCCGCGGGCCGTGCCGGTTGACCGGCTTGTAAGGCCGCAAAGATCGTCTCGGCGGCCAACATGCCCGACTTCATCGCCAGATGAATGCCCTTCAGCCGCTGGCTGTTGAGGAAGCCGCCGGCATCGCCCACCATCAGCCATCCCGCGCCGCTGGCGGGCGGCATGGCGAACCAGCCGCCCATCGGAATCGTCTTGGCGCCATAGCGCAGCATCTCGCCCCCGGTCAGGACCTCCCGCACAAAAGGGTGAGTCTTGAACTGCTGAAACAAATGGTGCGGGTCGGTGCGTGGATCGTGATACTCAAGCCCGGTCACCAGCCCGAGCGAAACCTGACGCGCCGAGAGTCCGTAGATCCAGCCGCCCCCGTACATAGTGAGCGGCAGGGGCCAGCCCATGGTGTGGTACACCCGTCCGGCCGGAAAGCGACCTTCCGGAACTTCCCAGATCTCCTTCACTCCCAACGCATACACCTGTGAGTTCTCGCCCGCCAGTCCCAAGCCGAGTGAAAGTTGTTTGGTTAGGGATCCACGCGGCCCTTCGGCCAGCACCACCATCTTGGACTTCAGATCGTAGCCAGGCTCGAAATTCGACTGGGCCTTCCCTTCTCGATCAACGCCCTTGTCGTCGGTGCGCACGCCCTGTACCTGTTCACCCTCCATCAGCAACGCCGTGCCGGCCACGCTGGTGAACACCGTAACCCCGGCCGCTTCCACCTTGGCCCCCAACCAGCGCATGAGCCGGTTCAGCGAGACGACGTAGTTGCCGTGGTTGCGCAAGGGCGCGGGCGTAAAGGGAAACTTCCAGGCACGTCGTTCCGTAAACAGAAAGGCCGCCTCGTCGACGACCGGCACTTCGAGCGGTGCATCAGCAGGAAAGTCGGGCAGCAGCTCCCGCAAGGCGCGCGGGTCAAGCACTGCGCCACTCAATAGGTGAGCGCCGATCTCGCGCCCTTTTTCCAGAACCACAATCTGATCTGGTTGCAATGGCGAGGCCGCCCCGGCTGCTGCAATCAGTTGCGTCAGCCGCAAGGCGCAGGCCAAGCCGGCCGGACCCGCCCCGACGATCACGACATCGGCCTCCATCACTGGATGGTCGACTGCAGGCGGTTCAATGCCGGGGAATGGTCGCATGACTCGAGATCTCCTCGCTGGTCGCTGGTGCGTGGGCCTCGCGGGGGCTGACGCCGGCGTCAGCCTTTGCGTTTTTTGATCTCTTCAATCAGCGCCGGCACGACCTCGAAGAGATTACCCACCACCCCATAATCTGCTACCTCAAAAATCGGAGCCTCGGGATCCTTGTTGATCGCGACAATCGTGCGCGCGCCTTTCATTCCCACCAGGTGCTGAATCGCCCCCGAGATCCCCACCGCCAAATACAGTTTGGGCGAGACCGTCTGGCCCGATGATCCGATCTGGCGATCCATGGGCAACCAGCCACTGTCGCAGATGGGACGCGAGGCCGCGAGTTCCGCCCCCAAAACCTGGGCAAGTTCCCGAACTAGGTCGAGGTTCTTGGGTTCCTTGATCCCACGACCTACGGAAACGATCAGGTCCGCTTTGCTCAAATCCACCGCTTGCTTGGCCTCTTGAAAAGGCTCCCCCGGCTGCAGCAGGGGTGGGCTGGGAGCCACGCTCACCTTTTCAATCGGCGCCGGAGCGGTTGTCAACACGGCCTTGTCGCCCCGGAAGGCCCCGATCTGAAAACTCACGAAGTGGGGTGTTTCGCCGGCAAAAACGACATCCGCCGCCAGTTTTCCCTGGAACATCTGCCGCGTCAGCACCACCCGTCCCGATTCCACGCGGAACCCCGTGGCATCGCTGATCAAGCCGCGCGCCATGCGGGTGGCAAGTTGCGGAACATAATCGCGCGCCTGGTAGGTATGCGGGAACAGGACGTAAACGGGCGCCGCCGCGGTGATGACTTGCACCAGCGCCTGCACCTGCGTTTCGGGCGTGTAGGGAACGAGCCCGGAATGTACGGCATGGCGCACTCCGGCTAACTGCCGGGTCGCCACCTGCGAACAAACGGTGTCCGCCTCCACGCCCTCCAGCACGACGGCCTCGACCGGAAGCCCCAACGCCTCTCCCAATGCTTGACCGGCGGTAATCACTTCCCAACTCGCCGGGTTGATGCCCCGCGCTCCATGTTCAATGACGACAAGGATCGGCTGTGCCATATAAGGTGTCTGGAAATCGCGAAACCAAAGTCTAACCAGGGAGCTTCGGTGCGGGTTCTCAGAGAACCCGCGCGTCATTCTTCAAGTGTTCGACGAGCTGGGCCGCGACTTCCTTGGCCGTCCCGGTTAACATCTCCGTTTTTTTGCTCCGCGCTGGCACATAAAGGCGGGTGATCGTCTGCCGATTCAGCCGGGGTGTCACTCCCATCTCCTCCAGCGAATGCCGTGTGAGCGGCTTGCTCTTCGCTGCCTTGATCCCCATCAGCGTGGCGTAGCGCAGCTTGCTAATACCGGACTGAATGGTCAGCACGGCCGGCGTCGGCAGATCAACGTTCTGGAAGTAGCCACCCTCCAGTTCACGTTTGACCCGGATCCCAGTCGCAGTCGGTTCGAGGTGCATGATGATGGTGGCGTGCGGCAGTCCCAGCAATTCGGCCAGCACGACGCCGACTTGTGCGAAGCCGTAGTCATCCGACTGCAGGCCGGTGAAGATCAGGTCGAAATGCTCGCCGGGAATGGCGCGTGCGATCGCCTCTGCCGTCGCAAAACAATCAAGCTGCGCCGCGGCTTCGCCTTCCACATGCACCGCCCGGTCCGCCCCCTTGGCGAGCGCCTCACGCAAGACCTGCGCCGCCCGCGCCGGCCCCACGGTCAACGCCACCACTTCGCCCCCATGCGCTTCCTTCTGGCGCAATGCCTCTTCCAAGGCATAAGCGTCCGGCTCGTTGACTTCGTAGGTGACGTCTTCGCGAATCCACATTTCGCCTGCCGCCACCTTAATCGGGGCATCTTTGGCGGGCACCTGCTTCAAACAAACCAGTATCTTCACCGCGACTTTCCTTCCCCCGCTGACCAGCGTCGGCGTCCGCCGCGCTGCAACGCAAGTATACGGTGCTGTCCCCTTTCGGCCCGAATGGATGGTCAATCTCCGCCATCGTTCTTCGTGCGATGTTCGTGCGATCCAGGCCCAAGCCGCCCATCTCTTAAAAGGGGCTATCCTGCCAACGTGGGAACCCTGTTACCCGTTCTGATCAATGGCTGCGCCGCCGTGCTGCTCATTGCCGGCACTTATGCGGGCGCACAACTTCTGCTCGCGCGGTTTTATGGCGAATCTTTGGCAGACCGGAGTTTTCAGGAGCGACCGCGCCGCGAGCCCCCAGCTTCACGCCCTGAGCGTTGATGCAACGCCGGGCCTTAGCTGCCCACCGCGCTCTTGGGACGCACCTGTTTGGCCACGGCGTCCAGAACCCCGTTCAAAAAGGCGACCGCTTCGGGCTGGGAGAACTTCTTCCCCAGGCGCAGCGCTTCGTGAATGATCACCGGAGCCGGTGTCTCGCGCTCCTCGAGCAGCTCCGCGATGGCCAGCTTCAGCACGCTGCGGTCAATCACGCTCAGCCGCTCCGGACGCCACCCATGGACGTGGGTCAGCAGGAGTTCCGCGATCACCGCATCTGATGCCGCCACGTAACCCAGCAGGCGCCCGGCCATTTCCCGCACCGCGGGTTCGAGCGGATGACTTTGCACATACCAGCGTTCGACTTCCGCCACGCTCTGCCCGCCCAGGTCAATCGCATAGAGCATCTGCAATGCCGCTTCGCGAGCAAGATGTCGGTGATCAGGTGCAGAGGCCATAAGAGGTGCAGCGTCGCCGTTCGATGCTAGTCGCGGTCCGAATCCGATCCGGAGGCCAATAATGCGTCCAGGCGGTCCCGGTCGAATCCGATCAAGACCTCGCCATTCACTACCAGGGTGGGAGTGGAACGACTGCCCAAGCGCAGCAACGCCACCCGTGCCGCAGCATCGTGGCGCACATCTTTGAGCTCGAACGCGATCCCTTTCGCCGAAAGGAAGGCCGCCGCCGTTTCACAGGGCGGTCAACCCGGTTGACTGTACAAAATCACCGCAGACATGCGTTCTGAACATATCACGGCGGTTCACACCCTCGCGTCGGGGAACTCCGAACTTCCGGCGTCATTCAAGTGACGATCGCGAGCCCGCCCCGGGGATCACGTGCGTTTCACCGCCGGTTATCCGAGCTCGGCTCCGTGTGAATGGTCACCTTGAGCAACTCCGGCATCTCGCGTTTGAGTGCCGTCTCCAGGCCGCTGATCACGGCATGCACGGCGACCACTGCCATGCTGTCCGGAAAACTGCAATGGCAACTCAACGCCAGGTGGCCATCGCTGCTGCGCACCCGAATGTCGTGGCAGTCCAGAACACCGGGAGTGGCCGCGGCCACCGCCTGGGCACGTTCGACGAGGCGTGCCGGATCCACCAGATTGGCGCTGGGAATCTCGTCCAGTTCGGGCTCGATGTGGGTGATGATTTGCTGGATTTGCGGCACCTCGGTGCGCATCTCGGCCTCAATCGCCGTGATGAGGTCATGTGCCTGCTTGAGCGTCATATGCTCGTCGACCTCGAGGTGCAGTTCGACCTGCAAACCGCCGCCCACGTCGTAGACCGCCAGATCGTGCATGCTCAAATTGTTGCGGAACGCGACTGTTTTCAGGCGCTCAAAGATGCTGTCACCGTAGGGCTTGCGTGGCTCGGTGTCCACCACGACGTCCGCGTCCGGCAATAATCGATGAATCTGATCGCTGACCTGGTCGCGCACTTGACGGGCGCGCTCCAGCGTCAGCGTGCGCTCGACCGCCAGCCTCACATCCACGAAGTAACGGCTTCCCGAGCGGCGCACCCGCAGGCGGTCCGACGCGACCACTCCGGGAATGCTGCCCGCGCACTGCTGGAGTTGGCTGAGCAACTCGACCGGCGCTTCATCCAGCAACACGCCGACGGTGCGTCGTCCCAACCCCCAGCTCAAGTACGCGAGCAGTACGGCAACCGCCATCGCGGCGATCGCATCGGCGCGTTCCAGTCCGGTCCAGCCAGTTCGTGCCCCGAGGGCGGCCAGGGTCAGGCCGGTCAGCACCGCGAAGCTGCTCCACAGATCCGCGGAAAAATTCAGCGCATCCGCCTGCAACGCATCGCTGTGGTAGCGCACAGCGGCCCGTCGCAGCACGCGCGAGCGCCACCAGTCCACGACCATCGCGATCAGCATCACGAGGAAAGCCCAAATGCCGAGGTGAACTCGACCCTGCGGGCCCAGCAGTCGTTGCAAGGCCAGTGCGGCGATACCGCAGGCCGTCAACAGGAGTAACCCGGTCTGCAGGAAGGCGGAAAAGTTCTCGAATTTGCCATGCCCGAACGGGTGGTTCGCATCGGCCGGACGGGCGGCGATCCGCACCGAACTCAAGGTGAGCACGGTCGCCAGCAGGTCCAGAGCGCTGTGCGCCGCTTCCGCCCAGATCCCCAAGCTGTTGCTGTGGCGCGCCACGGCGATCTTGAACACTAACAGGCCCACCGTTGCCAGCAGCGAGTAGAGCGCCACCCGCTGTTTGGCTTGTGCCGCGGCTCCGGAATCTGGGATGGGACCGACCGCTGATGTCATGGCTGCGAGTTCGTGGGCGTCTGTCTCCCCACGCCGTCACCGGTAGAAGACCGGTGTTCAGGCTATTGTGGCCTACTCCGGCATGGGTCGACATCCGGTCGCCCGCCTTCCCAGCTTCCAAGGCTTCCCTATCCCGCCCCCGCGACTCCCAAACCCAAAAAGCGTTCCGGATCGCTTTTCTTCCGCTACTTTTGGCAAACAGGGGCGAATGGGGCCGGGCCGCAATCCAGCAACGACCTCTAACCCCATCCATGGAGGGGCTCGACTGAAGGGCTCGACCCCGCAACGGGGATATCGTGGTTCCGTGAGCGATCTTGAACATGGCAGGGTGGAAGGGGGGCAAATGTCTCGGCCAGCCTTTTAAAAACGGAAGGAATATTCAAAATTCAACAACGTGCCAGCCTCTTCGCCCCATCTAAGCATCGGGAGCAGTGACCGACGACTTCCGCTGCGATGGATCGGGTCCGGCGAGAGTGCTACTGTCAGTCCAATCGACAGGGCCGCTTGCAGGAGGCAGGTCCACCCCCGGCTCGGGGTAGCCGCCGGAAGACGAGGGCCCGGAAGTGCCGTATGAACGTCAAGCTTGGCGCCATCGTGCTGGTCAATTGTTGTCTGGCGATTTGGGCATCGGCGCAGGCGCCCGAGGTGCATGTCATGCCGCGGGTGGCCACAGACCCGGCCTTGGCCATCTCGCCCTCCCTCGATCCCGCTACCCAGCCGCCGACGGCGGCCCCCCGGTCGCCTCTTCGCACCGCTCCCTCCGGCGCCGCGACGACCTCGCGCGGAACCACCCCGCGCATTGACGTCAAGGTTGATCTCGTCCTGGTTCCGGTCACGGTCACCGATCCGCTCGACCGCCTCGTGACCGGCTTGGACTCGGAGCAGTTCGCCGTCATGGAAGACAAGGTGCCACAAAAGATCCGCAGCTTTTCCAGTGAGGACGCCCCGGTCTCGGTAGGGGTGATCTTTGACAGCAGCGGCAGCATGTCCGACAAAATGGTCAAGTCGCGTGAGGCCCTCACGCAGTTCTTCAAAACGGCCAACCCGCAGGATGAGTTCTTCCTGGTGGATTTCGAAGACCAGCCGATTCTGCTGAGCGATTTCACCAGCAACGTGGACGACCTGCAGAACCGCGTCGCGTTCATCAATGCCCACGGGCGGACGGCGCTGCTGGATGCGGTTTACCTTGCCCTCGACAAAATGCACTCCGCCCACAACAGCCGCAAGGCGTTGCTGATCATCTCCGATGGTGGCGACAACCACAGCCGCTACACCGAAGCCGATGTGCGAAACGTGGTGAAGGAAGCTGACGTCCAAATCTTTGCAATCGGAATCTTCTCCCCGGCGGATAGTCGTTCCACCCCGGAGGAGATGGCCGGACCCGGCCTGCTCAGCGGGATCGCCGAAGCCACGGGAGGACGCGAGTTCGCTGTCGACGACGTCAATGAACTGCCCGATGTCGCCACAAAAATCGGACAGGAACTGCGAAACCAATATGTCCTGGGCTACTCCCCCACCAATCGCTCGCACGACGGCAAATGGCGCAAGATCAAAGTCAAGGTCCTGCCCCCGCCCGGCCTCCCCGCGCTCTCGCTTTATGCCAAAGCCGGATACTACGCACCTGCACACTGAGGGCCTGCCGTCCCTGCACGGGTGGCCTGCGCTTGTCGTTCTGGCCTTGGCCCTGTCCGGGGTCGGGAGAGCGCAGCAAGTCGCCCCGCCACCGGCGCCTCCGACGGCTCCACAGCACAGTGCGACCCCATCCTCCAACCAGGCGCCCTTTACGTTCAAGAAAAGTGTGGATGAGGTTCTCATTCACGCCTCCATCTTCGACGACAAGAACCGCTCGTTGACCAACCTCTCCAAATCCAACTTCGCCATTTTCGAGAACAACATCCCGCAGCAGATCACCTTCTTTTCCCACGAGGACGCCCCCGTCTCCATCGGCCTGATCATTGACAACAGCGGCAGCATGCGCGACAAACGCCAGGAGGTGAACGAGGCCGCGCTGAATTTCGTCCGGGCCAGCAATCCCCAGGACGAGGTGTTCATTGTCAATTTCAACGACGAGTTCTATCGCGATGCGGACTTCACCAACCAGATCCCCAAGCTGCGGGAAGGATTGGATCGCATCGAATCCCGCGGCGGCACCGCGCTCTACGACGCCCTGATTGCCTCCCTTGATTACCTGCAGCAGCATGGCAAAAACGACAAAAAGGTCCTGCTGGTCATCACCGACGGCGCCGACAACTCCAGCCGGTACACGCTGGAAGAGGCCGTACGTTACGCTCAGGCGGCGAAAGGTCCCCTGATCTATTGCGTCGGCCTGATTGGCAACGACGACACGCGCACCGAGCGCAACCGCGCCAAACGCGCCTTGAAAGTATTGGCGGATGCGACGGGGGGCAGCGCTTATTTCCCCAAGAACTTCGGCGATGTGGACAGCATCACGCGGCAAGTCGCAGCTGCCATCCGCGACCAATACACGTTGGCCTATCGCTCCAACCAGACGCAGACCGGGTTCCGTTCCATCCGGCTCGCGCTTGTCGGCTCCAACCTGCGCCACGCCCAGGTCCGAACCCGCACCGGCTATTACCAGGGCTCGACTGCGCCCGTTGCCGCCGCGCAATAAGTCCACGCCAGAAGCCGCTCGAGGCCCCCGTGCGTCGGCTCTGGTGGGGCCGCGATCGTAGGCACCTTGGCGTCAATAGTCTGCAACCCGTGCTGCCCGACGGGATTGGGCAAACGGTGGCGTGTCGGCCAGAAGCGGGTGCGGGGGGCAGCGACCAATGGGCGTGCCGGAACGAGACCGGGGTCCCCGGCGCCCGTTGCGGGCTGCTGGGGTGGGAAGCCCCGCGCAGCCGACGCGCCAGCGGCGCCTTCCGGTAGTATTGAAGGGGATGTTGCGAGCTTACTTGGACAACAATGCCAGCACCCCGGTGCGCCCTGAAGTAGTAGCGGCCATGCTGCCGTTTCTTCACGAGGGTTATGGCAATGCCAGCTCTGTGCATCAACGCGGGCAAGCCGCCCGTGCCGCGCTGGAACAAGCGCGCGCCCACGTTGCCGCACTCATCGCAGCCCGCCCGGCTGAGATCGTCTTCACCAGCGGCGGCACGGAAGCCGATAATCTCGCCATCTGGGGTGTGCTGGCTGATCTCCCGCCCGGGCACGTCATTACCACCGCCATTGAACATCACGCCGTCCTATTCCCCTTTCAGGAGCTCGAGAAGCGGGGCTGGACGGTCACCTGGCTTCCCGTAAACGCGCAGGGCTGCATTGACCCCGACGATGTCCGTCGCGCGCTCACGCCATCGACCGCACTGGTTTCCGTCATGATGGCAAACAATGAGACGGGCGTCATCCAGCCTGTCGCGGAAGTCGGCAAAATCACGCGCGCCGCCGGGGTCAAACTGCACGTGGACGCCGTGCAGGCGGCCGGCAAAATCCCCATCGCGGTCGAGGATCTGGGCTGTGAATTGCTCAGCCTGAGTGGTCACAAGCTGCATGCTCCGCAGGGCGTGGGCGCCCTGTACGTCCGGCGCGGCACCGCACTGCGGCCGATGCTCTACGGCGGTCGTCATGAACGCGAACGGCGGGCCGGGACCGAGAATATCCCCGGCATCGTCGGCCTTGGCGAGGCTTCCCGTCTGGCTACAGCCGAACGCGTCACCAGCGGTGAACGCCTCGCCGCATTGCGCGATCACGTCGAGTCCGCCATCCTCGAGGCAGTGCCCCACGCTGCGGTGGTTGGCGCCGGGACGCGCACCCCCAATACCACCAACATCTGTTTCGCCGATGTGGACGGCGAGGCCCTGGTCATTTCGCTGGACCTGCAGGGGTTCTGCGTTTCTGCCGGCGCCGCCTGTTCCTCTGGCGCGGTGGACGCCTCTCATGTCCTGCTCGCCATGGGCCTCTCCCCCGCCCGCGCGCGCAGTTGCCTGCGATTCAGTCTGGGCAAACAAAATAGCACCGAGGAGGTCACGGCACTTCTGGAAGTCCTGCCCGGCCTGGTGGCCCGCCTGCGCGAACTCTCGCCTTCGTGGAGCCATTGACCGGCCTTACTACGTCGCGTTGAGCGGGCAGGCAAGAATCGGGGCTGCCAAGCGCCACGATTGCGCACTTGAAACTTTCGCCTTGCCGCAGCTGTGCCACTCAGACCCCTGGCCCAAAGACGGCGCGCGCGCCGTCGCAAACTGCCGCAGAATAGAGGTGGCATGTCCGCACCTACTCCAGTTCCGCCGATCGTTGTGGCCATGTCGGGTGGCGTGGACAGCTCGACCGTCGCTGCCATGCTGCACGCCGACGGTGTTCCCATCGTCGGCCTGACCATGCAGCTCTGGAACCAGCGCCGACTGGCCGGTGCCCCCGGCATGCCCGAGCGCTCCCAGGGCCGCTGCTGCTCTCTCGACGATGTCTACGACGCGCGCCATGTGGCGGAGCAACTCGGCATTCCCTACTACGTCGTGAACTACGAGGAGCGCTTCGAGCGCGACGTGGTGCGCAATTTCGTGGATCAGTACCTTGCCGGCGAGACACCCATTCCCTGCAGCATTTGCAACACCTCGGTCAAGTTCGACCAGCTTGTGGTCACGGCCCGCCAGATTGGTGCATCCAAGGTGGCCACCGGACACTACGCCCGCGTCTCGCAGCATCCCGAAAGCGGCCTCTTTGAGTTGCGTCGGGGCCGCGACCCGTACAAGGATCAGACTTTTTTCTTGTGGGGATTGTCACAGGAGCAGCTGAGTTACGCGCTCTTTCCACTCGGCGAACTGGACAAGGAAGAAGTCCGCGCCCGCGCCGCTGCCTTCCAGCTTCCAGTGGCGCAAAAGCCCGACAGCCATGAGATTTGTTTCGTCCCCGGTAGCGATTACACCGCGTTTCTTGACGCTTATTTTGCCGAGCAGGGCAAGGCGATGCCTGACAGCGCCGGCGAGTTGGTGACGGCCGACGGGCGCACGTTGGCCCACCATACCGGCATCCACCACTTCACCGTGGGGCAGCGCAAGGGGTTGGGGGTGGCGCAAGCGAATCCGCTCTACGTGCTGCAAATCGTGCCGGCCACGCGCCAAGTCGTGGTGGGCGAGGAAGCGCTGCTCTACTGTGCCGAGCTCACTGCCCGCGAGGCGCATTGGATCAGCGGAACGGCGCCGTCCGGGCCACGGCGCGTTGCTGCTCGGATTCGCCATCGCCACCCGCCAGCGCCGGCGTGGGCGGAAGCGCTCCCCGACCGCCGCCTGAAGGTCGTGTTTGACACACCCCAACGCGCCATCACCCCCGGACAGTCGGTGGTGCTCTACGATGACGAACTGGTGTTGGGTGGCGGCTGGATCGAAGCCGAAAGGTAGTTCGTCATCACGGCGCTCGCCGCGGGAGACGAACGACTTCAGATAAACATCTCGTCGTCCGAGCGCGGAACAGCGACCGGCGACGGACGATGGCGGAAAAAGAACTCCACCCCCGTTCGAATCCCGTTGACGATCGCGGAGACATCACGCACCGGGGTCAGGACGGCGCGCTGCACGGCTTCGGTGACGCCATCCAGCTTTTCGAGAATGCCTGAAACCAACTCATCGAACCGGATCGCCTGCAATCGGAGACCATCCGAAAATCCAGTCAGTACCGCATCAGCCTTGAGCACCTGATTGCGCGCGGCGGCCGTAATCTCAACCAGATTGCGACCCGCCATATCCAAATGCACGCGGGAATCGGCCACCAAGCCGCGTACGTCTCCCACCAGCGGTACTACATGGGTCTGGACCATATCGGTCACAGCCTCGACCCGTGTTGCCAATCGCCGCACCACCATCCCCATGCCAATGATTGCTACCGCCTGCGCCACGAATGCAATGGCGGTGATGCCTACAAAGATGGTCAGTAGTGTCAGAAGAGTGTTATCCATGGCCGTGCTCGATTGTCACGCAATTCCCGGCGAAATCCAAGCAGGCAAGGGCCGACCGGGTCAGAAGAACGGTGCTTTCTGAGACGATGCTGCCGCAAAAAGTGGCCACCCAAGGAAACAAAGACCCACCTTCCAGGGCTGCCAGAAGGTGGGTCCGCGTCTCGGGGTGAGCAGCTCCCCCCGCGGGGCCGACGCGCTCAGCGTGGCATTGGACGTACTACGGACTTAGCTGCCCGTGCGCACGTCAATGCTGGTTTCGCGATAGGCCTGCTTGCCGGCATCCACCGCCGCTTGGACCTGCTCCTTCTGGCGGTTGATGACCTCTTTGCCGCGGTCCACGGTGCGACCGAACGTCTCTTTGCTTCGATCCACCACTTGGCCCGCCTGATCGCGCAGCTCGCTTCCCTTGGTCTTGACGAAATCCAGGCCCTCGTCCGCCTTCTGGTTCAGCAGTTCGCGGGTCTCCTCACCCGCGCGCGGAGCGTACAACACGCCCACCAGCGCACCGAACCCGATCCCGGTCAGAAACCACAATCCCTTCGATCCATCCATGGCTGTTTCTCCTCCGCCGGATTGGCGTCGCCCCGAGGCCAGGTTGAAAGCCGTCTTCCCTTCCTGCCCGGCGCGATCCTAACATCCGCCGTTTTCAATTTGCAATATCCTCCGGTTGGATGCGAGGAAGCACCGATCTGTTTCCACTCGCCCGAAGTATTGCGCTGGCGCGTCGACCTCGCGGGGGCCGACGCCCCCAATGCTCCCGTTTGGTGGCTGTCCCCGTGCCCAGGTTGAGGTTGCGGGGCGTCGATCTCACCGAAAACCGACAACTGACGACCAACCGTTCATCCGTCCGGATGCAAGTGCAGCCACAGCGTCGCCCGCTGTCGCACGTTCAGTACGGCGCCAAGTTCTTCCACGCTGGCTCGCCCCACCGCGTCCAAGCTGCCGAAGTGCTGCAGCAGCCTGCGGGCGGTAGTCTCGCCAATCCCCGGGACATCCAGCAGCCCCGAGCGCAACTCCCGTTTCTCCCGTCGCTGGCGGTGGAAGGTGATGGCGAAACGGTGCGATTCATCGCGGATCATTTGGATGAGGTGCAGCACCGGGGAGTGCCGGTCCAGCACCACTGGCTCCTGCTCCTGGCCGGCGACGTAAATGATCTCTTCCCGCTTTGCGATGCTGGCCAGCGGCTGATTGACGATCTGCAGGCTCTCCAACGCCCGCTGGGCGGCATGTAGCTGGCCCAAGCCCCCGTCCACCAGCACCAGGCTCGGAAAGGGCTGGTGTTGCTCCTGCAACGCCCTGTACCGCCGCGTCACAACCTCTTCCATGGAACGGAAGTCGTCAATTCCGGTCACGCCTTTGATCAGGAACTTGCGGTAGTCGGACTTTTTCATCCGCCCCTTCTCCCATACCACCAAGGAGGCGACCGTCTCCGCCCCTTGAAAATGAGAGATATCGAAGCACTCGATTCGCTCCGGCGTGGACTCCAGCCCCAACACGTCCTGCAGGCTTTCCGCAATCACCCGGGTGTTCGGCTTCAGAACCCGGAAGCGCTGTTCGAACGACTGCACCGCGTTGCGCTGGGCCAGTTCGAGCAGCGCCTTTTTGGCGCCCCGCTGCGGCGTCAGGATCTCAACCGCACCGCCGCGACGTTCCCGCAACAACTCCTCCAGCGACTCCCGATCTTCGAACTCGGCCGGCAATAGGATCCGCGGCGGCGCATACCCCGGCGATCCTTTCGGGCCGGCCAGGTAGATCTGCTTGAGAACGTTGCCCAGAACCTCATCCTCCACCCCGTCCTCGTTCGCATTCACGGGCCCACCCGGCGCCGGCAGATCCTCCCAGAAAAACTCGCGTCGGTCGACCACCCGTCCGCGGCGCATATGGAACAGGTTGAGCGCCGCCCGATCGCCCTCGCGGTGGAAACCGATGATGTCGGCGTCATCTTGCTGCGCGCTGGCCATTTTCTGGCGTTCCTCAAGATCCGCCACAGTGGTCAACAGATCGCGGTACGACGCGGCTTGCTCGAAGCGCTCTTCGGCAGCCGCTTGGTCGCGGCGCGCTTCCAGGCTGCGTACCAGGTCACGCTGTTTCCCGGAGAGAAACAACCGCACATCCTTGGCCGCCTCGGCGTATACCGCCTCGCTCGTCAAGCCGCTGACGCAGGGACCTAAACAGCGGTGAATGTGGTACTGCAGGCAGGGTCGGGCATGCGTCCGCGTTAAATCCACCCAGCAGGACGGCACCAGAAAATGCTTGTGGATAAAATGGGCGATGCGGTAGGCGAGGTGCGCCGGGAAATAGGGACCAAAGTACTCCGCACCGTCCTGGCGCAGGCGTCGCGTGACATAAATCCGGGGAAAGGTCTCGTGCGTCAGCTTGATGTACGGATAGGTCTTGTCATCCCGTAACAGCACGTTGAAACGCGGCAGGTACTGCTTGATGAGGTTATTTTCAAGCGCCAGCGCCTCCCGTTCATTGTCAACCACGATGAAGTCGAGATCAGCCGCCTCCCGGATCAGCGTTCCCGTCTTGGCGTTGGCAGCACTCGCTTCCAAGAAGTAGCTGCGCACACGGGCGCGCAGGTTCTTCGCCTTCCCGACGTAGATCACCACCCCCTCGGCGTTCTTGTAGAGGTAAACCCCTGCCGTGGTCGGCAACTGACGTACTTTGTCCAGCAGGTCCACTAGGTAAATTCTACTGGCTCAGGCCCCGCTTCCGCCGTTATCCCACCCGCTTTCCGACCGCATTGAGCCTCTATGCCACTCAAATCAAAGAGGTTTGTGGATCCATCTGCAGACCCCTGTGAGGGTGCGGGTTTGGCCCTTGCCGTGCCTCATTCTCACCGTACCGCTCTCAGGTGCTGTCCGGGAGATGGGATCCGACAAGGGGAGTCCTGTTATGCCGCACGCCAACTCACGCCTGCTCTTCATCGCCGCGGCTGCCATGGCGTTTGCCGTGGGCTGCACCACCAAAACCTACGTCCGCAAACAAACCACGCCTCTCATTAATCACGTCAACCAGTTGGATGAGCTGACGGTCAAGAACGCCAACGCCGTGCGCGACCTCGACTCCCGCACTACAGCCGGCCTCAACTCCGTCAACAGCTCTTCGGCCACAGCCATGACCGCTGCCGAGAAAGCTTCCGGCGATGCCGATCAGGTCAGTTCAAAGCTGACGCAGACTTCCCATCAGATCGAGTCCATGGCCTCCACTCTCGCCAACCTCGACGATTACCAGCTCAGCAACCAGTCGGTCGTCCATTTCGGGTTTGATCGTTACCAGCTCAGCTCCGAAGCCCAGCGAACGCTCGAAAGCGTGGTCGGCAGCCTCGCCCAGAACAAACACGCCATTCTGGAAGTGGCCGGTTACACCGATGCCGTCGGTCCTTCCGGCTACAACGACCGGTTGAGCGAACGCCGAGCGGATGCCGTCGTGCGCTATCTCGAGGAACACAACGTCCCCGCTTACCGCATCTTTCCGATCGGCTTGGGCAAGAACCAGTTCGTGGCCAACAACGCCACGCGCGAAGGTCGGAAGGAAAATCGACGTGTCGAACTGCGCGTCATGACCAACTCCCTCGGCCGCCCGCAAGCCGAGGCCTCCATCAGCACACCCCGTTGAAGCGGGGCACCGCCCGCCAATTGCTTGAAACCAACAAGGCACACCCTGTGTGCCTTGTTTTTGTTTTTAGACCCCAACCGTGTATCGCCTTTACTTTTCGGCCACCAGCGCCCAGCCACCAGCCATTTCCCCCTTGACTCTGACGTAACGTCAGACCTGAAGCTACTCTTGGAGCGACTATGGAAACTCCGGAACGGCTTTACCTCGCACGCGCCTTTGCTACTCGCACCGGCGTCACCGTGCGTGCCCTGCACCACTACGACCGGCTCGGGCTTCTCAAACCGAGTCGGCGTTCGGAGGCGGGGTATCGCCTGTACAGCGACCGCGACATTGCCCGCCTGCAACAGATCGTCACGCTCAAGTTCATTGGGCTGCCGCTGAAGCAGATCAAGGGGATCGTCAGCGCTCGCTCGATTCATCTCATCGCCACGTTGCGCCGGCAACGACTGTTGCTGGAGGAACGGCGGCGGCAAATGGATCGCGCCATCCGCTCCATCGCGGCGGCCGAGAAGGTGGCGCAAGGGACGGTCGGCCCGGATCCGGAAGCGCTCCGGAAAGTGATTCAGGTGATTGAAATGACCAACAACATGGATTGGACCAAGCAGTACTACAGCGAGGCGGCGCAGGCCAAGATCGCAGATCGTGCGACTCTCTGGAATCCGGAACTGCAGGCTGCTGTCACGCAACAGTGGTCGGCCCTCGTCGCCGACGTGAAGGCCGCCATGGCGGCAGGAGAGGACCCTGGCGGCCGCCAGGCGCAGCAACTCGTCGCTCGCTGGACGGAGTTGGTTCGTGGCTTCACGGGCGGCGATGCGGAGATCCAAGCCGGGCTCAACAAACTCTATGCCGATCGCAAGAACTGGCCGAAGGTCTCCTTCGATCCAGGCTTCGACGAGACGGTGCACGCCTTCATCGTGAAGGCCATGGCTAGCGGAAAAACGTCGGCGGCAGAATAACGGTCCAATCACAACAGGAGTGGCCCGCCCGAATTCATTCCGGCGGGCCCGTTCAATCCTGCACCCGGAGTGGTCGCGGCGTGGCGTTGCCGCTATGCTGAACGCGCATGCGCCTCCTCCTGGTTCTCCTTGCAGCCACGCTCGCCGCGGCCCAAACTGCCGCTACCCCGCTCGGCCGCGTCTGGGACCTTACCCAGCCGCTCAGCGCCGCGTCGCCCAACTGGGAAGGCACCGCCGTGTCCCCGTTTCACGCCCGCACCTTGGGCACCTACGCCACAACGCATTACTACTCGCGCGAGATCACGCTGCCCGAGCACTTCTCCACGCACCTCGACGCCCCCGCTCACTTCGCCGCCGGCAATTGGACGGTGGACCAGATCCCGCTCGCCCATCTCATCGCCCCGCTGGTCATCGTGGATGTGCGTGCCCAGGTTCGTGCTCATCTCGACGGCACTGGCAACCCGACCGCCGATTATGCTGTCTCCACTGCGGACCTCGCGGCGTGGGAGGCCTCCCATGGACGGATTCCCGTTCATAGCATCGTCGTCGCCTTCACCGGCTGGTCCGCTCGCTGGCCCTCCATGCAGCGTTATCGCAACGCCGACGCCGCCAATCACATGCACTCCCCCGGCTTCAGCCGCGCCGCTGCACAATGGCTGGTCGACCAACGCCACATCTACGGTCTCGGTATTGATGCCATCAGCCTTGATGTCGGGGGCAGCAGCGACTTCCCCGTCCATCAATATGTCCTCGGCCACAATGTCTACCAGCTGGAAAACCTGTCCGACTTGGGCGCCGTCCCGCCCAGTGGCGCGCTGCTGATTGTGGCGCCCGCCAAGTTGGTCGACGGCTCCGGCGCGCCCGTACGGGTCTACGCCATCCAACGCTGACCGTGGCGCCTCGATCTGCCTGGGGTACCAGAAATCGAAAACCGTTTTCAGCGCGGCAAGCCGCGGTTCATCCGCCAATCGTTGCGCAATTTCCACGCCGCGGTCAGCAGTACCATCCCGATCGCGCCGCTGATTAAAGTAACGCGCATGGTGTGCCACGTCGCCGCCAGAGACAGCACAATCGCCGCAAACCCGACCACCGACCCGGCAACACCCAACGGCGAGCGCAACGGCAGCGCGGCCAACTCCGCCTGATTCAGCCGCTTTCGAAAGCGGACGTGCGCAGCCAGTGTGACCAGCCATGCCGCCATTCCGCCGAACAGCGAAGCGCCGATGATGTAAAGAAATGCGTTCTCCGGAATCAGGCGGCTGGTGACCAGCGCCACCAGCATGCCCAAGCCGGAGGCGAGCAGCGCATTGCGGGGCTGGCCCGCTGCAGTCAGCCGGCCGAATACGCGCGGCGCCTGCCCCGCACCCGCCAGCGAGTACAGCATGCGCGAGGCGACATAAAAGCTGGCGTTTGCACCGCTCAAAGCCGCGGTCAGCACCACGAAATTGATCAACGCCGACACGGCGGGAACGTGCGCGACACGAAAGACGGTGACAAACGGACTTTCCGTCACCCCCAGCCGATGCCACGGCACCACGCCCACCAGGATCGTGATGGCGCCGAGATATGCAACCGACAGCACCAGAAACGTGCGCCACACCGCGTGCGCCACTGCCTGCTTCGACCTGGCCTCACCCGCTGCAATCGCCACCATCTCGACCCCGAGAAAGCTGAACAGCGCCAACGAGACGCCGAACAACATCCCGCTCACCCCATGCGGGAAAAAGGGGGAAGGCCCCGGTCCGCGCAGGTACTGCGCCGGCACGCGCTGCGCAAAAAGCAGGCCAGCCCCGAGAGCGACGAACACCGCCAGCACGACCACCTTCACCAGCGCCAGACCCGACTCGAACCATGCAAAGCGGCCGACCGTCAGCAGGTTCAAGCCCAGCAGCAGCAGCGATCCTGCCAGCACCCAGATCCAAGCGGGCGTTCCGGGCAGCCAGTAATGCATGTAGGCGGCGACCGCCACCAGTTCCCCGCCCACTGCGGTCACCACCGCAAACCAGTACCCATAGCGCGCCACGAACCCGGCCCAGCGATTCAGGTAGATCTCGCCGTAAACGCCAAACGACCCAGCTTCGGGATGAGCACTCGCCAATTCGGATAGTGCGGCCGCCACGGTTGCCGTGATCAGCGCGCCCAGTACGTAGCTCAAGATGACAGCCGGGCCGGCAATCCGCGCAGCCTCACCGGCACCCAGGAACAGGCCGGTGCCGATCGAGCCCCCCACCCCCACCATCACCATCTGCCACGTGCCCAGCTCACGCCGTAGCCCGGACCGCGCTCCCTGACTGGCTTGGTGTCTCACAACAGACAGCTTAGACGCTGGTGCGTCAGCCCTGCGGGGGCGCCGGGGCTGGCACTATGCTTGCCAACATCCAACAACCAAAATCCAACACCCTGATCGCCACCCTCTATTGCGGCGTGAAGGTCGGCATTGCCGGGTATTTCTGCGGCATTGCCGAACCGCGATGACAGGTCCAGCAGCTCACGCGGTCATGACCGCCGAAATTGCCGGTATTCAGTTGCTCCACCATCAAGAGCATCTTGCGGGCCATCAACTTCTTGGGGTTGGCGTCCTGGTCGAAACCGCCAGGCGCATGGCAGAAGTTGCAGCCCACGCCGAGAGAGTGTGTGAATGTCTGCATCAGGGGATGCAGTTGGTTGGCGGGCAGGTCTTTCAGCACTTGAATGTTCTTATAGATCTCCGGCGCCGGTTTGGAGGCGGGATCGCTTCCCCATGCGGTCGCCGCTTCGCGGTTATAGACCTGCACCGATTCCATCGCCGGATGCGTCCCCAGTTGATTCTTGGCCTCGAGCGTCAACGTCGCCCCGTCCGCCGCCAGGCTCCAGCGGTCGGTCATATGCATCATTCCCTGTGCGCCAGCATCCGCGAGAGATTCGATCACCAGGGTCGAGCCTTCCCAGTGGGTCCGGCTGGCCATGGTCGTTCCGTTGCTCAGGTTGCGGCTGACCTGGTCGCCAGTGACCTGATAGCGCTCGTGCAATTCCTCAGGATGCCCAAAAGGAGTAGCCCGCGCCGTGACATCGAGCGCTTCCGGCGTCTGCTCCACCTTGAGCCGCATATCCTTGGGAAAGAACTGCATCACCTTGGATTGCTCCGGGTTCAAGCGCCACACTCCCGAGAAATCCCTTGCACCGGGAGCGGCGCCAAGAAAACAAAGCGACAACAGCGCCAGGACGACCAGCAGAAAACGGGAACGCATGATGCGTATTGAGCTACAAGCCGTCCCCGGAAAGCAAGCGTCGTAGAACAGAAAACACCGCGTAACCTTCGCGCCCTGCACGCCGTATAAGCCACACGGCCCGGCTGCGGGCTTAGCAGGCTGCTGAAAAACCCGCGGACAGTGTAGCCGAAAGGGGGCGGGGAATGACTGAGTGGCCATGCGAGGAGATGACCTGCAGCAAGCGCCGATGTTCAGCTACGTGAGTCCGGAACAGCGGGT
>Ga0207416_1000751_pt1 | contig 50170 bp, 44 predicted proteins | sample PaiPotPPM11metaG_FD_184107 | JGI IMG/M metagenome (GOLD analysis project Ga0207416, IMG submission 184107) | Iron sulfur acid spring bacterial and archeal communities from Banff, Canada, to study Microbial Dark Matter (Phase II) - Paint Pots PPM... ... | reverse complement strand
TATTCTTGGGAGGTATCCAGTTTTCGCGTGCCCCTTGCGTCTGTTTTTTTCATACTTGCAAGAGAGCACCATGGATACCTCTTTTTCAAGTTCCCTAGGACTTTCGTCCACCGGATAAGGTGGCTCTACCGCTAGAGGAGACAAAGAAAAAAATCAGCGAAAGGCCCCATGAGAGACCGCCTAAGCCAAAGGTCGTCGTCTCTGTGGTTATTGCTCCAGCTAAGCCGCTCCGGCTGAGCGACTGGCGACGATATGCCAGCAGTCCGATGCCGCTACTCAAAAGCAGTCCGCATACTATCCTGATGATGATCCATCTTGTTCTATCTGCTCGCAGCCGGGAGAGTTCCTCTAAGATTTCTTGATGTGGTGCTAGCCCTGGTGGTTTAGACATAGTACCTCTCTAGAATTAAGGTGAATTCTGTTACAGAATCCCCTCGTTGTCAGTCCTAATATTAAGGGAAGACACGGTAGAAAGACAAGCCTGACTGATTATTGCTTAAAGAAGAACGTACTCCTTGTCAAAATGCCAATCAGTAATTGCTTCCAGTTCAACGTAAAGGTGGGGATGTAATGGATCGATATGTTTCATTAAATGGATATCTACTACTCGATTGTCGTTGACTCCCAGCCCTTCACAGAGTGCGTCTTGCGTAATCTTGAGGCCACCATCGAGGTCTCGCTTGTGTGGTGTAGTAAAGTAAAAGTCTAGGAGGAGTGCCAGATAGCCTTGGCGGAAATGATTGCGTAGTTCGTCCTGTAAGATGCCCTGCCGCTCAAGTGCTTTGAGGGCAGTATGTACTTGCTGCTTAAATCGGCGTGCGATGATGGTGCTGACGCGACGACCATCGACCGTTGAGTACTGTTCGTTAATGCTGGGAGGAAGTGGCAGGTTAAGGCGTAAAAGAGGAGGCGAAAGCTGTGGTCTTTCCCTCGGGCTTGAAGGCTGTTCTTTCATGGACGACTCCTGCATTCTCAGTGGAGTGTACTACCTATTCATTGCTGCTGAGTCGATACTCATCTGAATGAATGCTAGTACTTTTTGAATGTTTGCAGATACGTGTTGTATCATATCAGTGTGTTTTATTTAGTGTAAAGTTATCATTGTTGTCAAGCAGAGAAAAGAGTGGTACACTGCCAAGAATGATGTCTGGCGAAAGTGAGGAGTAAAAGTGATTAAGTGTAACCGCTGTGGGAATATGAACATTGCCGGGGCTGCGCGTTGCCAGTCATGTGGTAGTGCACTCTCTGGCATCGATACCAGCGGAAGTAGTTCAAATATGGCGTCTCAGGAACAGTCGGCATTGCCAGCTTGGTTAGAGTCATTGCGTGTAGGAGAGCGAGCACCTCGTCCTACTACTAATTCACCGAAATTCTCTTCTGCCAATCTAATAGAGGAGGGCTCACTGCCGAGCTGGATGCAGGCGCAACGCAATGAGACGCAAAATGTGACAGGCGCCAATCGGCCTGTTTCATTGCGTTCTTCTTCTCTTCCTGCACCCAGCACTGATGGGGCACCATTCTCTGCAACCAGTTTTGCTGCACAATCCTTGATTGACGAGCAGTCATTGCCTTCTTGGATGCAAGAGGGGGGAGCGTCTACATCGTTATCCCCAGAAGGTGGAATTCCTGCAGCGAATCTGGTTGACAAGGATAGTGTGCCTGATTGGATGAAATCATTACAACAGCAATCTATAGGTACTGGTATGGGACAACCTGAGCAAGCCCCAAGTACGGAGGATACGGTAAAGAAGGTTGAGTCTGTATCGCCATCATCTGCACTTGCTTCGGGATTTGTGGCACGCGATCTGGTAGATCAGCAGTCCCTGCCTTCCTGGATGGCTCAATTGGGTAATCAGAATCCTGCAACCTCTGCCAGCCGTGACCAGCTGGTGCAGCCAGAGTCATTCTCTCAATCAGCAGTAAATGAGCCGCCGCCAATTCAGCCGGGACAACACGGATTTGCGGCGCGAGATCTGATAGATCAGCAGTTGCTGCCTTCCTGGATGCTTCCACAAAGTGGTCAGAATGTTGCTGCCCCTACCAATAGGGAGCAAGAAAAGCCATTCGACCAACCACTAACTGGTTTGCCAGCCTCTTCGCTGCTCGATATGAATGCCTTACCTTCCTGGATGGCTGAAAATAAGCAGGTGCAGGAGATACGGCCTGCGCATTCTCAGCTTCCCCCCTCTATGGTTTCCTCGGGTCAACCATGGCCTGCACAGGAACCAATTGCGTCAGGATCAGCAGCAGCTTCTTCATCGGGGCAGGATGGTCGCCTAGCGGCCTCTTCTGTCATCGATATGAATGCACTGCCTGATTGGTTACGTTCATCAGGTGGTCAGCAATTAGTCTCGGAAACGTCATCGCAATCGTATTCTGCTCCATATGCTGGGCCGCCGCGCGTGGAGAGTGTGCGGGTGCCCAGCCGTCCTCGTGGCGAGATAAGTTCATCTGAGACAAGTGAGATGGCGGCGAGCGTCTTTGCTTCCATGTTAGGTGTGGCTTCAACTACACCAAACTTTCCCCCATCAACCGATGTCCCATATCAACAACAACCTGGACAGCTAAGTTACATAGAGCAGATGACCCTGTCAGGAGTATCAGGTATGGCAGGAATGTCTACTGCTGGTATCGGCAATCCTGCTGGGGCTAGTATGGCAGGAATGTCAGGAGGACCAGGAGCTCAAAGTATGGCAGGAATGTCAGGAGGACCAGGAGCTCAAAGTATGGCAGGAATGTCAAGAGGACCAGGGGCTCAAAGTATGGTAGGGATAGCAGGAGGACCAGGAGCTCAAAGTATGGCAGGAATGGCAGGAGGACTAGGGGCTCAAAGTATGGCAGGAATGGCAGGAGGACCAGGGGCTCAAAGTATGGCAGGAATGGCAGGAGGACCAGGGGCTCAAAGTATGGCAGGGATAGCAGGAGGACCAGGAGCTCAAAGTATAGCAGGCAATGCCTATAGAAATCCCACTGGTGGATTAACTGGACCAAGCACGCTGGGAATGGCTGATGAGGAGAAGAATGCGAAGAAACGTGGACTGTTCGGAGCTTTGCTTGACTGGCTTTCCCGTTAGTCGCAGAGATAGAGGATACCAGAAATGCAGACACAACCCTATCCAGAGGGGGGGCAGGGCCCAACGAAGGAAAAAAGTGTAACGGTCCCCAACTCTCTTCTGGCCGTTGATTGTGGAGCTGTCTTTACAAAGGTCTCTCTGTTTGGCCTAGTCGAAGGCCAATATCGCCTGATGGCATGTGGAGAAGCTCCGACGACAGTGCAGCTACCGCACCAGGACATTGTAGAAGGTATTATTCAGGCTGTTCAGAAGATCGAGTTTATCACGGGGCGGCATTTTATTGAGAATAAGCAGATTATCTCGCCTGAGCGAACAAATGGAGATGGTGTTGATCTCTTGATCTCCACTGTCAGTGCAGGTGATCCATTGCACCTCATGGTGATGGGTGGGGTCACTCCTGCGTTGGAGAATCTGGCTGAGCAAACTATCTCTGGTTTATATGCTCAGATGTACGTGGTGCCTTCTCCTTCGTATGTTGCAGCAACATCTCCTGCAGCCGTACCAGCTGGCTCTAGTTCTGTCGGTGGAGTCGCTGGGTCATGGACGCCGGAACGTACTGCTCAGGAGTGGACGCGCCAGTTAGGGCGTATTCGTGAATTGCAGCCGCAAGCAGTTCTTATTGTTGGTCTGGCTGATGGTCCTGGTGGTCCTGCCGCTTTGCAAGAGGCTTGCCAATTGCTGGTAAGGTCCGCCCGAGAGCGCGGTGCTCAAGGGGCTATGCCAGCACCCTATCCGGTTATCTATGCGGGCGCTCCCCAGTATGTAGAGGCTGTGCGTCGTATGCTTCAGGGTGTTGCCGATGTGAACTATTTTGATCCGCTGGTTTCACAGGCGCAGTTGGGACAGATTAGCATGGCTCTGGGTACGTTCCACGAGCGCGAAGTCATCCAGAATCTGCCTGGGTACCAACGATTGCATACCTGGTCCAAGTCTATCCCTGTGGCCTCTGCAACATCACTAAGTAGCTTGGTGCGTTTCCTGGCACAGCATTACTCTATGAATGTGGCTACTGTAGACGTTGGTGGGGCGACTACAACAGTGATGCTAGCTAGTGAGCAAGGTGAGTTCATCCCCAATGTGAACTGTGGCGTAGGAGTAGGTCCTGGCATGGGAGTTCTCTTCCAGCAGGTGGGACTGCAACGCATTGCACGCTGGGTGCCGTTTGGTGTTTCCGAAGAGCAGATACGGCAGTTTGTGCTCAATCGCATGACCCATCCCCATGTGATACCTACCAATACCTGGGAGTTGCAGGTCATCCAGGCATTTGCGCGTGAGGCTATGACTTTGACTTTCGAGGCTGCAAGAAGCAACAATGCAGAGTGGCCCAATATCGACCTGATCCTGGCTACCGGTGGGGTACTGGCACATGCTCCCAAGTATGGGCAGATTGCCATGATGTTACTTGATGCACTTCAACCGCGTGGTGTTACCTCGCTTCTACTGGACCGTACTATGCTCGTCTCACAGCTTGGAGCTGTCGCGACGGTTGCGCCAATTGCTGCAGTACAAGTTAATGAAAACGATGCTGTATCATATCGTCTCGGTACCTGTGTTATTCCCTTTGGAGAGCTTCAGCCAGGGCAGCCAGCGGTAACCGTTGGCCTTGAGTATAGCAACGGCAAACAGGTGAGCATTGATGTGATAGCAGGCTCAATTGAGGTTATTCCATTAGGCATTAATGAACAGGCTATGCTCACATTGTTCCCTGCTCCAACGGTTGATGTCGGATTAGGACCAGGAGAGCGTGCACGTGCTGCTGAAGAGATTGATGGAGGTTTGATCGGTCTCATTATTGATGCTCGTGGCCGACCTCTGAACTTGCCGTCCAATGAGGCAGAACGTCAAGCGCGTCTTTTGCAATGGGCACAAGCTCTCGGTGCCTGAAAAGTTGTCCACGGTCTGCGGACGCGATATTGCGCCCTCCGCACCCGATGGAAAGAATTGGCTAGTGGGGTAGCATGTTTATCCACAAACAAGGAAAGTTATCCACATAATTTGGCAGGATATGTGGATAACTTTCCTTAGCTATAATGGCAAAACGAGCGATTTCCCTTGCATTTCCTTGGGTTGTAGGATATTCATGATCTGTAAGATGGTCGGGGAAACGTCTGCCAGGATGCCATCTTGACGTAGCCGTGCCTGTGCGAATTGCGGCGCTACCAGATAGAGCGGAACAGGATGGGTTGTATGGGCGGTAAGTGGCTTACCCGTGTCGTACTCAATCAATTGTTCTGCATTGCCATGGTCGGCAGTAATTAGAAGGTTGCCACCTACAGCGAGGGTAGCTTCCACGATGTGTCCGACACTGGTATCAACTGTCTCAACTGCCTTGATAGCAGCCTCAAGGACACCAGTATGTCCTACCATATCAGCATTGGCATAGTTCATAATGATAAGATCATATTGCCCACTGCGAATACGCTCGATAGCGGTATCGGTGATGCCTGCTGCACTCATCTCTGGTTGTAGATCGTATGTCGGAACCTTTGGTGATGGCACCAGGATACGATCTTCACCAGGGAAGGGAACCTCACGGCGGCCATTGATAAAGAAGGTAACATGAGCATACTTCTCAGTCTCAGCCGTATGGAACTGTGCCATGCCTTGATTGGAGATAAGACGAGCTAGCGGCATCTCTACTTCATCAGCTCGATAGGCCACCTCCGCATCGAGTCCCTCCTCGTACTGTGTCATCATCACAAAAACCTGGTCATTGAAACGCGACCCTCGGTTAAATTTACCCTCAGCCTGTGGAGGCAGTTTCGGCATGATAAAGGCTTTCGTGAGTTGGCGTGCGCGATCTGGACGGAAATTGTAATGAATTATGGCATCCCCCTCCTTGACTGTGGTGACAGGATGTCCATCTTCGACGATAACCGTGGGAACAATAAATTCGTCGGTGACATCGGTGTCATAGGACTGCTGAATAGCTGTCAGAGCGGAACTAGCCTGCACACCTTCTCCACGTGTCATTGCAAAATAGGTTGCCCCGGTACGATCCCAGCGATTGTCACGGTCCATAGCGTAGTAGCGTCCACTAACGGTAGCTATTTTTGCTGGATGATCGCCACCAATCTCTTTTGCACGAGCTTCCAGACGCCGCATAAATTCGACGCCGCCAGTAGGAGAAGCATCACGTCCATCGGTAAACGAATGGATATAAACATGCTCAAGGTTGTGTATCTGCGCCAGACGTAGCAAGGCCTCCAAGTGCGACTCATGAGCATGGACCCCGCCGTTACCGAGTAATCCACAGATGTGCAACTGGGACTGATTTTTCTTAACGTGTGCAATTGCCTTGAGAAATGCTGGATTCTGGAAGAAAGAGCCATCCTGAATTGACTCACTGATACGTGTATAGTCCTGCAGGACTCGCTTGCCTGCACCGATATTCTGGTGCCCGACCTCAGAGTTTCCCATCTGGCCCTCGGGTAAGCCAACTGCCAGACCAGAGGTTTTGACTGCGGTATGGGGCCATTCGCGTGCGATTTTATCGATGTTGGGTGTTCGTGCAAGCGCAATAGCGTTTCCCTCTTTGCGCGGATTGATCCCCCAACCATCCATAATAATCAAAACAAAAGGGTGATGCCGCCCGAGAGATGTTGTATTCATGCGGTATTCTTATACTCCATGCAATTATTGGCAAAATATGCCGTTCTGCTTCCTATTGTAGCATGCGGGGGACCTGAAGGGTAGCAGGGATTATTATTTGTGTTGCTTGCCCCCATTCACCAATCTGAACCTAGACCTAGCACTTGCCATGAGCTACTTTAGCTCATTTCCTTTTCTCTAACTCCTGTGCCTTTTTTTTCGCTGGTTCGATAATATTTTGTCGGAGTGATGGGAGAAGAGTTTCTAAGTCGCTATATCGATAAAGAGGAAGCACCCAATTAAAGTCCTCGAAGTCCTGATACATAGCATAGGCTTCTTTTTCCGATATATGAAGCAATGATTGAACAGGAACACGAAGGCGGGGTACGATTCTTTCTAGCTATACTTGACTAAGATCTACATCTTTTAGATTAGCCCCACTTAAGTCAATGCCAGCAAGTTTTGCATCTTTAAGGCACGCTTTGTTTAGGTTAGCTTCATAGAAATTGGCGTGGTAAAGCTCGGCGTTACTGAGATTTGCGTTGCTAAAATTTGCTCCGCTAAGATTTGCATTGCTTAGATTAGCAAAGGTTAGAGCTGTGTTATAAAGATTCGCATCCACAAAATTAATTCCTTTGAGCTGAGCAAAAATAAGATCCATTGTGACTGTTTGATGCTCTTCTCTCCACTTATTCCAGACATCTACCCCTTGTTTGAGAATATCAAGATGCTCTTGATTTGCCATAGTTTACCTCCAATCACTCCCCTATTCTACATAGATGTAGACCACTCTGCAATAGAGAACGTACCCTTGGTGGGTAATCTACCAGAAAAAGAAAGACATTGCTGGCAACATTGTGAAAGGGTAAATGGGCTATACAATGATGCTATAATTAAGCTACCAAAAACCCATCGTTAAAGAAGCAAGGGACCAATGCCATGAAATTCGCAAAAATTCACCTTGAGAACTGGCGAAACTTTACCCGTGTTGATGTGCCGCTTCAGCAGCGTATGTTTCTTGTGGGACCTAACGCATCGGGTAAATCTAATTTACTGGACGCCTTCCGCTTCTTACATGATCTTGTTCGAGTCGGGGGAGGGCTTGAAAAAGCTGTGGCTGATCGAGGGGGAGTTTCACATTTACGCAGTTTAGTTGCTCGCAATCATCCTGATATAGTGGTCGATGTCCATATCGAAGATGGAGATGATATCACTTGGCAATATTACATCAAAATAGCACAAGATAATAATGATAGAACATACCTAAAAGAGGAGCAAGTTTGGAAATCGGGTCAGCATATTCTTAGCCGTCCTGACGAGCGTGATAGAGAAGACAAAGAACTACTAAGTCAAACTCATTTAGAACAAATTAATTCAAACCGCAATTTTCGGAAAATAGCTGATTTTTTCAACACAATTCGATACTATCATATTGTGCCTCAGCTTATTCGTGATCCACAGCGTTCAGTGGGACGAAAGCTTGATCCTTATGGAGGTGATTTTCTTGAACAAATAGCAGCCTTACCGAAAAAAACTCAGGAAGCTCGTCTACGCCGTATACAGGAAGCGTTACGTGTTACTATACCTCAATTTCAAGAACTTACTCTATATAAAGATAATCATGGTATTACACACCTAAGAGCTAAGTATGAACATTGGCAAAGTAAGGGGGCTTGGCAGACAGAAGTAGACTTTTCTGATGGAATGCTTCGGCTTATAGGATTGCTTTGGGCTTTACTTGATGGAAATGGTCCCTTAGTACTAGAAGAGCCTGAGAATTCTCTACATCCGGAAGTAGCTAGACATATATCAGAGGTGATGGCATCTATTCAAAAGAGGCCAAAAAAGCAAGCCCGTCAAATTTTGGTGAGCACTCATAGTATTAGTCTTCTAAGTGATCCAGGTATTGCACCCGATGAAGTGCTAATATTGTATCCCACCAATGATGGAGCAAAGGTTGAAGTGGCAATAAATGTGGCTGAGATACAGCCGCTTCTAGAGGCTGGCTTGCCTATTGCAGAAGCAATTGCGCCACATACCCGTCCGCAGGAAGCAGGACGATTTGCATCTTTTGATGAATGAGGGGAGAGGGATAAACCTGTAATGATGCCAGTCAACGTTCTTGTGGAAGGGATAGCAGATGAACCTGTGGCTAAAAAGCTGCTCAAGCATGTTGGATTAGAAGTTGGTATGGTTTACGGTAGAAGAGGAAAGGCACATTTCACCCAAAACCACTGGAGACCAACCGAAGGTGAAAGACGCTCCGAAAGTCTACGCCGTTGCATAAATGCCCTGTCTACGCTAACTTCTTTTTGAGAATTGCATCCCCGCATTCATAGGATAGTTTTCTGTCAGAAGATAATGTCGATATTTATCTTCTGGTTGAGAGTGTTAGGCATAACTCCCTGGAGTCGCCGTGAAAAGACCTTACCCACCTTGACAATATATATTAGGTCATGCTAATATCCTACTGTTTCACTCTGATATTAACATGACCTAATATTCTAGGCGAAGATCCCACTCTTCAGGATCAAACGTGAACTGACGGCGAACCCTGTTGCTCTGTTCATGTATCCTTGTGTGAAGGACTTGCTGCTGGATCAAATGGCCCAATGCACGAAAGGATTATCTATGTCCGCTGGAACTATTATCCTGCTAGGAGCTTTTGCAGGACTCACAATATTTCTCGGATTACCCCTTGCTTTTCTCAAAACGCTGTCATCATCGCTCAAGATCTTTTTGAATATGCTCGCGACAGGTGTACTTCTCTTTTTGCTCTACGATGTCATCAGTAAAGCCAATGAGCCGATTGGCGCGGCACTGGACCAAGTACGGACACACCAGAGCGGGGGAGGAGCGTTTACCCTCGATGTCTTCTTGCTCATCATTGGTGTAGGGCTCGGCTCGGTTGGGTTAGTCTATTTCAACAGGGCTGTCTTTGGACGGAGATGGCTGAGGAAGGCAGTTCCAGCAAGTACTGTTGCTGACGCTGGATCATCACTGCATCCCGCTTCGACCCAGGCGGCGGCTGAAGAGCTGCCCATGATCAATCCACCATCTCCTGCAAGGGTAACCGAGTGTATCGTTCCTGTTTCTGAACCAAGTGAGCTTTCACCTGGAACACTTGCACTTCTGATTGCCACTGGCATCGGCTTGCATAATTTTTCTGAGGGACTGGCTATTGGGCAGGCGGCTGCAGGGGGTGCTTTGCAACTAGCAGTGGTACTGGTCATTGGCTTTGGGCTACACAACATGACTGAAGGATTTGGCATTGCTGGTCCCTTGACAGGTCAATCAGTGCCCTGGAAGTTCATTGCTCTCCTAGGGCTGATTGGAGGAGGTCCGACGTTCCTGGGAACAGTGGTTGGCACCATCTTCCACTCCTTGCAAGTATTTATCCTCTTTCTGGCGCTAGCTGCGGGCGCAATTCTTTATGTGATCGTCGAATTGCTTGGCATGGCCAAGCGCTTCAAGTCGCCCGAGATCGTCATGTGGGGGCTGCTCCTTGGTTTCCTCCTCGGCTATGCCACTGATCTGATCGTGACCTTTGGGGGAGCGTAAGCTGGGAGTGGACCTCGGGTCTAGCCTAGACAATATCGAATTAACCTCTTGGGCACGGGAAGTCCCATCTCGATCTCGTGGATGGGGATGAGAGTGCCGTTCCTTCTTTGGGCAGGGGAAGATGGGCTATTTCCCCTTTCCTGCCTGTATGGTAGAATAGGACAGGAGAGTCGCAAAACAGATAACCGTGGTGGGTTGCTCGTAGGTACGGTACAAGCCCATTGGCCTGCTCGCTCATAAGAACATGGCATAGAAGTATTCTGTAGACTCAAAAGGTGCCTCCTGTGTTGGTGCAGGATCAAGGCAGAGACTTGTAGCACCAACGTATCTACGCAGGCTCTCTGAGTCGAAGTAGTAGGAGGGCAGACACGCCCCAGGCATCATCTGATGCTTGTTGTCTCTCTCAGCCAACGGATCAACCGCTGCTCCTGGAGCAGGTCCCTACGGGGACAGGCCACACCGTTGGAGTGAGGTAGAAGCTCACCCCCTAAAGGCGGGTTGAGAGTGTCACTAGCTTATAGTAAATTATACTAGAGAGACCTTGGACAAGGCTCTGATGGCACGTTCAGAGGTAAGGTTGCAATTCGAGGAGCTGTCCCGGAGATGCCCTTGTGCGTTCCTGGCACTGTTATCCTCTCAAGGACTGGCCATGGTGCTTTTGACATCTGCCGATTGGAAGGAATCATCCTTATGCAAGCTTCTGTGAATACAACAAGGAGCGGCGTAGGTCCCTCATATAAATGGATCGTGGCATTTACGGTCGTTTTTGGCATCTTCATGTCCATTCTGGATTCGACCATTGTCAATATCGCCATTCCTCGTCTGCAAAATGCCTTCGGAGCCAATCTGGACAGCGTCCAATGGGTCCTGAGCGGTTATACCCTGGCGCTGGGCATAGCAACGCCGCTGACTGGCTATCTTGCCGATCGCTTTGGTACCAAGCGCCTGTATCTGTACGCACTCGTCATCTTTACAGTCTGCTCAGCGCTCTGCGGCCTGGCATGGAATCTGCCGATGCTCATTTTCTTTCGCGTCCTGCAGGCCATGGGAGGAGCCTTTCTCTTTCCAATCTCCATTACACTGTTATACACTGAGTTTCCTCCGCAGGAGCGCGGCATGGCCATGGGCGTGCTCGGCGTTCCCATTCTCATCGCCCCTGCTCTGGGGCCGACGCTGGGGGGCTACCTGATTACCTATGCAAGTTGGCAACTGATCTTCTACATCAATGTGCCGATTGGCATGGTTGGCTTCATCATGGCGGCGGTCTTCCTGCGAGAACTTCCGCACGAGGGCCATCCACGCTTCGATGGTTGGGGATTTCTGCTCTCAGCGATAGGGCTGGGCTCGGTCCTGTATGCCTTTGCCAATGTCAGTAAAGATGGGTGGGGATCGAGCACCGTCGAGGGTTTTCTGGGTGTCGGCTTCATCGCTTTATGCCTCTTCGTGATCCTCGAACTCTCCATCATCAAGCGGGAAGGGCAGCCGTTACTAGATTTGCGCTTCTTTGCCGACTCCTCTTTCACGCCAAATGTGATCGCTAATGTGTTTGTGACTGGCATCCTTTTCGGTGGAATCCTCCTGTTGCCGCTCTATCTACAAATCCTGCGTGGACTCAGCCCCTACCAGGCAGGATTATTTTTACTACCACAGGCTCTCTGCTCGATGGTGGTCGTGGTGGTCGGTGGAAGGCTCGTCGATAAGATCGGGACCAAATGGGTGGTGTTGCCAGGGCTTGTGTTCCTGGTGCTTCCGCTCTGGGGACTTTTAAATGCAACGCCGAACACGCCCTATGGCTGGTTCCAGTTCCTGCTCATCCTGCGAGGTGGGGAAATAGGTCTGGTGGCCCAGCCGCTGATGCGTGCAGCACTGGTCAACGTCCCGCCCCGGCGACTTTCCCAGGCATCCTCACTGCTAACCGTAGTCCGTTTTGTTGCAGGCTCGCTGATCACGGCCATTCTTGGCTCGACGGTGCAGGCGCAGGAGCAAATGCATTACGCCCATCTGGCCGAGCAGGTCACACCGGGCACGCCAAAAGCGCAGCTCCTCTTAGGATTGCAGGCACGCTTGCAGGCACACGGCATGGATGCAGTTAGTGCCTCACACACAGCCATTGTGGAGGTCGTCCACCTCGTCCAGCGGCAGGCCTATTCCCTGGCGCTTCAGGATGGATATCGGTTCACGTTCTGGCTAATTATCCCTGCTATTCTTGCCGTACTGTTTGTCCGTGCCCCACGTGTGACTCGCACGAGAGAGACAAGGGATGAGTCGACAGCCGAGGGAGGCCTTGAAGAGGTACTCCACGCTGTTTAGCATGCCTGCTGTGATTGATCTGAAGATGGCCATACGAGCCTATCTTATGTAGGATAACCGAGTGGTCACCCTTTTTTTAACGAACTTCGTATAAAATCCAGAGCTTGCGTAAAGCTGCCGATGTCTGGCGACTTTCAGCTAGAGAGAAAATAGAACGAGCTGTAGAAGATTGCTCTTGCTCTAGAGCAATCTCCAGCATAAAATTCGATTCGATGTAGACGATCACAGCGTATCTCCCATTACTATCATTGCATGTTGAAGCGCATCCGTGAAGCCTGCACGTGCAAGCATTTTGTCGGGCTCCTCCACCATCTCCTGTGGTTTCGCTCTCAGATCAACAAGCCATTCTAAAATCAGATATTCGAGCACTGACCTATACAACCATTTCTCTGGCTTGCCTTCTGAATAACGTGTGATCACGCTCTTCATTGGAAACTCATAATCGGGCGGAGTCTCCGCATTCAACGATGGATCATCCTTCCACAGAAAGCCAGTATCGGGAGAAAGCAACAAAAAGTACGGAATATGGGCTGGCAGACCACGCTCTAACATACTATCCCGTATTTCTACTGCTACGTCACATGACATATTCCGCATGCCCTTGACTTCTACCATCGCAATGGGACCATCATCACGTTTCTCTACAAGCAGACTCGGCTGAAACGTTTGCATTTCACTCCCTCCTCGTTAATGTTATTCCCAACGGTCTTTGCTTCACACTTTCTCAATAGAAGTATAGCTATTTTACTCTCCCAAGTCAAGAGAAAGCGAAGTAGCACAAGAAAAATTGCTAATCATCAAAAACAGGCAATAAGTGATTTTAATAAGTATAGAGTTTTCCTCGCTAAGAGCAGAGAGCCCTAAGCTCATTGTATTGTTCATTTCATAAGCTACCAAAATAGAGTACAATAAAAGAAAAAGATTATGCACACTGGCAGGAGAAGTATTTTCATGAATCAGCTCTTACTCGAACAGCTTCAACAAGGACCTTTGTTGTGCGATGGCGCAATGGGCACTCTGCTCTATTCACGCGGAGTGACCTATGACCAGTGCTTTGATGCATTGAACCTGACCAACTCTGATCTTATCCAGAGTATTCACAGCGAGTATCTCGGTGCAGGTGCACAAATTATCGAAACAAACACCTTCGGGGCCAATCGTGTCAAACTAGAAGCGCACAACATTGGAGAGGAAATGCGAAAGATCAATTTTCGGGCAGCACGTATCGCTCTGGAGGCACGAGAGATAGCAGGACGTCCTGCTTTCATCGCCGGGGCCGTTGGCCCCACTGGTCGGCCACTACAGGCACCAGATGAGCACCGTTTGAGTGAGTTACGAGCCATTTTCCGCGAACAAATTGAAGCTCTGCAGGAAGGTGGTGTTGAACTATTGATTCTCGAAACGTTTTCGAGTCTGGCTGAGCTGAGACAGGCGGTCCTGGCGGCCAAAGAGGTCGGAGGGTTGCCAATCGTGGCCCAGATGAGCTTTTATGAGGATGGGCATACCCTTTCTGGGCAGTCAGCGGCACGCGTTGCGACTGTTCTGAGCGATCTGGGTGTCGATGTTATGGGAGCCAATTGCAATGTAGGACCCGCTGTGACATTAGATGTCCTAAATGAGATGATCTCAACGGTCAAACAGGCAGAAGCAGGCACACTTCCCTTTTTCTCAGCACAGCCAAATGCTGGCCTGCCCAAGAGAATCGACAATCGCTTCTTCTACGTCTCTACACCAGATTATTTTGCTGATTCTGCCTTGCGTTTGGCTCAGGCGGGAGTACGCTTGATTGGAGGCTGCTGTGGCACAACGCCGCACCATATCCAAGCAATGCGTAGGGCACTCGATCAATATTATGGAAACTCCACCCAATTTGCAACTCCTCTTTCAAAAGAGAGTGAATTGCCAAAGGGGACAACCAATGGCCGCATCACAGCAACCAGACTTATTGAAGAAGAGGCTATTCTCCCTCAGGAGGGTACCAGGACCTCTCTACAACAAAAGCTAGCCGCAGATAACTTTGTCATCAGTATCGAACTTGATCCACCAAAGGGTTTGAATCCAACAAAACTGCTGACTGGTGCCGCTTTGCTCCAGCAGGCAGGAGCTGACTTTATCAATATCGCCGATAGCCCCATGGCTCGTATACGTATGAGTTGTCTTGCCCTGGCACGCCTCATCCAGGATCACTTGGGGATCGAGACGATTATCCATTTTACTACCCGCGATCGCAATTTGATGGCCATACAGTCCGAACTGTTAGGAGCCCATGCTCTGGGCATCCGCAATATCCTAGCATTAACTGGTGATCCGTTACGTGTCGGTGATTATCCCAATACTACCGGAGTATGGGACGTGGATTCAATTGGCTTGATTCAGGTGATCCGTGGCTTAAATGAAGGACACGATGCCGCTGGCTCTTCAATCGGTGCTAAATCATCATTCCATATCGGATGCGCTCTTAACCTGAATATGACCGATGAAGAGACAGAACGCGAAATTGAAAAATATCATCGCAAGCTTGAAGCTGGGGCCCATTTCATCATGACTCAACCTATTTATGAGCTAGCACCCCTCGAGCGCTTCTTGAGCAGAGCTGGCAAACCGCCTATTCCCATGCTGCTCGGCTGCATACTCCTGCATAACTCGCGCCATGCAGAATACTTACATAACGAGGTACCCGGCATTACTATCCCGGACGACATACGAGCACGCATGAAAGCTGCAGGCGAACATGGACACGAAGAGGGCATGCAGATTGCACAGGAACTTCTCACTGAGGCTAGCAACATGATCCAGGGAGTCTACCTCCTGCCCTCTTATCGACGCTATGACGTCGTGAGTGAACTAATCAAAGCATTGCGAAGCAAACACGCGATTCTATAAGGGATGGGGGGATAGTACCTACCATTTCCTTGGGCTTTCTAGCCCGTTATACCGGTAAAATTAAAACGAGCAGCTCTAAGAGCTGGAGCCACAACGGTCATATAGCCAGCCGATTGAACACGTTCACGCCCAATTGCCTGCACTTCACGCAGCACGTCCAGGATACTCTGCGTGAAACGAAGATTTTTCACCGGGCGCGTCAACTCTCCATGCTCAATTAGAAATGTACCATCGCGTGTCATTCCTGTGAATAGTGTTTTGATGGGATGCACAGTATTAGTGTAGTGGAAACGCGTGACGTAGATCCCACGGTCCACGCCTTTAATCAGTTCTTCTATGCTGGCATCTCCAGCCTCCATCATTGTATGAAGTGGCAATGGCCCTTCGCTATTTGGAGCGGGCAAAGCATGGCCAGTATTTGGCTTGCCTTCGCGTGCCGCCGTGAATGAATCGTACACTACAGCATTAGCTACCCCATGATCAATCATCACCACACGTTGTTTAGGGACTCCCTCATAGTCAAACGCTTGTGGCAGACCAGAGGGATCATGTCCATCATCGTAAATCGTGACACGCGGTTCCACCAGTTGCTTACCAAACTGCCCATTCATAAAGCTACGCTCTTCCTGCACTGCTAACGCTGAAAATCCCATAAAAGCGAGGTTTTGCAGCATTTCCGCGACGGCGTAAGCATCGAGCACCACTGGATACTCACCCAGAGAAATATCAATCGGACTGCGACTGCGCTGTGCTTTCTCGACAGCTTCATGTGCCATAGCTTCAAAATCGAGGATTGAGACATTGGTCGCTATCCTCTGAGTATAGCCAGATCCCCTTTCATCTGCCATCACAACTGCATGGCACTCGGCTTCAGTGCGTGGCTCATAGGCAAAAATACCCAGCGAGTTCGCTATTGCTGTAGAGTGAACCGTAGTAGAGAATGCACCAGCGGACTCCAATCCACGCTCTTTTGCAAGCCCAACAATAATTCCTACCTGACGCGCACGTTCCTCTGGCGTGAATTGTGCTGTTCGTTCGCTGTAACCAGACGCAGGCAAGATCGGTTGTGGTGCAGGAAGAGAATGGAATTCAGGATTGACAGGCTGAATCCGTGCAATCTCCAACGCCTGCTCAGTCACACGACGCAAAGACTCATCGTCCAGACGATTGGTAGCCGCCACACCAGTCCTCTGGCCCACAACGGCACGGACGCGTAGTTCGGCATTGCTTTCGGCAACATTCTGGTGAATATGATTGGTAGCAAAGCGAGTCAGAGCACTCTCAGTCCCGAGATATGCAACTTCTGTCTGCTCTGCCTGAGAATAGCTCAATACCTTTTGTAATAGCGTGCGAACGCTGGCTTCATCGGAATACATCAGTCAGTTCTCCCTCAACTATATATACTCGTGCTAGGACCAGCGTCCCACTCCAACCTGTACATTACGGAAACGAGCTGGTGCAGCTCCATGCCCGGTGCGCATGACCTGCATCGGCTCTCCTTTGCCACAATTAGGTAATCCCCAGACTGTCCACTCCGAACGATCACAGATGGCATCGCAGGACCCCCAGAATTGCGGCGTAATGCCGGTGTAGGTCGCATTTTTGTACAGGCGTCCCAGCTTGCCATTTTTGATCTCGTAGGCCATCTGCACGCCAAACTGGAAGTTGAGGCGGCGATCATCAATACTCCAGCTCTTATTGAGGCTCATGTAAAGACCATTATCGGTATCAGCGACCAGATCAGCCAGTTTCCAGGTGCCCGGCTCCAGGTTCACATTAGTCATACGAATCATCGGCAGGCGATTCCAGCCGTCAGCACGTACACAACCATTGCTGGTTCGTCCAATCAGCGGTGCGGTATCCCGCGACATGAGATAGCCTGTAAAAATCCCGTTGGTCACAATCGGCGTGCGTTGAGCTGGCACCCCCTCATCATCCCACCCGAAACTTCCCAGTCCACCAGGAAGTGTCGCGTCGGCAGTAAGATTGACAATCTGTGAGCCGTAATGATACTGACTGTTAAGCTTATCAACGGTCAAGAAACTCTTGCCCACAAAGCCTGCTTCGTAACCCAATACGCGGTCAAGCTCAATTGGATGCCCACACGACTCATGGACCTGCAGAGCCGTCTGCTGCCCATCGAGAATGATCGTCATGACACCACTTGGACATTGCGGAGCAGAAAGTAACTGGACCGCTTCCTCGGCAACACGCGCTCCATGATTAACCAGATCCAATGCCTCGACAAACTCGTATCCAGCAGTCCCGACCTGCACTCCAAAGGAACTTGGATAGGAGCGCGTCTGTATCTCGCTGCTCGTAGGATCAACAGCACTGGCCGAGATGCCAGCCCCGGTATCGTACAGTTCTTGTTCGATCTCACTCCCTTCCGAGCTGGCAAAAAATTTGCGTTCGCGAGCATAGGCCAGATTGCCGCTTGTCAGAGAAATACCCTTGACGCTACGCATCGCCGCGTCAGCATCAAGCAACAATTGGACCTTCTGGCTTAGAGGTATCAGGAAAGGATCCTTCTCTAGCGGTGTGCGATAGGAGCCTTTCTGAGGAGCCAGTGGAGAAAGCAGTACTGGTTCGCCAGCCACCAGAGCACTAGCACGAGCAATTTGTACAGCTTGCTGTGCAATGCGGTCGGCCTCAGCATCGTCCATACGAGCACTACTGGCAAAGCCCCAGGCACCATTCACAATCACACGAACATTGAAACCGCTACTAGTCGTGCTCGAGACTCCCTCGACGCGCCCATTTTTGACCTCAATTCCTTCGACTGTACGCTCCATAACGCGCACATCCACATAGCTAGCACCCAGTAGCTGGGCTGCATTGAGTGCTCGCATTGCTAAATCACGCATGACACGTTTACTCTTTTCTATTTCTGTGTATTGTAGAAGAAGACACTATTGGGAAGGACACATAGCTACAAAATAGTATACGAAGTGGACACAATAGTAGTTTGTCGGGAAGCCTATTTTGTTAGCTCATTCTCCTGCTTGCCGCGACGTAAATAGTGTCTGCCCCATAGACAGAATAACAGAATGCTTGCGGAGACGATCAGCACAATTTGGCCAAAGCCGAAAAGCTGGGCAATTACACCAGCAAATAATAGCACTGGGATCGTTCCTGCGCTATAAAGCATGAATTGTAAAGAAATCACACGGCCCCGTCCCTCCTCTGGCGCCCTCTCTTGCATCATCGTCGTGGTTGGAATGTTGACACAAGCCATCGCCACTCCAAGGCCAAACACAATCAGGATAACAACCCAGAAGAGTAGCGGGTCCCTAGATCCCTGTATAGGGTCTAGGTACAGCGCCACCCAATGTGAAACAGGCACCAAGGTAAATCCGACTGCTAGCCCGATCAGTCCAATAAATGTCAGGCGTATTTTCCCCACATGCTCGGTAATGCGTGACATTAGCACAGAAGCCCCCACCAATCCTATCGCAGCAGGAGCAAGCACGATCGACATATCCTCCGTTGGTCGTGCCAGAATTACTTTCACAAACGTACCAGCTAGAGCGCCTATCAACTGCATAATGATACCGACAATGGAAAGCTGCACGACAGAGAAGAAAAGCAGGCGATCCATGCGCACAATATGCCAGCCTCCTATCATATCGCGCCAGAGGGTTTCGAGTGCTTTTCTAAGTGACATAGAATTCTTACCTTGCTTGTGCAGGTGTGTTTCATGAAAAGCCTGATCAGGAATTAACAGGATCAAAATAGTACAGACTGCATAGAAAAAAGCGATGACAACAAAGACCATAGAGGTCGGAAGAATATCTAGCTTGAGCGACCCAAGCTGCACCATGAACTCAGGAAAGATTGCAATTACAACGCGTCCTAGCAGTAAGAAACCAATGGCCTGTGCTAGCGTCATAGTAATATTAAAGAGTGAAAGTGCTGGTATCAGTTCACGCTCACCGACCAAGAGCGGAATAGCTGCGCCTTCAGCTGGGATGAAAAACTGTCCAATCAAAGAAGTTAAAAACATAAATCCGAAGAGCGGCCAGACATTTGAACTGTCGTACAATAGCCAGCAGAACATTAACAACATTGTGCCCAAGCGCAGCAGGTTACTTACCCACAGAACAAGGCGTTTATCAAGCTTATCCACGATGACACCAGCCACCGCGCTAAACGGAACAGCAGGCAGGATAAAAGCGATAATAGCCAGACTTGCCATCAGAGCCCCGTCTGGACGTGCACTGACCAGTGCAACTAGAGCAAAATTAGCCGCATTGAGAATAGTCTGAGAAATAAGTTGTGCCATCCACAACAGCAAAAAATGGCGATTCTTCAGCACATGCTGAATACCGACAACTTCCTGCTGTCGCCCAGGTCCGACGAGTTTTCCTGTCTGTTCTGTTGAGATCGACATAACATATACCGCCTTCCGTACTGATGTCACAATGGTTCTTCTACTGCGACCATCCTCTTACTCAGCACTTCTTCAATTGTAACAAAAAGCTGATGAAATTGCTGTGCCAAATGACCTATTTCTATTGTTATTGCTATGTTTCCGCTTTCGTTGAAGGCCACGGTATATCTATACATAGGAAATTAGTTTTGTTAGGCATACAAAGTTAGTTGAGAAAAGAGGAAGTAATTGAACACACAGAAGTACGATATGCTACGCGATACATGGATTTACCAGGAAATTCGACAACAGGTTCAGGCAGAAGAGCAGCAACACCGCGTCCTGGAACAACGCCTGATCCTGCTGGAGATTGTTCAGGCACGTTTTCCACGCATCAAGCCACAAGTTAAACAGGTCGCAGAACAACTGAATGAGCCTGTGCAACTGCGCAACTTAATTTTGAAGATCAGCATCGCTCTCACAGAAAAGCAAGCCAGACAGGTTTTGCAAGAGTTCACAAGAGAAGATAATAATAAAATCTTGTGAATTGTGTTATATGCAGCAAAAAACATATATGCTGAGAATGACACATTCTTAAAGAGCATCATGGTATCTAGTTTCTTTAGCAGTTGTATTAGCAATCTTGCAGCAGAAATGTTATACTCTATTTTGACAAATACAGTGTGGTACCTTACACTTAAGGAGTCTGCATAGATTGCTATTAGATCGTTAACTATTGGATTATTAAAAGGTAGACATGGATGGAGGTATATTATGTTACACGTTTTGTGGCAAAACTGTTCACCAGAGAAACTGCTGGTGGAGCGCTTTCAGATTATGACTGGATTTCATCCGGGACAGCGTACCATCATTGAGCAACTTGTACAAGGCAGACGGATATTAGCGATACAGCAAACAGGTTGGGGGAAATCGCTTTGTTACCAGATGGCAAGTCTTTATTACCCTCACCTCACCATTGTCTTTTCCCCATTAAAGGCTCTTATGCGGGACCAGTGCCAGCGATGCAATGACGTTTATGACATTCCATCTGCAATCGTGAGTTCAGATTTCAGCGAGGCTGAGAACGATGCAACATTGGCACAAGCAGTGGAAGGAGAAATCAAAGTGCTCTATATTGCTCCTGAGCGCTTGAGCAATATAGTCTGGCAAAACTATGTTTCACGGATGCGTATCAGCATGATCGTCATCGACGAGGCTCATTGTATCTCAACCTGGGGGCATGATTTCCGACCAGACTATCGTCGCATTGTGCGCTTATTGGATGCTATGCCTGAGAACACAGCAGTGCTAGCTCTTACGGCTACAGCAAATAAGCGTGTTGAGATGGACATTCTTCAGCAGATGGGTATAAGTGTACATGTAATGCGTGGGACAATGCTGCGTTCCAACCTATATTTACATGTCATTCACGTACAGGGTGACCTGGAGAAACTGGGTTATTTGGCAGAAATGCTGCCGCTCAGTTCGGGAACAGGCATCATCTATACAGCAACTCGGCCAAGTGCCGAAATGGTAACTGCATTTCTTCAGCGCCAAGGTCTGGCCGCTGAGTATTATCATGGTGGTCGAGATAACGATATTCGGCAAGAAATCGAGCAAAAATGGATGGCCAATCAGTACAAAGTTGTTTGTTCCACAAATGCTCTGGGGATGGGAATCGATAAAAGTGATATACGTTTCATTATTCATTATCATATTCCAGGTTCTCTCATTCCGTACTATCAAGAAATAGGAAGGGCAGGCCGCGACGGGCAGGCTTCCCAGTGTGTTTTGCTGTATGATCCTGAAGATTTGCATATCCAGGAATACTTTATTGATCAAGGTAAACTTGCAAGCCAACAATATCAGACCATCCTATCGCTGCTTGAAACAAACTCTCAGGGGTTAGGCCAAAATGAGATTATGCGCATAACTGGTTTTTCGCAAAAGATGACACACATTATCTTAAGAGATTTAGAAGATCAAGGGTTCATGGAGCGTGATACCAAAAGTCGTTACTTTGCGGCTCTTGATCGCCCTGGACAGGTAGATTTTTCTGATTATGACACCATACGCCAGCAGAAATTACGGGAATTAAGCGATATCCAGAATTATGCACTTCACCAGGGATGCTATATGGCCTATTTGACGACATATTTAGGTGATCCTTTTGGACTAGCTTGTGGAGTATGTGAGCATTGCCAGCCGACCGACTTTCCCGCTATACAGGTACCTGAGAGCATGCAAGAGGCTGCTGTGCGATTTCTTGAAGACGAGTGCTTGCCACAGATAGAAAAACGTGGCACAACCAAATCTCCTGCTCATGAGGCTGGGTGGGCTCTATCAAGTCATGGGACTAGCAGGATTGGGCAACTTGTCCGTGCCTGCAAGTATGAGAATGCAGGCCCTTTTCCTTTATCTCTTGTTACTCGTGCCGTTGAAGTGCTGTATACACGCTATCCGATTGCCGAGATCAATGGTATCATAGGCATTCCACCAACCAGAAGTGGTACATTAGTGGAAGACTTTGCTAGGCAAGTTGCCGCGATGGTCAATGTAGAATATCTTCCGGCTCTAATGAAAATACGTGATACACTTGAACAAAAGTACTTGAAAAATCGCTTGCAAAAAGAAGATAATGTTAAGGGGGTGTTTGCCATACAATCACCCGAGCTAGTGGCAGGGCGAACGCTATTGCTGATCGATGACATTTACGATTCTGGAAAAATGTTACAAGAGGCCGGACGGACTTTAATGCGGGCAGGAGCGCGTGTTGTCTATCCCCTGACTATCACGCGTACCCTACATTCAGACGACCAATAAGTTATCAAGGAGTAAAACATGGTAAAAGATTTACGAGAACAAGCCTGCTGGCTAGCACTGGTGTTTGAGAGTGGGCTAACTACACGCATTGTCAACGATATTCTAGTTATCTGGTGCAAACAGCTAAATCGCACTTTGCAGGATTTCTTCGCGGCGAGTACCCAGGAATGGGAGGTAACCTGTCAACTCAATGCCAAGGTAATTGAGAAACTTAAACAGGCCAAAGAGAAACTCGTAGCACAGGCATTTGTCATTGAGCAGTTGGAGCATGCTCATATTCACCTTATGACAGTGCTTGATCCTGAATATCCTCAATCGCTAAAGTCTGCACTCGGTCGCAGTCGTATACCTCCTGTGCTCTTCTTTATGGGGGACAGGGATATTCTCAAACGCCAGACGATCGCCATTATTGGCTCACGTAATGCAGGCGATGATAGTTTGGAATTCACCAGAGCCGTAGCAGGCTATCTGGCTGAGCATGATATTAACGTCATCAGTGGCCATGCCCGTGGAGTTGACCGAGCCGCATATGAGGGAGCCGTTAGTACAGATGGGTGTACGACAGTGGTATTGCCAGAGGGCATTCGTAAGCTTAGTAAAGTACAAATGCGGGACCTACAACCGAGAATTGAGGCAGGCAAAGTCTTGTTATTGAGTCAATTCCATCCCGATGCACCCTGGTTAGTGAGCCGAGCGATGGAACGCAATGGGGTTGTCACAGCTCTGGCCCAAGTCATTATTGTGGCAGAATCAGATACTAAAGGTGGCACGTGGGAAGGTGCAAATGGTGCCTTGAAGCAAGGACGACGTTTGTATATACGTAAATCTGAGTCACTTGACGTGTTTTCTGGAAACGATCTGTTGCTTGAAAAGGGAGGGCATCCGTTGAATTGGCCAGTCAACGACCTCGCTGATATTCTCTTTCCATTAGTGCAGGAGAGTACAGTAATACAGACGAAGCAAAGTATGGACTTTACACCCCCTAGTCAACTCTCTCTCTTAGCCCTACAAGCTGAATAGCGGGGAACAGCAATTTGTGATAATTTCTAGTTCTAGGAGGTTCTTTATAATGGTAGCTCAACCATCACAGCCAAAGTTGATGAGTGGTGTGAACTAGAACGATATAGCCATGATATCAAGCACGAGTATATTAACAGCCACGTGTATGCCATGGCTAGGGAAAGCCGTGCTCATGGTCGTATTAGTAGTAATGCCCTGCACACCCTTGAGGATGCGCTAGATGACAGTCCGTGTAATGTCTACAATTCATATGTTGCTGCACGTCTCTCTCCAACGTGCTATACATATCCCGTTAGCAATGGCTGCTAGAGCGGGGTGAGGCAGCTTTTCGCGCCAAGCAAATATTTAGTTGGCTCTATCGGCAACTGGTGACCTAGTGACCGATTTTGCTGCAATGACCAACTTATCTGCATCTCTACGCCAGCGCTTGGCGGAAGAGGCTTGCATTGGGCCGATGATAGTACAGAGCGAGCTCCATTCCAAGAATGACCACACACGTAAAATCTTACTAGAGTTGGCAGATGGCAAGCTTGTCGAGTCGGTGCTGATGCTCTATCCTCCGCCTCTTTCGCCTCCAACGCCCTCCTTTGTGCGGCTGGTCTGAGATTGCTTCCCAGGTTGCCTTGACTTACGCCGCTTCTGTCACTGTTGGCTTGGCTTCTCAACAAGCTGAATGTCCTGATCTCATCTGTTCTCCTAAACGGGTTTTAGCTCATCTCTGGGAAGGAGAATCCGAGTTATGAAATGGCCTCCTATTTCTATTACTATGTTTCCGCTTTCGTTGAAAACCACGGTATATCTATACATAGGAAATTAGTTTTGTTAGGCATACAAAGTTAGTTGAGGAAAGAGGAAGCAATTGAACACACAGAAGTACGATATGCTACGCGATATATGGATTTACCAGGAAATTCGACAACAGGTTCAAGCAGAAGAGCAGCAACACCGCATCCTGGAACAACGCCTGATCCTGCTGGAGATTGTTCAGGCTCGTTTTCCACGCATCAAGCCACAAGTTAAACAGGTTGCAGAACAACTGAACGAGCCTGTGCAGCTGCGCAGCTTGATTTTGAAGATCAGCATCGCTCCCACAGAAAAGCAAGCCAGACAGGCTTTGCAAGAGTTCACCAGAGAATATAATAGTAAAAGCTTGTGAATTAATATTAAAAGCATAAAAGTATGGATATGCTGAAAAAGCATAGTGCTCAAAGAGCATAGTACTCAGCTTCTTTATAGATTGCTCTTGATATCATCAAGAGATGGATGTGGATGGAGGTATATTATGTTACACATTTCACAGCAAAGCTATTCACCGGAGAAACTGCTGGTTGAGCGCTTCCATATTACCACTGGATTTCGTCCAGGTCAGCGTGCAATCATTGAGTGCCTTGTGCGGGGTAAACGCATCTTAGCCGTACAGCGAACAGGTTGGGGGAAATCGCTTTGCTATCAAATAGCAAGTCTTTACTATCCTTATCTCACTCTTGTATTCTCTCCATTGAAAGCTCTGATGCGCGACCAGTGCCAGTCCTGCAATGATGTTTATAACATTCCATCTGCAATTGTTAGCTCGGATTTTAGCCAAGCTGAGAACGAAGCGACGTTAGCACGAGCAGTGGAAGGAGAAATCAAGATACTCTACATTGCACCTGAACGCTTGAATAATACGTCCTGGCAAGACTATGTTACGCAGATGCGTATTAGTATGATCGTCATTGACGAGGCTCATTGTATCTCAACCTGGGGCCATGATTTTCGCCCGGACTATAGTCGCATTGTGCGCCTATTGAATGCTATGCCTGCGAATATACCAGTGTTGGCTCTTACCGCTACAGCAAATAAGCGCGTCGAGGCAGACATTCTTCAGCAAATGGGTATGCCTGTATATGTGATACGTGGAACGATGCGGCGTTCCAACCTATACTTGCATGTTATTCACCTACACGGTGAGCAAGAGAAACTGAGTTATTTAGCAGAGACGCTGCCGCACAGTCCAGGAACGGGTATCATTTACACAGCAACGCAGAGGGATGCTGAAATGGTAGCCGCATTTCTTCAGCGTCAAGGCCTGACAGCTGAGTATTATCATGCTGGTCGAGATAACGATGTTCGGCAAGAGATCGAGCAAAAATTGATGGCCAATCAGTATAAAGTTGTTTGCTCCACAAATGCTCTGGGCATGGATATTGATAAACGTGATATACGTTTCATTATCCATTATCATGTTCCAGCATCTCCTATCCATTACTATCAGGAGGTGGGGAGGGCTGGACGTGATGGACAGGTTGCCTGGTGTATTTTGCTTTACGATCCAGAAGATTTGCAAATCCAAGAACACTTCATAAGAAGTGATAAACCTCAAAGCCAGCGATATGTAACTATTTTGTCGCTGCTCGAAACGAACTCTCAGGGGTTAGATCAAAACGAGATTATACGTGTAACTGGTTTCTCGCAAACAGCCACACGTGTTATCTTAAAGCATTTAGAAGACCAACAGCTCATTGAATGTGATTCAAAAGGTCATTACTTTACGACCCCTACTCGCCCTAAGCAGATTAGTTTTTCTGACTATGAGGTCGTATACCAACACAGGTTGCGTGAGTTAAATGCCATTCAGAATTATGCATTGTATCGGGGATGCTATATGGCTTATTTGACAACGTATTTGGGCGATCCTGCTGGACAGGTCTGTGGTGTATGTGGACACTGCCAACCGCGCAACTTTCCAGCTGTGCAGATATCTAGGAGAACCCAAAAAGTGGTCGTTCATTTTCTTGAGAACGAGCGTTTGCCACGGATTGAAAAATGCGGTACAGCTCAAATCCCCATTCATCAGGCTGGCTGGGCTTTGTCTGACTATGGAAATAGCCGTATTGGGCAACTTGTGCGTGCTTGTAAGTATGAGGGAGCTGGTCCATTTCCTCTATCCCTTGTTATACGTGCCGTCGATGTGCTGTATACACGCTACCCAATCACAGAAATCAATGGTATCATAAGCGTTCCAGCAACCAGAAGTGGTCTATTAGTGGAAAATTTTGCCCGGCAGGTTGCTGCAACAGTCAATATAGAATATCTCCCGGCGCTAGCAAAAATACGGGATACACTTGAACAAAAGTCCTTGAAAAATCGGTTGCAAAAAGAAGATAATGTTAAGGGAGCGTTTATCGTACCATCACCTGAGCTAGTAGCGGGACGAACGCTATTGCTGATCGACGATATCTATGATTCTGGCAAAATGTTGCGAGAGGTCGGACGAACCTTAATGCGGGCCGGGGCACGTGCTGTCTATCCTCTCACTATCACGCGTACACTACATTCGGATAATTAATAGACTACCAATATCATAAGGGAGTACAATATGGCAATAGATTTAAGAGAACAGGCCTGCTGGTTGGCACTGGTGTTTGAGAGTGGGCTAACTATACGCATTGTCAACGATATTCTAGTCATCTGGTGCAAACAGTTAAACCGGACGTTGCAGGATTTCTTTGCAGCTACTACCCAGGAATGGGAGGTAACCTGTCAACTCAATGCCAAGGTAGTTGAGAAGCTTAAACAGGCCAAAGAGAAACTTGTAGCGCAGGCTTTTCTCATTGAACAATTGGAGCAGGCTCATATTCACCTTATGACAGTGCTTGACTCTGAATATCCCCAATCGTTAAAATCTGCACTTGGTCGCAGCCAGATACCGCCTGTACTCTTCTTTATGGGAGACATGGATATTCTCAAACGCCAGACGATTGCCATCATTGGCTCACGTAATGCAAGCGATGATAGTCTGAAATTCACCAGGGCCGTAGCAGGCTATCTGGCTGAGCATGATATTAATGTTATCAGTGGTCATGCCCGTGGAGTTGATCGTGCCGCATACGAGGGAGCAGTTAGTACAGACGGGTGTACAACAGTGGTATTGCCTGAGGGCATTCGTAAGCTTAGTAAAGTACAAATGCGGGACCTACAACCGAGAATTGAAGCAGGTAAAGTCCTGTTATTGAGCCAATTTCATCCCGATGCATCCTGGTTAGTGAGTCGAGCGATGGAACGCAATGGAGTTGTCACAGCTCTGGCCCAGGTCATTATTGTGGCAGAATTAGATACTAGGGGTGGCACGTGGGAAGGTGCAAATGGTGCTTTGAAACAGGAACGGTCTTTGTATGTACGCAAATCTGAGCCGCTCGATGCGTATCCTGGAAACAAGCTATTGCTTGAAAAGGGAGGACATTCGCTGGACTGGCCAGTCAAGAATCTTGCTGATATCCTCTCTCCATTGGTGCCGGAAAGCAAAGTGATAGGGACGAAACAGAGTATGGACTCCTGGGCCACCGAGTCAACTCTCTCTGTTAGCTCTATAAGCTGAGTAAACAGAATAGGCCTACAAACTATGCAAAATGCGAATAAAAAAACTGACCTGCTCGCGTTCACCCTCCCCCAGCTCCAGCAATGGCTGCTAGAGCGGGGTGAGGCAGCTTTTCGCGCCAAGCAAATATTTGGTTGGCTCTATCGGCAACTTGTTACCGATTTTGCCGCGATGACTAACTTATCTGCATCTCTGCGCCAACGCTTAGCAGAAGAGGCGTGTATCGGGCCGATGATAGTAAGGAGTGAGCTTCATTCCAAGGATGACCGCACACGTAAAATCTTACTAGAGTTGGCAGATGGCAAGCTTGTCGAGTCGGTGCTGATGCTCTATCCTCCACTTGGTGAGAATAGCTCACGTGCAACCGTCTGTGTCTCCAGTCAGGCTGGTTGTGCCTTTGGCTGTACCTTTTGTGCAACCGGGCAGATGGGCTTTGATCGGCATCTGAGCGCAGGTGAGATTGTCGCGCAGGTACTCTATTTCGCCCGCGAACTACGAACCGCTCTCTGGACCGCTATAGGCTTGCCGGGCAGTACGGCCATTGACCATATCACTAATATTGTACTGATGGGCATGGGCGAGCCACTGCACAACTACAACAATGTCTTACAAGCACTACGCATCCTCAACAGTCCCGACGGCTTTAACCTCGGAGCACGCCATATGACCGTTTCTACTGTGGGACTGGTGCCTGCAATCCATAAACTGAGCCAGGAAAAGTTGCAGGTTAATCTGGCAATTTCGCTACATGCGCCAACTGACGAGTTACGCAGCCAGACCATGCCGATCAATCGCAAGTATCCGCTGCAAGAACTGCTAAGAGCCTGCCAGGACTACATTGCCGTCACCAGACGACAGGTAACATTTGAGTATGTCTTGCTTGCCGGAGTAAATGATACGCCGACACACGCACGACAACTGGCAGAATTGCTAGCCCCTCTGCGACAATTTGCCCATGTCAACTGCATCCCGGTCAACGCAACCTCAGCCGATTATAAAACGCCGGGTCCCGATGCCATCCGCAGCTTCCGCAATGTCCTTTTTGAGCATGGCGTGAGCAACAGTGTACGGGCCGAACGCGGCGACGATATCGCCGCTGCCTGTGGACAACTACGCACGCGCTTTGAGGACAACCGCAGAGAATCAGTTACGATCGAGAGCAACATTAGCTAACAGGTCGGCTGTCCCCTAGCGGCAGAAAATGGATAATATTATGCAGAGTAGCCTTAATACCGCTCGTTGTGAAAGGAAAAATCATTTCTGCATACTTCCATGAGCAGAAATAGCAGCCCTGAATCAGCCCAGTTTATTTCCGCTAAGGCCTAGTGCTAGGTAAGGTGATTTATCAGACGTTCGCATGGCTCCCGTGGTAAGTAGCAACAGAGTTCTCAGAGTGTTACAGGCGAATCACAAGCCTCATATTATTAGCGATATTATAGAGGAAGCGAAGTATCACACCAGCGATGACAAGCACTAAAAAAACCACCGCAATAATATCAAGGATGCCAAGCGAGTACCAAAACACAAAACCTATCAGCCCATCTTTTTGTATGCTGCCTGAAATGGTCAGAAAACGAGAGTGTGCAGCACCGCCGACATGCAAATATTCAAGAAGATATGTCAGCCCAAGAGGAAGGAGGCAGGCCACTGCAACGTGAGGCCAATCCCGAAAAGACTTTAGCAAGATATTAGGGTAAACCAGTAAAGCAAAAACGGCCACTATTCCTGCTGCAACGCGGCCAGCACCAGAAAGATGGCTCATCAACAGGGCAGGCACCAGTAAAAGAGCCACAGAAAAGAGGGTCACACCAACATCTATGAGCACAACTCTCAAAACGCTAGATGTGCTGACAGAAACACTCTGCTTTTTAGGATAAGATTGATTTACCATTCCCGCTCCGCCCGCGCCTGACATTTGCTCTCGCATAACATAAACCTTTCTTATTATTACTTAATTCTTGCCATATTCGTAATGGAAGACAGCTTTAAATTACTATATCTGTAATAGTTTGTCGAAAATAGTAGTACTTCTGGTTCCAGCAACTATAGCTATTTAGGCATGCGTCAAATCTGGTTGACAGTTTCTGACAAACTGAACCGCATAAAGTGCCTTGCCAAGAGGCTTTAGACGTATCTGTGACTGTTCAAACTGTCAACTCAACCCACCCTTAACTTGACGCTTGCCTAAGGTTATAAATAGTGCTATTGTGCCTGCCATCTCACTAAACGGGTATTGATAAATGGCACGAACTAGAAGCACGATCTACAGCGTCAAGCACGAGTACATTGATGGCCAGGTGTATTCTATGGCAAGATGAGCTTACCGACGTGCTGGAAACGTTGAACGCCTCCGAGACAACATGAGGACACTCCTACAACAGGACTAGCCATCACGCTAAGCGTGCTATCTATTGCAGGAGTGTATCCTTTTGATCATGCATAATCTGCTGCCATCCCGAACTTAGCGGGCTTTTGGCAGCTTGTTCATTGTACGCAAGCAACGCGTACAGATATTTACCGTGCGCTGAGTACCATTTATGATAAGATGGCGACGGTGTACATTGAGAACAAAGCGACGGCGTGTACGGTGCTGCGAGAATGGAACATTATTTCCATGCATCGGCTTACGTTCACACACATCACAACGGCCTGCAGCCATATCTACCTCCCTAAAAATCTTAAACGGATACACTAAATAGGCAAACCAGGAGGGACCATTCCAAAATAGTGAACCCGTAGAGCCATCTAACTTGATTATACTGGAGTCCTCTGGTATACTGCTTCAAGAAACTTGTGCGCTGGTTGGATTATCCAAGCACGTTATGCGAGTATAAACGATATTGGCTATTTTGGCAAGAGAGAGACAACATGCACATGCCAAAAGCGTCTGCCATACAGCCGCTGCCCGGCTCAAGTCCACTCGGCAAAATCGAAGTCCTACCCAACGCTGTCCATTCAATTGCGGTTCAGGCTACCTGTGAGTGTTATGGAGTATTAGGTATTGCTTCACCTCACCTGCGCAATGGACAAGCCATGATTCTCGCACCGGAGCGACGCAATCGGGGAGTGCGAGTTTCTATTCTCGACGATCAACTCATTATTGATGTTTACGTTGCACTGGAATATGGTCTACGTATCACTGCAATTGCGCACAGTATTATGAGCAATATTAAGTATTCAATTGAGAAGATGCTCGGTGTACCAGTCACGCAAGTAAACGTGAATATTCAGGGACTTCTCCATGGGCCAACATCTCCAGATCAAGAAGCAAAGGACCGGAGGTAGCTAAACTGCGATGGAGAAATTATCAATGCCTAAAATACGTCGACGCCCCAGACGTATTAGTGTCTTTGACGGACAAGACCTTAAGAAAGCTATTCTAGCAGGAGCTGCATGGTTAGAAGAACATCGCCAAGCCATTAATGCTCTGAACGTTTTTCCTGTCCCCGATGGTGACACAGGGTCCAATATGACTGCTACTATGAAGTCTGCAATTCGTAATATCGTCGATAGCGATGAGACCTCGGCAGGCATTATCGCCGCAAAGGTTGCCCATGATGCATTGCTAGGTGCACGTGGCAATTCAGGAGTTATCCTCTCGCAAACACTGCGCGGGATTGCAATTGGCCTGGATAAGAAGCAAACATTCACAGCCCAGGACCTTGCTGTAGCACTTGAACAAGCAGCACAACTCGCCTATCGTGCCGTCATTAAACCAGTTGAAGGTACCATCTTAACAGTTGTGCGCGAAACAGCAGAGGCGGCTAGGCGCAGCGCCAACCAAAATGATGACTTGATCACACAGATGCAAGAAATTGTCACAGCCGCGCGCCAAGCCGTCGTACGCACTCCGGAATTATTGCCTATATTAAAACAGGCAGGCGTGGTCGATGCAGGAGGACAGGGCTTCTGTACCATTCTCGAAGGTATTCTGCACTATATGCGAGGTGAAGCAATAACTTCAATCGCTATGCCCACACCTGCCGAAGCAGCTCAGTCTGCTCATCTGAGCCCACATGTGAAAAAAGGGCGAGTGACCGTTGAGGAAGACTTTGGCTATGAGGTCGTCTTTCTCCTGCGTGGCAACAGGCTGGACGTTGAGAGCATCCGACAGACGATCATTGATATGGGCGGCATCTCTACTGTGGTAGCAGGTGACGAGAGCATCTTGAAAGTGCACACCCACACCCTGACGCCCGGTAAAATCCTCGACTACGGCGTGAGCCTGGGTAGTCTGCTGGATATCAATATTGAAAACTTACAAGAGCAGAGCCTGAACTATGCTGCTGAAAGTGCCTTAGAACATGCAAAAGAAGTAGAGCAAGGAGGGAATTCTTTAATATCTCAAATTGCTACTATCGCGGTTGTTTCAGGAAAAGGATTTGAAAAAGTATTTCAAGGATTGAAGGTTAATACCATCGTCTCTGGTGGCCAAACGATGAATCCGAGCATCGAAGAGCTTCTTTCCGCAGTTGAAAAGGCACCAATGCAGCAGGTTATCGTCTTGCCCAATAACAGCAACATCATTTTGTGTGCGGAGCAAGTAGCCAGTCTGACGCACAAGGAGGTCTATGTTGTCCCCAGCAAAACATTACCTCAGGGTATTGCGGCACTCATCAGCTTCAACTTTGAAGCCGATTTTGCCGATAATTGCAAGACGATGACCCAGGCCATTAATAATATCCAGACTGCTGAGATCACCACAGCTGTCCGCTCGGTACAACTGGGCGGAGTGAGTGTACGTGAGGGTGACTTTATCGGTGTCATCAATGGCCATCTTGCAGTTGCTAACCAGAATATGCAACAGGTCGTGCACGACACTCTGAAGCGCATGAGCATTGATAACTACGAGATTATCACACTCTACTATGGTGAGGATGTCACGGCAGGGCAGGCTGAGCAGATGGCAAAAGATATCAAGGCCTGCTATTCGCAGCTTGAGATCGAAGTCGTCGATGGCAGTCAACCTCACTATGCCTATATCCTGTCAGCGGAGTAGCTACCCCGGTGTGCAAGATGATGCAGCAGCACCCGAAGTTATTTGAACTAATATAAGACACGTTTTGAAAGGCAGATATGCGATGACTGTTCGCATTGTAACAGACAGCACAGCGGACCTTCAACCGGAGGAGGCAAAAACACTTGGTATCACTATCGTGCCACTCACTGTCTTTTTCGGAGAAGAAGCCTATCTTGATAATGTAGAACTAGACAACGCAAGCTTCTACAGCAAGTTACAAATCAGCAAGGAATTACCTCGCACTTCGCAGCCTTCTCCGGCTTCTTTCCAAGCTGCATTTACTCGCCTGATTGAAGAAGGAGCTGATGGCATTATCTCAGTCCATCTCTCCGCCAAGCTCAGTGGAACCTATCAGTCAGCTTGCACTGCACGCGACACTCTTCCCGAAAGCCTCCGCAAGGTACCCATCGAGGTCATCGACTCGCGAAGTGCCAGTGCCGGGATGTCACTCGCTCTCAAAAGAGCAGTAGAAGAAGCTCGTCAAAATCTCAGGCTGGAAGAGATCAAGGCCCACTTGATTGATCAATTTGTCCGCACACGTATTATTGCCGTACTGGATACTTTGGAGTTTGTTAAACGAGGAGGTCGCATTGGTAGCGCTGAAGCCCTAATTGGCAACATGCTCAGCTTCAAACCGATCATTGCTTTAAAAGACGGAGAAGTTGTGCCACTTGAGCGGCCTCGTACTCGTGGCAAAGCATACGCTCGCGTTGCACAAATTATTGCTGAGAGCGATCCATTGCAGGAATTAGCAATTGCGGAAGCAAGCGAGGAGGTGGGCCTGCAGTTGGCTGAAGCATTGCGAAGCGTATACCAGGGTGAAATATCGCACTACAAACTTGGTAGTGTCCTAGGGGCTCACGCTGGCCCTTGTACAGTTGCAGCTGTCGCTGTATTAGCTCATTGTTAGCCCAAAACAATATAACAGGGAGGTATCGCAATGGCGCAGAACTACGTTGTACCCAATATCTACCAGGATATGAGCGACCAAAACCAAGGCTATTTTGCCTTTCGCTTCGTTTGCCAGCATTGCTCTTGGCAGATAGACACACCACCGATCCGCTCAAAAATTGCGACAGCTACCAACGTCATGGACGTAGGTATAGGAATGCTCAACGGTTTTTGGGGACGTGCGGCCGAAATGGGCGAGAAAATGTATGGATCAAAATGGCACCAGGAACAGGCCGAAGCACTGCAAAAGGCTTGGGGAGAGATCCAGCATAATTTTCACTTTTGCCCTAAATGCCGTTCGACAACTTGTATGCGCTGCTTTAATGTCCAGCTTAATCTCTGTACCAGTTGTGCACCAGATTTGAAAGCGGACGGTGCCCAATTTCAGCACGGGTTGAACGTAGAGGCCCAGCGAGAGCAAATCCAGCAAAACTATCATGCACCTCAATTCAATGTAGCAGCAATCCCTTCAGCCGTGACTCCTGACCTTATGGCACCACCGCAGCAACCACGCCTACCTCAAAGTGGGTCAGGACAGCAACAGGGATTAACACCAGTTGCCATAGCAGGCTTTAGCACACCGGGCTATCCACAGACGGTTATCTGTCCCACATGCCGACGTGCGGGCCCTCCGGGCAAATTCTGCCAGGACTGTGGGAGCAAACTCCCTCTGCCAGACCTTTTTTGCCCACAATGTGCCTTGCCAGTTGAGAACAGTGCGCGTTTCTGTGCCGAATGTGGAGCAAAACTGCACACTGCCAGCTAATGTAGAGCACAGGGAGCTTATTCTCAAGTCAGACAAAAAGAGGCGATAGTAAGGCATATCTCCTCACTGCTTCCATTATCAGAAACACATTGACAATGATTGATCATTCTCGACGCTCAAACGCTATAATAGGCATTGACTATCCCAAAACTGTCACGTACAATAGTAGTATCAACTAAAAAAGTCAAGTATACTAAATCAATGTGTTTATGCGCTCACTGTGCGTCATCTTCTAAAGCTTGGACCTGGCTTAGGTCGCTGAATACTCGTCAGTAGATGTGCGCACAAGGAAAATATCTCTAGAGGTGTCTCCTCACTGTATCATGTAGTTCGTTTAAATGTAGGCAGGCTACCGTTATGGGGCCTATACAGATGTTGGCTGGAAACTGCCATCAGAAATGGCGTAGACTACGAAGGAGGAACGACTGTGGGAATGTTACGGGTGATGTCACGGCGCGGAGATGACCGATTCACCTGGCCAGCTCTAAAGCGTGATTCCGATTTTCTTGAGCTTGCTGAAGAGCAAAGACGAGCAGTCGAGGAGGCAGGACGGATATTCGCGGAAGAGCGTAGAAAGGGTGCAACGGCCTTTCTAGTTGAAGCAGGGAAACCTGCCCAGCGTATTGACGAGTTTGACCCTTTTGCTAAGGAAATAATCCTGATTCCACGAGTCGTTGGCGGATGAACTTGAGCTTTCAAGCGCTTGCTGCTCTGTGTTGGATGGTTATTGGACTTGCAATCGCACCTTTACTCTGGCTTCTTGCTCAGCCGTATTTGCGTGGCTGGTCGCGTGCTGAAAGGCGTGCAGCAGATCTACTACGTGATACTCTTACGTCTGAGCAACTCCGCCAACTTACTTGGCGTGGTTACCTGGAAATTTCCAGCCCGACCGAGCCACAGCGTGTATATCGTGTTCCCAGGTCAAAAGGGTATGTCCAGGTTGTCGAAAACGGTCGTGCAATTATGCGTCTATGCCTGCAACCTGTTGAATGTCTCCCCGATGCCGACATCGTAGTCTTACACAAACTGATGATCGAAGGAAACGAGGAAGCATATCTGCAGAAGGCAAACAAGTACGTCTGTATCGACTGATAAGCGTAGAGCAGCTTTACTAGCGCAGAATACTGGTGGGACGGTTTCATGCCGTCCTATAGCTCAACACTCAGGTTGTGCAGACAAGCCGCAAGAAAGGGCGCATTTATTTGCGCCCTCTTTGCTATTCTTCCTCGTCTTCATCCCTTATAATGTGGATAATTTCTTTATGCCCGTTCTGCTTTACGCAGGTATGAAGTTGCCTGTCTAGCGGAGCACGACAGAGTGGGCAGATGGAATCCTCCGCCAAAATAACGCTTCCAATCGAACCTGAAAGTTGCTGGGCTTGCTGTTGCGTAAAGATGAGCAAGACGGTATCCTCTTCACGCAGGTGGACTTGCGGTTCTCTCCCTCGCTCTATGATAATTTCGATGGGGACGATATTTAGCTGAAAGGCCGAGTCATCTTCATTGAAACTGAGTCGCATCTGGCCTACCTGGCATTCGTAGTCTGGAGAGTGTGGGAAATTGGCCGGTATTCCCTCCGGTGCAGACCTTCCTCCAACTTGTGCTTCTGTACGCAACGCCTGCCCTTCCGTAATCAGCGCAAGTGAGCGATCAAGCGCTATAGACAAACCATCCAACTGTTCTTTTTCTAGCCACATGAGAACGGAACCACGTACGCTCTGTGCAAAGAGACAAAACTGACGCTGGTCAGATTGACCGATCACATCAGCTCCAAGTACAGTGACAGGACCCAGATCTACACTCATTTTTTTACCTCTCTAGTACCCACGTGCTGCATCGTAACGATTGCGCAATGGCTCTCCAGCACGATAACGACGCAGGTTGTCCGCAAAAAGTGCTGCTAGGCGCTTATCATAATGAACACTTACACCAGATATATGTGGCGTCAAAATCACATTTGGCAGGGAGAATAATGGACTATCTGGCGGCAATGGCTCCTCCTCGGTAACATCGAGTCCGGCCCCACCGATCCATCCTTCTTGGAGCGCCCTGATGAGCATTTTCTCATCAATAACACGGCCCCGAGCGATATTGACTAGATAGGCATGAGGCTGCATAGCACGTAATTCGGCCTCACCAATTAACTTTTCTGTTTGCGGCGTCAAAGGTACAGCTAACACCACATAGTCAGACTGTCGCAACATAGTATGCAACTGCGCCAGCGAATAAACTTGATCTACATCAGGTTCTTGCTCTCCACCTAGCGCACTGCGCCTCGTTGCCAGTACACGCATGCCAAACGCTTTTCCTAATTGTGCAATGCGACGCCCGATATTGCCAAGACCTACAATGGCCAATGTCTGATCTACCAGTTCACGTCCCTGGAGTTTATACCAGTTTGCGCTTCGCGGCCAGACGTGTCGATCTTGCAAGCGTACCATCTCCGGCCAGCTGCGATTGAACATGAGCATACTAGCAAAGACATATTCACTGAGCGTTGTTGTATGAATACCTACAGCGGTAGTAACGATGACGCCACTATCAGTGTCTAATATACCAGTTGGGCGTAGTTCATCCACGCCAGCTCCAGCTGCCTGGAGCCAGTGTAACTGAGGCGCAAATTTCCGCCATTCGCGAGTTACTGTATATGAACAAAGTATCTCGGCTTCATGCAGGTGAGCCAACAATTCATTAGTATCTGCAACGCAGAGCACGTCCGCTTGAGCCGCTTCACGTAGCATATTGAGTGAACCCTGGGAAAACTGAAAAGAACTGACTATCTTCAGGCTATCTGACATGCACATTGTCCTCCATCACTTTGACTTCCTGGCTCTTACTCCCGCCAGGACTGACCCCTGATTGCGCATATGATACTAGTATTATAGGCGATAGAGATGTTTTCCACCATTGCCTCAAAGAGTTTCTAGAAGTGTGTCGCGGGAACACTAAACATTTCTTGCGAGCTTCTTGGCACGGTGTTTGGCTTCTTGTCGGTTGAGGCACTAAGTGTTGCAATAAAATTCCACCGTGTGCTATAATCGGACCAGTATAATAAAGAGGAATAGATGGGATCACGATGAACGAGAAGCCTCCCTCTCCCACGGTCTTAGGCATGGTTGGGGCCTTGAGTGGAATGGGCTTTACAATAGCCATCCCCATCGCCGCTGGCGCCATCGGAGGACATTACCTTGATGGCCTTCTACACACCAGAGCTTTGTTCATACTTCTCGGGCTGCTGCTTGGCCTGATAGTGGGTGTATTTGGAGCTTACCGTTTGTATAAAGCTGTATTTAGAAGCTAGACGGGGACCAGAGTAGATCCCTCAGACAAGGCAGAGCTCGGCAACATACATAGGAGGACGCCGAGTGCAACTGTGGAACCTTCCTAATATTTCAATTGCACCAGAAGTGGTATTTGGCGGTTGGATCACCAATACACTTCTCTGCACTTGGATATCCATTATTGTATTAATGCTGTTATTTTATTTTGGTATTCGTCGCCGCGATTTAATCCCCTCGGGATGGCAAAATTTCATCGAGTGGATGGTTGAGTCATTGCTAGGATTGGTGGAGAGTGTCTCAGGCAAAGAGAAAGGACGCAAATTCTTCCCCATCGTTGCTCCCTTCTTCTTCTTCATTTTCGTAGCTAATTTGCTCGATGTTATTCCTGGCGTGGATACCCTAGGCTGGTATGATCCTAAACCGGGAGATCGTCCACCACTGTGGGGTTTCTTTATCATAGATCATACAAGCTCAAACCACATCATCCCCTGGATTCGCCCTGCAACCACAGATTTGAACCTGACACTAGCAATGGCTCTTGTATCGGTGGTCATTACGCAAATCTACGGTTTCATCTCATTGGGAGCAGGCGTACACCTGAACAAGTACATTAACGTTAAAGCGTTGCGCCGCGGAGGATTGGGTATAGTCGAGTTCATTGTCGGTCTTCTCGAAATTATTAGCGAGTTGAGCCGACTGATTTCGTTCTCCTTCCGTCTCTTTGGTAACATTTTTGCAGGAAGCATCCTGCTGGCTGTGTTTGCCTTTCTGTTACCAGCTCTTGCTAATATCATCTTTATCCCATTCGAGATCTTCATTGCAGGCATCCAGGCCTTTGTGTTTGCATTCCTGACGCTGCTTTTCCTGGAGCTTGGGACAACCTCTCATGCTCACCATGACGAAGGGCACGCAAATCTCGAAGGTGCAGATAAGTTTGAAACTATAGCCGGGCCCGTAGCAACGCATTAGCCAAAGCCATAGGCTTTTTTTCGAGATTGCTACTCGCGGGTATTATTCCTGTGATTGCATAAATATTCCAGTACTATATTGACAATTTATTCATCCTTAAGGAGGATTTTCAATCATGAATCTCGTACCACTTGCAGCAGGACTCGCCATCGGTTTGGGAGCCATCGGACCAGGCCTCGCTATCGGTATTCTGGCCGCTCAGGCTATGAATGCCATCGGACGCAATCCAGAGTCAGCACCACTGGTCCAGACGAACATGATCCTTGCCATCGTGTTTGCTGAAGCTATCGCTATTTATGCACTGGTTGTCGCTCTGCTGATTAAATTTGTTCCCTAAAGCATAGTTGTTCCTAATTAGCACGGAGACGTAGCGCGTTGTTTCTATGGTTTCTCTTTTCCACTCCACATTATTAAAAAGAGGAACAGATCAAGCCACGTCTCCGTATTGTGTAGGGAAAGGTAAGCTGTACCCTACTTCTGATCAAAGGAGCGTTCATTATGATTGCAGAAGCCAGTGCTGGCGGGTCTCCTTTAGATGCCCTTGGTATCAATGGCCTAGCATTTATCTCGCAGTTGATTAGCTTTATCATCGTTCTTGTGCTCCTAGGGAAATTTGTCCTACCACGCATTCTCCAGATATTGGATAAGCGTCAGGCAATTATTCGCGAGGGCATCGAGAATGCCGAGAAGGCTAGGCAAGATCTAGCAGAAGCCACGGCCCGCGCAGAACACATTATCATCGATGCAAGCCGTCAGGCTCAGGAGATCATTGACCGTGCAACCAAGAGCGCTGAGCAGGTTGCACGTCAGATTGAAGAAGAGGCACGCATCCGCGCCGAGCAGATCAATCAGCAGCAAATCGCACGCATCCAGCAAGAGGTCAATCGTGCCCGCCAGGAGCTGAGCCGCGAAGTCGTCAACCTCTCTATCGAGGTTGCTAGCAAAGTTATCAGCCGATCGATGAACACCAAAGACAATCGCCGATTTGTAGAAGAATTCGTCGTAGCTAGTGACAATGCGAGGAACAACTAATGCTTAAGGGAGCGATCGCACGTCGCTATGCACAAGCAATCTTCGAGCTTGCACAGAAACAGAATGCGCTTGACCGTACGCTTGAAGATGTTAAGGGAATCGCACAGGTTTTCGCCAATCGCAAGCTGGCTTATCTGTTGCGGGAACCTAAAGTTCCAGCACAACGCAAAGAGATAGCTTTACGCGAGGCTCTGACCTCTAAAGTGCTGCCTACATCGCTCAACTTGGCATTGCTCGTCGTCCAGCGTGAACTGGTCGATCTAATGCCAAACATCGCGACCGAACTAGAAAGGCTTGTGCTCGACTACTACAATCAAGCCATAGCAGAAGTCACGACAGCAGCAGAAATGGACAAAGCCCAGAGTGATCTTGTCAAAGGGGCTCTCGAACGCACGACCGGGAAAAATATTATTATGCACACTCGGATCGATCCAAGTATTCTGGGTGGTCTTGTAGCTCGTGTGGGAGACCAGATTGTTGATAGTAGCGTACGCTACCGCCTGCATGCTCTCCAACAGCAATTGTTAGCAGGTACTTCAACAGCCAAGGTGGATTTTTCCCCTGACGAGGGGCTGGCTCTCGTAGATACAAGCGCTTAATGCTCGGGCACGGGAAGTCCCATCTCGATCTCGTGGATTGGGGTGAGAGTGCCGTTCCTTCTTTGGGGCAGGGGAAGATGGGCTATTTCCACTTTCCTGCATGTGTGGTAGAATAGTACAATAGAGTCACAAAGCAGATAACCGTGGTGGGTTGCTCGCAGGTACGGTACAAGCCCGTTGGCCTGCTCGCTCACAAGAACATGGCACAGAAGTATTCTGTCGGCTCAAAAGGTGCCTCCTGTGTTGGCGCAGGATCAAGGCAGAGACTTGTAACACCAACGTATCTACGCAGACTCTTTGGGTCGAAGTAGTAGGAGGGCAGACGCGCCCCTGGCATCATCTGATGCTTGTTGTCTCTCGCAGTCAACGGGTCAACCACTGCTAGCTGAGCAGGTTCCTATGGGGACAGGCCACACCGTTGGAGTGCGAGAGAAGCTCATCCCCGAAAGGCGGATAGAGAGTGTCACTTAGGAAACATTAGGAGGAAAAGATGGCATCTTGGGCTGATGAAATCACTGCCATCATAGAGAAAAACATCGCAGGTTTCGGTACCAATACCACTGCAACTGCCAGCGTTGGCACCGTCATTGCTATTCAGGACGGTGTGGCTCGCGTATATGGCCTGCAAGATGTGAAATATCTTGAGTTGGTAGAATTCCCACGCACAGGACTTTTTGGTCTGGCCTTCAACCTTGAAGAGGAGACGGTCAGCTGTCCAATTCTGGGTGACTATACACAGATTCGCGAAGATGACGAAGTACGCACCACTGGACGTATCGTCGAGGTACCCGTTGGGAATGCACTGCTCGGACGTGTAGTGAACCCTATAGGTCAACCACTCGATGAGCGTGGCCCTATCGTCACAGATCGGCACCGGCCGGTCGAACGTGTTGCCCCCGGTGTAATTACCCGCCAGTCGGTGAATACGCCTGTACAGACCGGTATTAAGGCGATTGATAGTATGATCCCGATCGGTCGCGGTCAGCGCGAGCTGATCATCGGTGACCGCCAAACCGGTAAGACAGCTGTGGCCATTGATACAATCATCAATCAGAAGGGCAAGGACCTGATCTGCATCTATGTCGCCATCGGTCAGAAGAGCTCTACTGTTGCACGTACAATAGCCGTCCTTGAAGAGCACGGGGCCATGGAGTATACCATTATCGTAGTGGCAGGCGCCGCTGATCCAGCACCATTGAAGTACCTAGCCCCATATGCGGGTTGTGCGATCGGTGAGGAGTTTATGGAATCTGGCCGCGATGCTTTGATCGTTTATGACGACCTGACTAAGCATGCCGAAGCATACCGTAACATTTCTTTGATCATTCGTCGTCCCCCCGGACGCGAGGCATATCCTGGTGACGTATTCTACCTGCACTCTCGCCTGCTTGAGCGTGCTGCTCGCCTCAACAAGAACTATGGTGGTGGCTCACTTACGGCACTGCCGATTATCGAGACAAAGGCGAACGACGTTTCTGCATATATCCCGACAAACTTGATTTCGATCACCGATGGGCAGATCTTCCTGGAAAGCGATCTCTTCAATGCAGGCCAGCGTCCCGCTCTAAACACCGGCATCTCGGTATCGCGTGTGGGTAGTAGCGCACAGACGGCAGCAATGAAACAGGTTGCTAGCTCACTGCGTCTTGATCTGGCCCAATTCCGTGATCTTGAGGCATTTGCGCAATTTGCCTCAGATCTGGATAAAGCTACCAAAGAACGTATCGACCGTGGCCGTCACATTCTAGAAGTGCTCAAGCAGCCACAATACCAGCCAGTCCCTGTTGAGAAGCAGGTAATGATCATTTACGCAGCTACTAATGGCTATCTGGATGATCTCCCACTGGATCAGGTATCGGCATGGGAGTCGGCATTCTATCGCTATATGGATACCAACCATCAGGCCCTCATCTCAGAGATCGTTGAGAAGTCCGTCAAAGGTCGTGAGAAGATGGGCAAACCCCTGCTGGAGCGACTTAACGCTGCAATTGAGGAGTTCAAGAAGACTGCCGCCCCGCGTAGTGGGCAGCACTAGGAGGCAGAGAAATGCCCGCACTCCGAGAAATTCGGCAACGCATCAAAGGTACCAAAAACATGGCAAAGATTACTCAGGCCATGCAAATGGTAGCCAGTAGCAAGATGCGCCGTGTACAAGAGCGTGTAGAACAAGCTCGTCCCTACTCTGAGCAGCTTCGTGATCTTGTCTCGCGCCTTGCGAATGCAAGCGGTGACGATCTTGACAACGAGTTGGCATTGTTGAAGCAGCGTCCGGTACGTAATATTGGTATGATTCTAGTTACGCCCGATCGAGGCCTCTGCGGTGCACTCCCGTCGAATATTAATCGCTACGCAGCACTTACAGCACAGCAGCAACAGGAAAAACTCGTAGAACAGGGACACCATCCTAGCATCTCCTATATTGGAGTTGGTCGCAAAGGTCGTGACTTTATCGTACGTGCACAGCAAAATCTGATCGCCGAGTTCATCAACTATGGAGATCGGCCTTCTATGAATGATGCCTCAGCGATTGCCCAGGTTGCCGTAGATGCCTTCTTGAAAGGCGAGGTTGATGTTGTCTATTTGGTCTATGCAAAGTTTGTTAATACAATGACACAGCAGCCAACCGCCATACAGTTGCTTCCTGTGCAACCGCCTACTGAACAGGGTGAATCGAGCACTGATTACATTTATGAGCCAAGCCCTGGGGAGATCTTCCAAGCTCTCCTGCCACGCTACGTCGATGTCCAGGTGTACCAAACGCTACTTGAAGCTGTGGCAAGCGAGCAATCGGCTAAGATGGTTGCCATGAAGAACGCAACCGATAACGCAAACGAACTTGTCCAGGATCTGACTTTGACATATAACAAGGCACGCCAAGCTGCTATCACCACGCAGATCCTTGAGGTTGTAGCAGGCGCTGAGGCACTCTAAATCTAGAGACGCAAACGTGAATGGCAATTTATTGCCCGAGGTGTAGGGACCCGATTTATCGCGTCCGTGCATTTTATCGCATGGAGAAACACATGGCAACGAAAATAGGCGCGAAGGGAAAAATCGTGCAGGTTCTGGGGGCTGTGGTAGACGTTGAGTTTCCCCCAGACCAGCTACCAGAAATTTATAATGAAGTAAAGACACAAATCGTCGGTGCTGAACGAGAACTCTCTCTTGAGGTTGAGCAGCATCTGGGCAATAATTGGGTGCGCTGTGTCGCTATGGGACCGACAGATGGTTTGCAACGAGGCATAGATGCTTATGATACTGGAGCACCGATCAGCGTACCTGTAGGTTCAAAAACGCTTGGTCGTATCTTTAATGTATTGGGTCAAGCGATCGACAACAAGCCTGAAGTTGAGGATGCTCCCCGCTATCCCATTCATCGGCATCCGCCTACACTAGAAGACCAGTCCCCAAAGATTGAGGTCTTCGAGACGGGCATTAAGGTTATTGACCTGATCTGTCCGTTCATGAAAGGTGGTAAGATCGGAGCTTTTGGTGGTGCAGGTGTCGGCAAGACCGTTATCATCCAGGAACTGATCAACAATATCGCTAAAGGCCATGGTGGCTATAGCGTCTTTGCAGGCGTAGGTGAGCGCACCCGCGAAGGGAATGACCTGTACCATGAAATGCAGGAAGCCAACGTGCTCGACAAGCTGGCAATGGTCTTTGGCCAGATGAACGAGCCTCCTGGTTCTCGCCTGCGCGTGGGATTGAGTGGTCTGGCTATTGCAGAATATTTCCGTGATGAAGAGGGTAAGGACGTGCTGCTCTTCATCGACAACATCTTCCGTTTCACCCAGGCTGGTGCTGAAGTGTCCGCTCTACTCGGACGCATGCCATCTGCAGTGGGATATCAGCCAAATCTGGCAGAAGAAATGGGCGAGTTGCAGGAGCGTATCACCTCGACTAAGCGTGGTTCGATCACATCTATGCAGGCTGTCTACGTTCCTGCTGACGACTACACCGATCCAGCTCCGGCAACGACCTTTGCCCACCTCGACTCGACGATTGTGTTGGAGCGTGCGATTGCCGCCAAGGGTATCTACCCAGCTGTCGATCCGCTGGCCTCCACCAGCCGTATCCTTGATCCGCAGGTTGTCGGTCAGGACCACTATACTGTGGCACGCGCTGTACAGCGCATCCTGCAGCGCTACAAAGAGCTGCAAGATATCATCGCCATCCTGGGTATCGACGAACTGTCCGACGAGGATAAGCTCACAGTGACACGCGCCCGCAAGCTAGAGCGCTTCTGCTCCCAGCCATTCACTGTCGCAGAAGTATTCACTGGCACCCCTGGTGCATACGTCACGCTGTCAGACACAATTAGAAGCTTTAAAGAAATTGTCGAAGGCAAACACGACCTCATTCCTGAGAACTACTTCCTGCTGAAGGGTCCCATCGAAGAAGTTGTAGCAGCCTACAAAGCGGATCAGAAGAAGGGCTAAGCGATGGCGACAGGCAATACAATCCATGTTGAGATTGTCACTGCTGAGCGTAAGCTGTATAGCGGCGAGGCTGATGCTGTGCAGGCACCAGGATCAGAAGGTGAGCTTGGCATTTTGCCACGCCATGCGGCCCTTCTGACTACCCTCGCTCCCGGTGCACTCTCTATCAGGCTTGCTGGTGCTGAGGAGACGGTCTTTGTCTCGGGTGGCTTCCTTGAAGTCTCACACAACAATATCACAGTACTAGCTGATGCAGCCGAACATGCAGAAGACATCGATCATGCCCGTGCCGAAGAGGCCCGCCGTCGCGCACAAGAGCGCTTGGCACAGACACAATCGAACGTCGAACGAGCCCAGTTGGAAGCAGAACTCCAGCGTGCCATTATCCGCCTGAGAGTAGTAGAGACTGCACGCCGCAGTGGTCGTCGCCGCATCAGTACACTAGGATCACAATAGTCAGGTTAACAGAATAAGCAGGGTACCCGTTTTTCAGAACACCCTGCTTATTTCTTTTTGTGCATTCAGCTAATTCACTACAGCCGCCCTTAGCAGGCATATTTCTCTAACCAAAAAGTCCCGTTGTTGGTTCTTTTCCTAAAATTGCTCCCTTTATTGCCAAAGTTGTCCCTCTTTTCCCCTGGAAAATCTCTCTTGTATTAGGTACCCTGAGTGGAGAAGAGTACTCAAGCAACAAAGCTTTTTGGAAGTGAAGAAGTACCCTCGATGAATGATAGATTGAAAACATCCAGGAAGGGTTTTGCTATGAAGATGAATATGAGACAGATTTTCATAAGTTTGTTTGCACCAGCACCGCTTAGTACTTACAAAACAGGGTAAATTCGTATCGCCCTTTATTTCTTTATTACAGACAGAGATCAGCTTCTCACAGAAAAGCCTCCTTCTCAAGCTCAACCTTAGCAAGTGCGGCTGTAGTGTAACTAGAAGTCTCCAGAACTCCCACCACCGTAATCACCGCCACCTCCAAAATCGCCGACGTTTCCTCCACCGAAATCTCCCCCATCACCACCACCTCCAAAGTCTCCTACACTACCACCCCCATACTGCCCAGGATCACCAGAAGATCCTTGATCACCGCCATAGTATCCCTGATCTTCCCTAGCCTCACGTTCACCCTGATGCTTCCCTAGTTCATAGCCAAGTAAACCGCCTGCGGCCGCACCCAGGCCGCCTGCCGCCAAGGGATTTATACCACCTTGCTGTGGAGGATAGCCAGGACCGTAGTTAGGAGGGTAATTCCCCTGATATGGCTGATTGTACGTTGGATCATTATATGAACGCCGACCAAAGGGCATGCCACCTCCACGGCGGCCCTTGATGACGAAGAAGGCAATAGCACCAAGAATGATTAAACCAACTAGGCACCATAGTCCACTTAGCCCACTTCCCGACGCAGGAGCAGGATTTGTGCCCCGAGAACCGCTTCCTACAGGGTCAGTAGGGCCAGTTGATACAGCACTTTGTAGTGTCTGCAAGGCGCTAACCGTAGCTGACGTAAAGTTGCCATTACTGCTATAACCGTTTCTAAAAGAGCTTATGACACTGTTAGCTTCTGAGTTCGAGAGTGGAACTCCACTGCCAGCAACGACTGTCATATAGCGAGGACTTGTACTAATCGCCATCACGATCGTATTAGCATTGGTCAGACGGCTATGAGCACGCTGCTCAAACTGGATACTCGTACCCGAAAAATTTTGTGTTGTATAGATATCCACAGGATATCGCAGCGATGCACCTGCACTTCTCACTTGATTCTGGTCAAGTATATTCGCTGCATCGGCTATCTTGTTCACACTCGCCCATGCAGTCATCGTTGTGATTAGCAACAAGCTACATACAGCGACACTTACTAGTAATCCCCTGCTCATTCGTCTGAGCAGAGAGTAAAAATCTAACTTATTCATTATTCCTTCTCCTTCTTAGCATCCTTATCAAAAGTAGCTTCACTATGGTCTACGAACCAACTGACCCATGCGTTGTTTGTTTGCCTCTCTGCCATGAGTCATCCCAAATTTTTCGAACTGACGTTCGATGTACGTCAAGCAGCTTGAAAAGCGGGATTGCAAAGGGCAGCCGGCCCTTTGACTGAGGTGCGGGGCTGTGCCCCGCTTCTTTCTCCCCGCGCGTCGCCGACGGCGACGCGCGAAAAAGGTTTTTTTGCGGAGACACCCCGCACCCCGGCAGAGACGCTGCGCTCCCTGCACCCTCGCTTTCCGAATTTTTGTTTCAAAAATTCGGGATGACTCATGACTTAAATATCACTCATATATGCGAGACACTGGTGGCTCTAAGAGAGGCAAAGCCTGCCCAAATTGTTTTGCCCATAGGGGCCAGGAATGACCACCAACAGCGATGAACAGTCGTACAGAGGCCTTCATTGTAAGCAATTGTTGATAGAGTGCGAGGCCCTGACGATAATAAGGTCCATCAGTCGTTCCTATCCCGATCACAGTCATTAACTGAGAAGCACTTCTCTTTCCTGCTGGAGTCTCAAGAAGGAGTAATGGACTATTCCATTGATAATACCTCTTACCCTCAGGCCCAGCACCAGAAACCGCTCCTTCTGCTTGAAAATAGCCTCCAGTGGTCATTACTTTGTGAAAGATATCAGGATGGTGCAATGCGATATTGACAGCACCATATCCTCCCATAGAAAGTCCTCCGATGGCCCGGTCAACTGCATCTGCCAAGGTCCGATAGTGGCTATCAATAAAAGAGACAAGATCTACTGCGATAGAATCTTCCATACGCTGGCGTCTATCAAAGCTATTTGCCCACTCGGAGGCAGGGTAGAGAGGGCCATTGCCATCAGCCGCAATAAGGATTGTTTCGCGTATCTTGCCTTCTGCCAGTAACGTATCTGACGTCGTATCCACGTGTGCTCCCCCAAACCAACTCTGGGAACCGCCAGGACTTCCATGCAGCAGGTAGAATGTCGGATAGCGCTGTGATGACGCCTCCGCATAAGATGGTGGCAGGTAGATCCAATAGGTTCGTGAAATACCGCCCAGAGCAGGACTAGGAAAAGTACCATGTTCCAGGACCCCGTGACGTAAAGTACGCATGGTTTTCGAATTCTGGAGAGGTTGATACAGATTCGTTGTTGGTCCATATATGAGTAGGGATTCTATAGCTATGGCACCGAGAATTAATGCGCCAAGAAGCAATATGCCAAGGAGCAAAGAAGAAAGAGATGCCCATATCGAGGGGATCTTTTGTGAAGCTGGGCTTCTTCTCATCCTGGCCCAAAAAAGCTTTCCTAGAGCCATGAGAGGAGTAATAAGGACCTGTCCGTATGCTTCACCTATGACAGCTCCAGCTCCTGCGCATAACAAGGCCATAGTCAATAAGCTAATTACAATGCTGCCCAATGCTCCAGGTATGAGCACCTGCGTCCGACCATCTGGACCACGATCGGGATGCTGTGCCTGTTGAACAAAGGAGATAAGGTAACGTGTCACAAAATAAGCCACACCACCGATCCAAGCAGGACTGCGGCGTTGAACCAATAGACCCGCAAGAGCACTCCCCAGCAAGGTTAGCAACAAATAATCAAGCAATGCCGCACGTTCTGCATCAAAGCCAAGCGCCATGATTTCGTGGTCCATTGACGTTGCGATTCCAAACCGACGGAGCAAGAGAGGAGCTAACAGAGCAATTCCTATGCCTGCTATCCAGCGGAGAAGATTGCCAAAGCATAAGTGTCTGTTCTTTAGCTGCATAATGATCATGTTTTCTCTTTTCATTTCTCGCTATTTTTTCTCATACGATCCTACTCTGTGGAATATTTCAATGTTATATATTCGAATATGCTTCGTTCTAGACAATAGAGCACCTTGAAAACTGAATCGTGTACGGGTTCCGCAGCGAAGTGCCGTGGGTAAAAACACGAACGTGTTGTTCCAAATGTACAAACTATTTTAACACTGCGAAGGTACGGGTAACCAATCCACGGCTTTAGGAAGTGCAGTGTCATCAAACAATAGCACCACGGAAAAGCCTCCACCTGTGTGGGTACGTTCCCACAGGCTAGCATCGTAAGATGTGGGTGTTGGTCCTCCCCAAGATGCCGAAAACTGAAGCTGTGGCCCATTCATCCCTTTCAGTCTGGCATGGAAGCACCAACGGGCATGGCACCGCCCAGAACAGCCACTCAAGGATGGTTGAGCCTGTTCGCGATATCGCCTATCCACTACGCGTTTCAACTGAGCCGTAGCTACGCTACAATCGCTCCGAAGCGCGACTACGTAGGGGTGTCAGAAGCTGCCGGACTTCAGTCCGTGCGGAGTGTCACGACCTAATTATAGCATCGTTGTATACCCCATTTGTCACCTCGCGGCGTAAAACTCCTTGCTTTAGCTATGGGGATACAAGCCGCTTCCTTTGTTCTCGGCAACCTATGGGGTATGCGCTTGGGCCCACTCCCAGAGTTCCTGGGCACCAACTACTACCAGATCGTGTACCGGGCGGTCGTGCGTCTCTACGACAAAGCAGGCAACGAGCGTCCGGGAGTCTTCTTCTTGCGCTCCGACAGTAATGATGCTGTAATGAGCTACTTCGGCAACCGCCTCACTGAGTTTCGCTTCCACTACTTCCACATGGGAGCGATTGCACTGTTTTCTCCTCAAGCGTCATCTTCCATGTTTCAAGTTGTCCCTTTTTTTCTGTCAGTGCAAAAGAACTGTCTTGCTGAGCGTGAAATGTAGCCATGATTTGAGCTTGATAGGACAACAACTTTGCACCTACGGTTTTTTCCAAAAGTTGTCACCTTTTTTCCTGGTATTCTCATCTCGTGTTGAGAAAGCACGATGCGACGCGTGGACAACAGGGGAACGGATTGAATATCTCAGGGATCTCCTATGAAGAACGGATCCAATTGAAGTCGAGTGCTGGCCAACCAGCACTCGCTTTTTGTATGCTTTCCTTCAGAGTGCTCAGAGGCTAATAGGTCGTCCAGGTGGTACATTTGGAGGTCCCCATAGGCATTAACTTAAGAGAAAGGGGATGACAAAAAGGGGCTCCATCTGACATCATAGAAGAAAAAGTGGGTCATGATGAAAAGGAGCCAAACATGATAAGTGTATCACAGATCCAGGAAGCCT
>Ga0207416_1000750_pt1 | contig 50171 bp, 45 predicted proteins | sample PaiPotPPM11metaG_FD_184107 | JGI IMG/M metagenome (GOLD analysis project Ga0207416, IMG submission 184107) | Iron sulfur acid spring bacterial and archeal communities from Banff, Canada, to study Microbial Dark Matter (Phase II) - Paint Pots PPM... ... | reverse complement strand
GCTTCTACTATAGTGGGTTGGTGAGTCTGGTTCGCTGGTGGACGCGGCGAGCAGGACCACGATTGATTATCCTCTGTTATCATCACGGCAGCGGAGCGGATTTCAGGCAGCAACTGCGCTATCTTAACCGTCATTACCGGGTCCTGCACCTGGAAGACGCACTGCAAGAACTCTACCACTCACAACCAGAGGGTCCGCGCAAGCGCGATCGCCGGACACTGGTGGCGCTGACCTTCGACGATGGCTACCACGATAACTATACCGATGGCTTTGCAGCCGCCCGCGAGACGAAGACGCCCATGACCATTTTCCTGATTCCAGGGTATATGGAAAGCGGCAGGCGCTACTGGTGGGAGGAGCCTGACCGGCTGGCGGAGCATACCAGGGTGTCTGAAGCTGCCGTCGATGGACGTATCTATCACCTGAATACTGTCGAGGAACGCGGCGCCTTGAGGGATGCCATCGAGGCGCGTGTGCGGCTCGCGGCGTCGGTTGCAGAACGAGAAGCGTTTCTGTGTGCGGTGCGCCAGGCGCTGGCCGAGCCTGCATCCCTGTATGCCGAAGAGAAGCCGTCCTTACCACTCACCTGGTCAGAAGTGCATGAGATGGAAGCAAGTGGGTGGCTATCGTTCGGGGGTCACACGATGTACCACCCGATCCTGGGCTACCTGGCCGATCCTGCCGAGGCCGAGTATGAAGTCAGTGAGAGCCGCGCGGCCCTGGAAAAAGCCCTGAACCACCCCGTGAGGACGTTCGCGTATCCCTATGGCCGCCTGAAACACATCGGCGACCAGGGGCGCGGCGCGGTGCGAGCCGCCGGCTACGAGTGGGCAGTCACAACCATTCACGGCGTCAATACTCCCCTCACGGAGCCGCATCTGCTGCACCGTATCCTGGTCGGAGCGGATCAACATTGGCTGGTGGTAGCCGCCAAGACGTCTGGGGTCTGGGAGTTCTTCTTACGCCGGGCTGCGCGCCAGGAAGTTCACTATGGCTAATGATCAAAGAACGCTCGCTAGTATGCCGCTGCGAATGCTAGAAATAGAATTGGGCAGACCATTATCCACGCTGTCAGCGATTGACGTGAAGACGGGTCAGGTGTACCGGCGCGCGCGTTGCCTGGTGCGCCTGCATGATCAGCCGCTTGGGATAGTTGATGTGCAATTCGAGACGAACGAACTGGGGGCAGATGGCTACGCGCCGCACATCTGGCGCTTGCTTCACGAGCAGATCAACGAGCACCTGCGCCAGGATGGCTTACCCGTCACGACCAGCCTTGATCCGGAGGGCCTGACCTGCCCGGAGACCCCGCTGTGCATGGAGGAGCGCGAGGCATTTTTCGCTGCTGCTCCATATGTGAGCGTGATTATTTCGACGCATGACCGCCCTGACCGGCTCGCTGTATGCTTGCCTCCGTTACTGGCCCAGCACTATCCCGATTATGAAGTCGTCATCGTGGATAATGCCCCCAGTAGCAACGCGACGTTCGATCTCGTCCAGCAGGTGTCCAACGACCATCCCCGGCTGCGCTATGTTCGTGAGGACGTCCCCGGCCTTTCTCGGGGCCTTAATCAAGGGATACGATCTGCCAGGGGGGCCATTCTGGCCTTTACCGATGATGATGTCGTCGTGGATGCCTGCTGGCTACTCTACCTTGCCAAAGCCTTCAGCGTTACCTGCGATGTGGCCTGTGTAACCGGCCTGGTCTTGCCCCTGGAGTTGGAGACTCCGGCCCAGATCTTGTTCGAGGAATACGGAGGGTTTAATAAAGGATTTAGCCGGCGGGTGTACGACATGGCAGCAAATCACCCCAACGAGCCATTGTTCCCGTATACCGCGGGGCGTTTTGGCACGGGTGCGAGTATGGCTTTCCGAGCGGACTTCCTGCGCATGGTCGGCGGATTTGATCCCGCTTTGCAGTGCGGGATGGATATCGCGGCGTTCTTCCAGGCCATCAAGCGAGGCTATACATTGGTGTACGAGCCTGCGGCGCTGGCGTATCATGGTCATCGCCGTGAATACCTTGAGCTACAGAAGCAAATCTACACCTATGGGGTTGGTTTAACCGCCTATCTGACAAAAATCCTGCTTGAACAGCCTCGCTACCTGCTTGAACTGGTCACGAAGGTTCCCTATGGCCTCATTTTCATGTTGAGTACGCGCTCGCCCAAGAATCAGAAGAAACAGGTTGACTATCCAAAGGAATTGACGAGGTTGGAGTTCAAAGGGATGCTTCATGGACCTTTTATCTACTTAGGTAGAAGAAGCAAGAGGAGAAGATAAGCAGATGAGTTCACAACAAATGCAAGGACTCAAAAAGCATTATGAGATAGAGAAGGAACTGGCGGTCAGGCTGCGGGAGTCCTCACGCGAGGAGAGGAAAACGTTGTACGTGTCGCTCTATGACGAATTTAACCGGCGCGTACCCATATATACCGAAGCCATTGGAGAGCAAGATGCCCAGGTTGCCAGCGTCATGGCCTCGCCCCAATGGCGCTTTCTGCGCCGCTTCTTACGGCAGGACACCGTCTTCTTAGAGGTTGGAGCCGGAACGTGCGCCACCTCGCTGGCTGCTGCCAGAGTGGTGCAAAAAGTCTACGCGCTGGAAGTCTCCGCAGAAGTGACCAGGCAGGTGCGCGTGCCGGAGCATTTTGAACTGATCCTCTTTGATGGCTTCAGTCTGCCTGTGCCGGACGGGTGCATCACGGTAGCGTATAGCGACCAGGTCATGGAGCATATCCACCCGGATGATGCGCGCGAGCAACTGGCGAATATTCATCGCGCGCTGGCCGGTGGGGGCAGCTACATCTGTATCACGCCCAACCGGCTCAATGGGCCACATGACATTTCAAGACACTTTGACGCTGTAGCCACCGGGTTCCACTTGAAAGAATATACCAACGCTGATTTGAGCGCTTTGATGAAACGGGCCGGGTTCTCAAAGGTCAGGGCCTACACCGGCGTTCCGGCTCGCTATGTGCGGTTTCCCCTGGTTGTCCTGAAACTCCAGGAAGCTGTGTTGAGCCGCTTGCCGCAAGGGTTGCGTAGAATGCTCGCTCGCCTGACCCTGTCTTGGTGCGTGCGGCTGGTTGGAGTCAAAGGGTAACAGAGGAAAGAATCATGCGTATCTTGATGCTGACCCAATTCTTCTATCCACCGACGGTCGGTGGGGAAGAGCGTCACGCGGCCGATCTCAGCAGGGAACTGGCGGCACGAGGACACAAGGTGTCCGTGGTGACGCTCTGGCAGAAAGGGTACCCGGAGTTCGAAGTGAGCCAGGGCGTAGGCATTCATCGCGTGCGCAGCACCATGCAGCGCATGAGCCTGCTCTTTAGCGAGAGCGACCGTCCGTATGCCCCGCCATTTCCTGATCCGGGAATCACCCGCGCCTTGCGCCGTATTCTGCTCGAAGAGCAGCCGGATATTGTGCATGCGCATAACTGGATGGTGCACTCGTTTACGCCCCTGAAAGCATGGAGTCAGGCCAAATTGGTGGTCTCGCTGCATGACTATAGCCTGGTGTGCGTGCAGAAGCGGCTCATGCGCCACGAGGTATGCTGCACCGGCCCGGGGCTGGTGAAGTGCCTGGAGTGTGGGACGCAATTTTATGGGATGGTCAAGGGACCGGCATCGACCCTGGCCAATTTCTATTGGGGAGAGCGAGAGCGAGGGGCTGTCGATATGTTTTTGCCGGTGAGCCAGGCGGTGGTCGAGGGCGATCAACTGGACAAGCATGGCGTTCCCTACAGGATTATGCCGAATTTCATACCCGAGGTGAAAGAGACGGCCCATGATGAGACGGGTCCGTTCCTCGCGCAATTGCCGGTGGGGGATTTTATGCTGTTCGTGGGCGATGTGACGGCTGACAAAGGAGCTGAGGTTTTGCTTGCGGCCTATACTGAAATGAATACACGAGTGCCGCTGGTGTTCATCGGACGTCCGTTTCTCACAGGCGGCGCTGAGCATCTCCCTCCAAATGTCTTTATGCTGGGAAGATGGCCCCATGGCGCGGTTATGGAGGCATGGGAGCGCTGCTCATTCGGGCTGGTTCCTTCCATTGTAGCCGAGACGTTCGGCATCGTGGCGTTGGAAGCGATGTCCATGGGGAAACCCGTGATTGCCGCGCGCAGCGGCGGACTGCCCGATGTGGTCATTGATGGTGAGACAGGTATCCTGGTGCCTCCCGGAGATGCCCTGGCGCTGCGGCAGGCCATGCAGAGCTTGTTGGACGATCTTGAGCGGCGGGAGCAGATGGGAGAGAAGGCCAAAGAGCGGGCGGCAGAATTTCAGGCAACAACAGTCGTTTCACATGTCGAAGAAGTCTATCAAGAGCTCCTGGGAGTGCATCCAACAGAGACGCGCCCATTGGCTGGAGCTGGAAGCAGGTAGAATGATCCTTCCACCATTACCTACAATAGAGCAGAATACGATGCCCTTAGCTGCTTTGAATGGAGTTGTCACCAGGCATACACGACAAAAGGGCGTGCTGGCTGCGGTGGGAAGAGGACTGGCTCGATTGCAAGAGCCGCAGCCGGAAGGGCTGTTTACGCGCGGACTGCCGGCGGTTAAACCGGTGATCGCTTTGGGCGCATTTCCACGGCTGATGCTGACTAACGCCCTGGGCTTGCTTGTGGTATCTTTCTCTTACTATGTTTCCGATCTGGGATATGGGAACCATGCATTAGAAGGCTTTTTCTTGCTGGGTCTGCTGCTCATATTTGTGCCGAACCTGGTGCGTTTCCTCTCATCTGCTCCCTCACGCCTGGAACGAATCTACTCTCTCTGTGGTCTTGGAGCGTGTTTTTATCTTGTTGAATTCATGGTCAGTCCGCTCCATTATTCATCATTCGATGACTTTTTGCACTGGCGTACCGCCGGTGATATTCTCAGAACCACCCATCTTTTCAGTCCCAATTCGATGCTCCCTGTCAGCCCCTATTATCCAGGTCTCGAAATTGTGACTAACGCCGTCGGGACGATGACCGGCTTGAGTACGTTTTATGCCGGTGTGCTGGTCATCAACGCTGCGCGCCTATTGATGGTTTTATCGCTTTTCCTCCTTTTCGAGCAGATAACCAACTCCAGCCGTATAGCAGGCATCGGCGTACTCATTTATATGGCAAATCCACATTTTCTTTTTTTTGACGCGATCTATAGCTATGAGACCCTGGCGCTGCCGCTAGCCACCTTTACGCTCTACATCCTGGCCCGCTATGACATTGTGGACAAGGATCAGCGATTGGTCGTATTCATGGCCTGGATCATGCTGGCGGCAGTGACCATTACGCATCATATGACAGACTATATCTTAATTGGCTTGCTTATCCTGTGGGCAGTGGTAAATATATTCCAGCCTGCTTCCCGTCAGTCTCGCGTACACCTGGTGGCGTTAGCTCTTTTTGGCCTGGCGCTGGCGCTGGCCTACGCGTTTCTCCTGCCGGGAAATCCTGTCTGGTCGTATCTTTCCAGGTATTTTGCGGATGCATTTAATGAACTTCAGCATATCGTTACGGGTACAGGCCCCGCCCGCTCATTGTTCGCCAGCGCGGCTCAGCCTTCTCCACTCTGGGACAGGGTATTGATAACCGGGTCTGTCGTTCTTATCACGCTTGGCCTGCCATTTGGCCTGCTTAGCCTTTGGGGACAATATCGTCACAATGCCCTGGTTGTCACTCTGGGTATTTTCTCACTCTCCTATCCGGCTACCCAGGTATTCCGCTTCACACAATATGGCTCGGAGATTACCGATCGCGCTGCCGCTTTTCTCTTTTTAGCCATTGCCTGTATTTTCGCTATCTTGATCGCACATGCCTGGCCAACATGGAAACTTAACCGGAAGGTGATTTCCTTAATTACGCTGGCTCTCTCGCTGGTTTTCATAGGAGGAGTACTGGTGGCTGTCGGTGCGGATTACACAGACTTGCCGGGACCGTATCTGGTGAGTGCTGATATGCGCTCTATTGAGCCGGAAGGTATTCAGGACGCGCTATGGAGCCTTGCCTATCTTGGCCCGAATAACCGTATTGGCACCGACCGCATTAATCAAATGCTTATGAGTACCTATGGCGACCAGCGTATCGTGACGCGCCTGTACGACAATGTAGATATTTCACCCATCTTCTATGCGTTGCAACTGACCCCCGACGAAGTAAGTCTCTTGCGTTATGCCGGGTTAAGCTACCTGGTGGTCGATATGCGTTTAAGCCAATCACTTCCGTTAGTGGGGTTGTATTTTGAGAATGATACTCCTACAAAACCCATGAGCAAAGAGGCTCTGACGAAATTCGATACTGTTGCAAAGCTCAATCGCATCTTTGATAGCGGCAACATTGTGATTTACGATGCAGGAGCATATTTCAATGGATCAGGTTGATAACAAGACATATCCGGTAGAATACGGTACCAGCATGAGTAGGGATGAGCAGCGTTCGTATGATCCTACTCGCTGGTGGTCGCTCTATAAACAAGATATGGACCGGTATAAGAAACATAGAAGCCATACGCCGGTAGCGATCCTCTTTCTCACGGAACAGGGGTTGTGGGCGCTGCTTCCGTATCGCATGGCGTCCGCGCTGTACCGGTCGCATCGACCCTTTGTCATGAAAATACCCTTGATAACGCTGGCGGCCGTGCAGAAGGTCATCGAGATTGTGGTTGGCATCACCATTCCCTATCAGGCGTCCATTGGTCCGGGGTTGTATATTGGTCACTTCGGCAATATCGTTTTGAGTCCGGAGGCAGTCATAGGGCATACATGCAATCTATCGCAAGGGGTGACGATTGGAGTGTCAGGCCGGGGAGAGAGGCGCGGCGTACCCAAAATTGGCAATCGTGTCTATATTGCCGCGAACGCGGTGGTGGCGGGTAATATCGCCATCGGTGATGATGTAGTCATAGCGGCCAATTCACTGGTCATTGCCGATGTGCCAGCGCATACAACGGTTATGGGCGTACCGGCGCAGGTCGTCAATGCACATGGTTCAGAGGATTACCTTGATCCATAGAAAACATACGATAATGACGCTTTCGTCCTATCAAACATATGATCTGTTCGTGCGGTGCGGGTTGCATAAGCCAAAGGGGAGGGATCATCAATGCGTATAAAAAATCTTGATCTCATCGCGGCCATAGGGATTGTTGTAATCAATGTGGTGTGGACGCTCATTCCCCACCGTCCTGTGCTTCCCGGCATTCTCCTGGTTCTGCCTTTAACATTCATTGTACCAGGTTACGTACTTACTCAGGTGGTGATGCGCAGGCGTTCACCTGATCCATCGCTCGATGCTTCGAGCGAACTCATGCTACGGCCAGACTTAAACCTGCGACAACCTGTAGGCATTGCCGATCAAATTGTATTGACCCTGGGATTGAGCCTGGCAATTGACGTGCTAGTAGGTTTTGGGCTCAACTTTTTGCCGGTAGGGTTACAGGCGTCGTCGTGGGCGCGGGCGCTGGGACTCTTCACAACGGTATTGACGCTGCTCGCAGTATTTCTGCGACAAAAGGATAGGGCGAGAGCCGCGCGGGTCCCACGGTTTCATGTTACCATCTATGATGGTCTGCTGCTGGGGCTGGCAATAGTCGTAGTAATCGCTGCTGTCTGGCTGGCTATCATTAGACCGCTCGATCCACAACCAAGTTTTACGCAATTCTGGATGTTACCGGCCACGAACAATGCCTGCTCTGTTTCAATTGGCATGCAAAGCTTTGAAACAACGTCCGCCGCGTATCGTGTTGTGATGACGATCAATCAAGCGCCAACAGATAGCTGGTCATCCATCGTCCTATCTCCGCAACAAACGTGGTCCCGCTCCGTGGCAGTAACGCCGGAAAAGGCCAGCAGCCTGTATGTCGAGGCGCTGCTTTATCGAACAGATGAACCGGGCAAGGTATACCGGAATGTCCATCTAACATTGTATATATTGACGGCCAGTACCAACGGACAGACTCAATACCAGTGTAAGACCTGAGAAGAAAGAATCGAAGCAAATGTTGAACACTCCACATGTAGAACAAAAAAAGCCACGAAAAAAGTTACCGGGCTATCTCGTCGTCATAGCCTTAGTAGTTCTCATTGTCATTACTATACCGGGCATAGCCATCAGCATCAGAGCGCAGCAGCAACAGGCAGCGAACCAGACGCGGAACGCTGCCACTCCCGGAGGATTAAGCGGCACCTGGAAACAGATTTTTGATGACGAATTTAATGGCACTTCCCTGGATACGTCCAAATGGAAACCGTGCTATCATTCTGGAGACTGTACAAATAGCGGGAATAAAGAATTGGAATGGTATCTGCCAGAGAACGTCACGGAAAGTAACGGCGTATTGCAACTTCAAGCTAAAAAACAAATATATAATGCGCCGGATGGAAAAACGTACGCTTATACTTCGGGCATGATTGCCAGTACGAATTTTTCGTTCACCTATGGCTATGTGGAAATGCGCGCAAAGGTTACAGCATGTAAAGGAATGTGGTCAGCATTCTGGATGCTGCCCACAGACGGCGGTTGGCCGCCCGAGATCGATGCGGAAGAAGTGCTTGGGAGAGATCCCACAACTGTGCATATGACCTATCATTATGATGCAACCAATAACCTGAATGGTTCCCCGTGGAGCGGGCCTGATTTTTCTGCCGGTTGGCATACCTTCGCGGTTGATTGGGAGCCGAACGCTATCACCTGGTATGTGGATGGAGTGAAACGGCAACAGGATACGAATGCTTCTACGATTACCAATAAGCCGATGTACTTGCTTGCTAACCTGGCGGTGGGTGGAAATTGGGCAGGCTGGCCTGATGCCACAACCGCTTTTCCTTGCGCATTCTCGATAGACTACATCAGAGTTTATGATTAGGCCAGGTAGTGAGAGGATTTGGCAAATGCGGTACGCTGCCGGCATGACAGAATCAAAGAAGGCATACAATACGGCATTATCGCTAAAACTAAAGCCTACTATTCGCTCCAATGGGATACAATTGTAGAAGAACAATTGTAAGCCTGAAAGGAGCCATCAGAATTATGTCCAATACTGAGCAGCCCGGCGCGACGCCGCGTCCCGTGCGCGCGCCGCGCGGCACAGCTATTTCCTGCAAAAGCTGGCTGCAAGAAGCGGCTATGCGTATGATTATGAACAACCTTGACCCCGATGTGGCCGAGCGACCGGACGACCTGGTTGTCTACGGCGGGTCGGGACGAGCCGCCCGCTCGTGGGACGCCTTCGATGCCATTGTGCGCTCGCTGCGCGAACTGGAAAACGATGAGACGCTGCTCGTGCAATCCGGCAAGCCCGTCGGTATCTTTCGCACGCATGCCGACGCGCCGCGCGTACTGATCGCCAACTCCAACCTTGTGCCGCATTGGGGCAATTGGGACGAATTCCGCCGCCTGGAGGCGCTGGGATTGACCATGTACGGTCAGATGACCGCTGGATCGTGGATTTACATCGGCTCGCAGGGCATTGTGCAAGGAACCTACGAGACCTTCGCCGAGGCGGCGCGGCAGCACTTCGGCGGTACCCTCAAGGGCAAGTTCACGCTGACCGCGGGGCTGGGCGGCATGGGCGGCGCGCAGCCGCTGGCCGTGACCATGAACGAGGGCGTCTGCCTGGCCGTCGAGGTCGATGAGCATCACATCCGGCGCCGCCTGGAAACTGGCTACTGCGACGAGATCGCCACTACCCTGGACGAGGCTCTCAACCAGGTGCGTGAAGCCTGCAACCTGGGTGTGCCGCTCTCCATCGGGCTCATCGGCAATGCCGCCGAGATCTTCCCTGAAATGGTGCGGCGCGGCATCATCCCGGATATCGTCACCGACCAGACCTCGGCCCATGATGCCCTCAACGGCTACGTTCCCGCCGGTCTCTCGCTGGCTGAAGCCGCTGAATTGCGCCGCCGCGACCCGCAAACGTATGTGCAGCGCTCACTGGCGTCGATGGTCACGCATGTGCGCGCTATGTTGGATATGCAGCGGCTGGGCGCGGTCGTCTTCGACTACGGCAACAACCTGCGCGGGCAGGCGCTGGCGGCAGGCGAGACGCACGCGCTTGACTATCCGGGCTTCGTGCCGGCCTACATTCGCCCGCTCTTCTGTCGCGGCAAGGGGCCGTTCCGCTGGGTCGCGCTCTCCGGCGATCCGGAGGATATCTACCGCACCGACGAGGCCATCCTGGACCTCTTCCCACAAGACGAAGGGTTGAAACGCTGGATCACGCTGGCGCGCCAGAAAATCCACTTCCAGGGCTTGCCTGCCCGCATCTGCTGGCTTGGCTATGGTGAGCGCGACAAAGCCGGGCTGGCCTTCAACGAACTGGTGGCGAAGGGCATCGTCAAAGCGCCCATCGTCATCGGGCGCGATCACCTTGATAGCGGCTCCGTGGCTTCTCCCTACCGCGAGACGGAGGCCATGAAAGACGGCAGCGATGCCATCGCCGATTGGCCGCTCCTCAACGCGCTGCTCAATACAGCATCGGGCGCGACGTGGGTCTCGCTGCATCACGGCGGCGGCGTGGGCATTGGCTACTCAATCCACGCCGGGCAGGTCATCGTCGCCGATGGCACGCCGGAGGCGGCGCGGCGGCTCGCGCGCGTGCTGACCAACGATCCAGGTACGGGCGTGATGCGCCATGTCGATGCTGGCTATGATGAAGCCATCGCTTTCGCCAGGGAAACAGGAGTCAAGATACCGATGTTGTAGTTGAACCTTTCTTCGTTTTGGATTCGAGTCACCTCACTCGAATGGGACTTCGACGGCCACGTCGAGCTTGGGGTAGTAGGACTGCACGTTCCTCCCGTACTTGTCTCGGAACTTCTCAAGGGCCTCGCCGATCTGCGCCTCGTCAGTGAGAAAACGAGCGCTCGCGGTGAGCGTCTTCCCACGGGCCTCCAGGCGGATGGTCGGGGTCTTGCGCAGGTTTTTGTACCAGGCGGTATCTGATCCCTTCACCGGGATCAGATAGAGCTTGTCGCCATCCAGGGCGAACCACACGGGGTAGGTAAGGGATCGACCGGACGTTCGACCGGTCACGGTGATCTCGATTTCGTTGGCGCCCTGCAAGGCAGTGCGAAAATCTGTCTGTGCCATAAAGGTCTCCTTTGTGCATGTACCCGCTGTCGAGTGATGCAAGCCGAGGCGTGAGCCATGCGGACCTCCGATTGCTCACCATTCGCGTCAAGTGCTCGCTCTTCGGATCCGGCTCAACTTTGGTGAATTCGAACTCATCGTTTGTTGATTGAAGAATAACGCTGGTGATAAACGGTTGCTCTCATGTGTTCCTCCTCTTCCTGTTCTCTACTCTCGGTCAATTCTGGAAGTAATCTGCTTCTTCTGAAAGAGCTAGCGGAATGCGATATCTTTGTCGCGCTCACGTGGGAGCTGATACCAGATATCATCGCAGGCGGCGAGCAGTTGCTCATCGAGGGTGAGATCAGCGGTGGGGAGTGTTTGATCAAGTTGCTCAGCTTTGCTCGCGCCCACGATGGCTGAGGTAATGGCCGGTTGAGCCAGCACCCAGGCGAGAGCCACCTGCGCCACCGACACCTGGCGCTCATCACACAGCTGCTTGAGCTGGTTCACGGCACGTATCTGCGCCTCCTGCCAGTAGCGAGCACGATAGAGCTGCCCGGCAGTCTCAAGGGTAAAGCGTGTTCCCTCCTGGAGAGCTTGTCCGGCCTGATAGCGTCCGGTAAGCATCCCGCCTGCCAGCGGATTGTAGCTAATCACGCCGATTCCTTGATCTAGAGCCAGCGGGAACAGTTCCGCTTCAATGTGACGGAACAGGAGATTGTAGCGCGGCTGCACACAATCGAAGCGCGCCAGTCCTCGTTTATCGCTGGTCCACAACGCTTTGACCAGCAACCAGGCGGGATAGTTGGAGCAGCCGATATAGCGCACTTTGCCACTATGAACCAGGTCATCCAGCGCCCCGAGGGTCTCATCGAGCGGCGTTTCAACATCAGGAAAATGCATCTGATACAGATCGAGATAGTCGGTCTGCAAACGACGCAGGCTGGCCTCAACTGCCTGGAAGATATGCTTGCGCGACCCGCCACGATCATTGGGACCAGCACCCATCGGGAAAAAGAACTTGGTCGCCAGCACAATCTGTTCGCGTCTCCCCTTGAGCCAGTTACCTATATATTCTTCGGTGCGGCCCATGCTCTCCAGAGGACCGCCAAGTGGATAGGCATCAGCGGTATCAAAGAAGGTGACCCCGTAGTCGAATGCTTTGTCCATAATGGCGCGTGAAGTCGGTTCATCGCACTGGTTTCCAAAAGTCATCGTCCCAAGACAGATTTCAGAAACCTTCAAGCCCGTGCGTCCTAAACGCTTGATTTTCATATTTTTCTCCTCGCTCAGTCTTCCGTTTCCCGATCTTGCTCGGAACTATCTTCCTCCACGATCAGACCTGGGATTGTTCGTCGCTGACCTTTTCCATCCAGTCGGCGGTCTTGCCGTCGAGACGTTCCTGAATGGCGATGTGCGTCATGGCCGTGGTTGCCGTGGCACCGTGCCAGTGTTTCTCACCTGGCGAGAACCAGATCACGTCACCCGGCCCAATTTCCTCGATCGGACCACCCCAGCGTTGTACCCGGCCGCGGCCAGCCGTCACGATCAGGGTCTGGCCCAGCGGGTGGCTGTGCCAAGCTGTCCGAGCGCCGGGCTCGAACGTGACACTGGCACCAACCGCGCGTGCTGGATCGGGTGCCTCGAACAGGGGATCAATGCGTACCGCGCCGGTAAAGTACTCGGTCGGTCCTTTGCCGGAAGGTTGTGAGCCACTTCTTTTGATGTCCATTTTCTGAATTCCTTCACTATGCCTGTAAAAGCAGAGACGCATGTTCTCTGTCTGGTGGTAATTATAGACGCCCTGGAGCACAGGGTGGTAGAATTATTGTCGAAAATGATTGTCTGATTCTGCAAATCTTCCAAATGAGCGACGGAAAAACAAGAGAAGAGGTTCCGATGAATGTGATGATCCTCCAGCAAGCAGAACGCGAGGCCCAGCGGATGCAAGCCAACCGTGAGGAACTGGTTGAGCGGATTGCGCGGGCCATGCGCGACGATGGGACCGCCCAGCCGCTCCCGGGGTTACACCTGTCTCGCTCCTCCTTGCCTCTAAGGCCGCTTCACAGCGTACTCGAGCCATCCCTGTGCGTGATTGCCCAGGGCAGCAAAGAGGTCCTTCTCGGTGACAGTCGCTACCGCTACGACCCCTCACACTATCTGCTCGCCACCGTCGAGATGCCTCGCGTCAGCCAGGTCCTGGAAGCTTCGAAGGAGCGGCCATACCTCAGTCTCCGCCTGGAACTCGCCCCTACCCTCGTCGGCTCAGTTATGGTTGAAGCCGGTCACACCTCGCCGAGAGATCATGCTGATGTGAGGGCCATCGATGTCAGCCCGTTGGATGGGAACCTGCTGGACGCCGTGGTGCGGCTCGTCAGGCTCCTGGATTCCCCTGCCGAAGCGCCGGTCCTCCTGCCGCTGCTCACGCGGGAAATTATCTACCGGCTCCTGGTGGGAGAGCAAGGTACCCGGCTCCGCCACCTTGCGATCCTGGGGGGCTACACCTCCCACATCGCCACATCGGAGCTTGCGCTACGATGATTGCCATACCACGGCATCCGTGTAAGTAACCGTCGTCGGTACATTTGGAGCATCAGCCATCACACCAATTGCACCGCTGGTATACGTATTATTGTTATCCGGCTGGCTGAAAATCGGCTGAGTCGTATTATTTACATACACGCTGATCGTACTCCCTGACATAACCACTGCGACCGTGTTCATCTGATTCAATCCAGTGTGAATGCTGGAAGCAGTCACAAAATTCGGCGTGAATGAATCTTTGCTGGCAATAGCGGCGCTGTACGTCCCATCCTGGCAGACATCAACGACGTAGAAATCCTGCCGGTCAACAGCTCTAAAAAGGAGACCGCCACAATCACCCTTCTGGATCACCATGTTCACTTGAAAAGCAAAATCCTGAAAATTCGTAGACGTGGCAAAGCAGGGTTGAAAGGTGTGGCTCGAGGCAGTACTCGCTTGATAAGCGCTTCCAGTAAACTGGCAGGAAGAGCTTGTATCCCACTGAGCGGTACTACTACTGCTGCTGGTCAACGGATCAAAGAGCGCAAGCTTTGTAAACGGCGCGTATTGCGAAGTGACCAGAGCCGTGGCATTAGCATGAGCTGTGGCAATGGCATGAACCGTCGCCTGAGCAATCGCCTGGGAGGTGGCTGTCGCGTTGTTATTCGTCTGGGCCGTCGCTGTCGCATTGTTATTTTGAGTAATCTGGTTGTTGTGGATGATGAAGAAGCCGCCGAGGCCGCCCAGAATGATCACCAGCGCGATCACGGCCAGGATAATCGCGCGCGCAGGTGAGCGCTTTTTCTGCTGCGCGGGCGGCGGATTGTAGACCGGCGCCGGGGGTGTATATGATGCTTGCTGGTCCGTCGGCGACGCGTAATCTGGCTGCGGGACTGTTGGCTGAGAATAGCTGGGCCGCGACTGCTGCGCATACGACGGTGGCTGACCAGATTGCCCATATGAAGAAGGAATGTAGGTGGGCATCTGCGTCTCCGATGGCTGTTGTGGAGGAGTGAAGGTGGAAGGCGCTGGCACTGTCGCCTGGTAAGGCTGGCCACCTGGATACCCAGGATTGCCCATGCCGTAGCTCGTATTGCCGGCAAAACCTGCTGCGCCAGGCGGGGGCGGTGGCATCGCCTGCACCGTCGAACCGTCCGAATAGGAGGCGCTTTGCGGCTCGGCGCTGGCTTCGAATGTGAACATCGTATCACCGATACGAATCGCATCACCCGCCTGTAGCAGGCGCGGCACTTCACTATAGACCTGCTGCTCGTTCACAAATGACCCATTTGTGCTGCCGAGATCGACGAGGCTGTAGTATTGACCCTCCGGTCGAACCTCGGCGTGATGGGATGATACTCGTGAATCGTTTAGCACGAGCGTATTATCTGACGCTCGCCCAATGGTCACTTTCGTTGGGCCTAACACGGTTCGACCAAGTGGACCAATCAATGATGCTGCCATCGTGGACACCTCCGAAGAATTGTTAGAATGTGATAAGACGGTCGATGCGGGCGAAGCCTCCTTTTAAAAAACATCGCTGGCATCTGAAAATTCCATTGTTCGGACGCCAGTGTATCATACAATCTGTGCCGTGTCTATGAGACAGTTTACCTCACTGTAACTTCCACACTTTAGCGTTGCTGAAAGCCACATCCGTATTATCTGAGTCATAAAGTGAGCCAACCCCGATCTCGCCCTCGCTGGAAACGGTCGCGTTTTCGGCGGTAACAAACTGAGCGTTTACATAGAGAGTATACGTTGAGCCCTGGACAATCACTGTCACCGTGTTTGGCTGGTTCTGCCCGGTTACAATAGCAGTGCTGGAACCGCTGCTCTGCACCTGGTAGCCGCTAGCGTTCAATTGGTTCGTAAGAAATTTATAGGTTCCGTGGCTACTGATACAATAGGCGCCATACGCAGGAGCCTTATCACCAGTCGCGAAAACATAGCGGAGCAAGACGCAGCCTTCATCGCCCTGGTGGATGGTCATCGTCACCTGATAGGCAAAATCGCTCACATGCGTAGCTCCAGCCGGGCAGTACTCTATTTCTCCTACAGGTACTTGACCGCTTAAAACAGCATGGTACTGCCCGCCGCTAAACGCGCAGGAAGAGATAGTAGTTTGTTGAGTACTCCAGTCAAAGAGATTCGGAGAGCCATTCAATGGGTCATTGATCAGCGGTGTGCCGCTGGTCGAAATATCATACAGCGACGGCCTGGGCCACGCGAGTAAGAGGATGACGCCTACAATGAGAACAGCGCAGATGGCAGCGGCGATTATCCGCTGACTGGGATTCGCCCACACGCCGCGTCCAAGCTTTATCGCGCGGGCGAAGTTCGGATTGGCGCGCGCCCACAGGGATTGCTCCTGTTTGGACGGGGGATTGGGGCCTGGAATAGGTGGCCGCGGCAATGGTGGTTGCGGAGCTAGTGGCGGGAGACCAATGATCGTCTCTCCCGGTTGCGCCGGACGACGGATGGCCTCGTAAATCAGCAGGGATTGGCCCTGGCCCAGGCGAATCTTCTCGTTGAACTTGAGCGGGTAGGGGACGTTTGGATTAAGTTGCCCGGTCTGGCCGTTCAAAAATGTGCCGTTCATACTGCCGAGATCGATGATGATGTGCCCGGTGCCATGCGGATTTGGGCGAATGACGGCATGGTGTCCCGAAACCTGCTGATCTGCCAGCACATAGCGATTATCCGGTAATCGTCCGATAGTGACCTCAGCCGTACCCAGTTCGACGCGGCCCGATGGGCCATTAAGCGCCGCGGTCGCCAGGGATGAGGTCGGCGCGCCTAGCGCCCGGATAAAAGCAGCCACATCGTCAAAACGCTGCATACGATCTTTCGCCATCGCGCGCAGGATGGCCTTTTCGACATACTCCGGTATCTGCGGATTGATTTGGCGCGGCGGGACGGGCGCTTCCATTTGATGCTTGATCAGGATGGCATTGAAATCATCAGCGATAAATGGTTGGCGTCCGGTCAGCAGTTCGTAGGCGATGCAACCCAGGGCATACTGGTCGCTTCTGCGGCTGACGATGCCTGCAAATTGTTCGGGGGCCATGTAAAGCGGCGAGCCGCTAATAATCCCCATGTTGATCGTTCCCTGCGGCAAGATGGCAGCGATGCCAAAATCAGCCAGCAAGGCATGGTCTGGGGCATCAAAAAGAATATTTTCGGGCTTGATATCGCGATGCACGATGTTCTGCTGGTGAGCATACTGGAGCGCCTGCCCCACCTGCGAGAGGATCATCAGCGCCTCGTCCATAGGCAAAGGTTTCCCTGACTGCTTACTGAGCCGCTGGCGCAGGGACCCCAGCGCGGCGTATTCGGTGACCATATAGGGAACGCTGCCGTTGCCTTCAGGAACAGGCGGGAGTATGCCGCAGTCCGTCATCGGCAAAATATGCGGATGCCTGAGCTTCACCAGGAAACCGGCTTCATGCAGAAATTTGTTTTGCTCCTCCTGAGAAGCTATGCCGATGGCCCGCATCAGTTTAATCGCAACTGTATGCTCAGCAACATAACGATTGTGAGCCAGGTACACGACGCCGAAGCTGCCGCTGCCAAGCTCTTCCACCAGTTGAAAGTTGCCGATATTCCATCCCCGGTAGTCGTCATTGCCCATTGAAGAATGCCTCCTGCCGACCAGGCGTCCGGTTTGATCACAGAGTCATCACGCGAATCGATCATTTATGGACGCAAATCGTTTCGCTCAGGTATGCTCGCGGTGAACAACCTTCCCACCAGCAAGTGCGTATCCTGTGTAACGACGCGCATAATACTGCGATCATTAATACAGAGCTTAGTGTAGCACAGCCTTTGGTTAGTGTCGAGTGTTATTTCACTTTTCGCGAATGCTATCAAAGCCTTGCCAACATCGTGTAAACTATGGTTACGGATCATGAGGAACAAAACCGGTCAATTTTATTGAACGTACAGGCATTGGTATGCTGAAAGAACAAGCGCATTTCTCTATTTCATATGACAACGGGGAAATATAAGTGACGAAAGAGAGTAAGTATGGTGGATGATCTTGCCGCCAGTGACGACGAAAACGTCGTGATCAGTACCAGCCGGCTCACCAAAGCCTATGGCAGCATTGTTGCCGTCAACGACCTGCATATCCAGGTGATGCGCGGGGATGTATTCGGCTTTCTCGGCCCCAACGGCTCAGGAAAAACGACGACGATCAGAATGCTGCTCGGCCTCGTGCGTCCTACCGCCGGGCGGGCCGTGATCTTTGGCATGGACAACACGCATCAATTACCGGCGATCCTGCAACATATCGGCGCGATTGTCGAAACGCCCGTTTTTTATCCCTATCTTTCCGGCAAAGATAACCTGCATGTCGTCGCGGCAACATCGGGCATGATCGCCGGTAAGGCCAGCAACCGCCGCGTCGCGGAAGTCCTGGAACTGGTCGAGCTGCAAAAATACGCCAATCTCACGTTTCGCCAGTATTCGTTCGGCATGAAACAACGCCTGGGCATCGGCGCCGCTCTGCTGACCGACCCGGAACTGATCCTGCTCGACGAGCCGACCAACGGACTTGATCCGGCGGGCATGTTCGAGATCCGCCAGTTGATCCAGCGTCTGTCCGCTCTGGGAAAAACGATCTTTCTTTCCAGCCATATCCTGTATGAAGTGCAGCATGTCTGCAATCGTGTCGCCATCATGCAGCGCGGCAACCTCATCAAACAGGGAGCTGTGAGCGATCTGCTGCAAAACAGCGAGCAGATCGTCATTCGCATGAACAACGCGGAAGAAACTGAGCAGGCGCATCTGGTACTTCTGAACGCCAAAGAGCAGGGCATAGAGTGGATAGCGCGTACCAGCATTGAACCAGAGCGGGACGGCAGGGCGAGCATTCACGTTGACGCGCCGCGCTCCCGTTCAGCCGAACTCAATGCTCTGCTGGCGCGAAATAACCTCTTCGCCGCTGAACTGCGTCCGCAAGAGGGCAGCCTGGAGCATGTATTCCTTGAATTGACCATGCCGCCTGCCACGGCAGGCGCGGCGCACCCCGGCATGGTGGCGCTCGCCAGGGAGTCGCCCGTCTAGGAGCCAGGTCCGGAATTTACAGAAAACGAGGTAGTAAGCATGAGAGTAGCGCCGTCAACCGCGCCGCAACAGGCCGCCGCCCGCCCGGCGCGGGCCACCTCCGTCCTGATGGGACGGCATGATTTTGCCAGCGTCATGTTGCGCCTGATCGGCATGGAACTGTACAAAATTCTCCGACGCGCCATGTCCAGAGTATTGAGCGTGATCGGCATCATCGCGGTAATTGGGCTTTTTGCTATCTTTACTGTTGTCGCCTGGCAAACGCACAATAACCTCAGCCCGCTCGCGCAAAGCATCTCGGAGCCGCTGCGCCTGCCCTTCTCGCTGTATTTTATCGCCGAGGTTCTCCTGCTGCTCGGCGAGGTATTGTTCGTGATCCTGGCCGCTGTTGTCGTCGGCGGCGAGTACGGCGCTGGCACAATCCGCCTGATGTACACGCGCGGACCTTCACGCACGCAATTGTTCCTGGGAAAGGTGGGAGCGCTGCTCGTCTGCATCCTGGTAGGCGTGATCGGTATTACCGTGATTGGCCTCGTCAGCGGCGGTTTGCTCAACCTTACGACCGGCTATCCCCAGGATTTCTCGTTCTTTACCTTTACCTGGCTTGGTCACACGCTTCTGTACCTGCTGATCATCGCCCTGGGCCTGTTTGTCTATAGCATGATGGCGCTCTCCCTATCCACGCTGGGGCGGGCGAGCGCGGCTGGCATCGCCGGCGTACTTGTCTGGTCGTTTGTGATTGAGCAGGCGGTGACGCTTCTGGCCGCTCTCGGCGATACTATCGGCGGCGCATTAGGCCAATTCTTCCAGGCGCTGCCCGATTACACCATTGGGAGAAATATCAGTTCATTACTGGCGACACAGGCGACGGGTGTGTTGGGTCCGGCTGGCCCCATCCTCTATACCCAGCAGGAATCGATACTCCACTCCCTCCTGACGCTGGCGGTATACCTGGTGATCTTCGTCGGTTTAGCGTGGCTGGTTGTGCTGCGTCGCGACGTCACCAATTGATGGCACAAACCCATGCTTAGCGCAACTCGCATCAAAGAATATGCCTATACGCTCGGCTTTGATCTCGCGCGCATCACCACCGCCGGGGCATTACCGGAGGCCGAGCGCGTGATCAAAGAGCGCATTGCACAGGGTCTGATGGACGGTTTGCCCTGGTTCACGGCGGAGCGTGCGGAAACGTCATGTCAACCCGACGCGCTGCTGCCAGGGGCGCAATCGATCATCGCCCTGGGCCTGTTCTACCTGACGGAGCAGCCTGCCGCTGCTGACGCTGATGACGGCGCGCCGCGCGGGCGTATCTCACGCTACGCCTGGGGCATTGATTACCACGAGGTGATCAAGCCGAAATTGCAAGAATTCGCCGCATGGCTGCGCGAATATGCCCGCAGCGAGGCCGGTGAAGAGACCGAAACGCGCCTCTTCGTCGATACCGGGCGCATGGTTGATCGTGCCGTAGCGCAGCGCGCGGGCCTGGGCTGGTACGGCAAAAACACGAACATCCTCACGAAGAAGTGGGGATCGTGGATCTTTCTCGCGGAAATCGTCACTAACCTGGCATTGCAGACCGATGAACCGATCAAGGCCAACTGCGGCAACTGTGAAATCTGTCTCCACGCCTGCCCGACCGGAGCTTTGCCCGCGCCGTACACGCTGGACAACCGGCGCTGCATTTCGTACCTCACCATCGAACTGCGCGGCAGCATCCCGCTCGAACTGCGCCCGCTCATGGGCAACCTCGTCTTCGGCTGCGATATCTGCCAGGCAGTCTGTCCGGTGAACATTATCGCCGAAAAGCGGCTCGGCCTGAGAGACAATCCTGGCTCGCGGCCAATCCAGGTGCGCCCGCGCCAGGAGTTCCTCCCACAGGCAGAGATCGGCGGCGCGCCCGAACTTATCCCCTTGCTCTCTCTCACCGAAGAGCAGTTCCGCGAGCGTTTCCGCCACAGCCCGATCAAGCGCGCGAAGCGGCGCGGCCTGCTGCGCAACGTGTGCGTCGCCCTGGGCAACAGCGGCGACCAACGCTCCGTACCTGCCCTGATCGCCGCCCTGCACGACGCTGAGCCGCTCGTGCGCGGCCACGCCGCCTGGGCGCTCGGCCAGTTGGGCGGCGATCAGGCCCGGCAAGCATTGGAAGATGCGCTGATCACCGAAGGTGATGAGGAAGTACGAAATGAGATACGTTGTGCGCTGGCATAAGGATTGGCCTCGATAGCTGCGGCTGACTGGCGCAATGAAGTGCTCCGCCACATCAGGCAAACTAGCCCGATAGTACCAGAGAAACTTGACGAGGTCTGTTTCGTGAAGTACGCTCTTCACGTACTAGACAATTTGCGGGGTGTTCATTATACTGCGGAGGGATAATCTGGGCTATGAAATATTTTTTCTGGATTGCTTTTGCTGTGTTTCTAGCGGCCTCAATACCGCACGTTGCTTACTTTTTTGCCTCGTTTGAACCATCACAAGGCCCACAGGGCGTCTGGTGGTGGGCTGTAAGCTATGCCATTGCCATCAGCATCGATGTCACGGTCTACTTGCTTTCCTGGACAGCCTTTCAACGCTATCGCAAATACCGGACGGCAAAAGCGGTCTGGCAGCACTGGCTGCTGATCGTCATGTGTACCGTGTTCTCCTGGGCTGTCAACTGGGCCTACGCGAAGCAGTTCCATAGCACAACAATGCTGAGTTCGGCGGAGTCGGTGGCTCCCTGGCTAACAAGCGTCTTCCCTTTTATGGCGAGCGCGTTCCCGCTGCTCGGCATCGTCTATACCATGATGGCGGAAACCATCACCGAGACGGCGGCGGAAGAAAAGCAGGAGAGAGCGCGCGAACTGAACGCGCTGACCGATCTGGCAAAACAAATCCAGGTTCCGGTCTCAACAATACGACGTGCCTTGAACAGCGGCTCGCGTATCAGCCCATCCGCGCTGCTGGCGTCTGTGGCACAAGCAACCCACGGAAACGGGGCCAATGTCGCCGTGACACCGGCTATGAAGGGCAATGACGAGCCTGCCGAAACATCAAGGCCGATTACCGGTCAGGTCATGGCCGTACAGAAAGACACATCGTCAGGTTTCGACGCGAGCAACACCAATCCTACGCTGACAATCATCAGCAATGGCGGCAGCCCAGACAAACTGCAAATGACCATCGAGGCGTTGAGGGCCAATCCCAACATGACCGACGAAGCCCTGGCCGAGTACCTTTCTCTGAAACGGCCAGCCAGCGCGCGCTTCTGGCGGTTAAAGGCTATCGAGATTCTGAACGCGCCAGGGCGAGAGCCGACCGGCCCGACGGCCGCCATTCACACCACGGGTTCATGGGCAACGCCAGAGGCTATGCACAGTACGAATGGCTCCGGATTCAGACGCTAGGAGCAACCACCCATCTTGTGATATAATACAGCGACACCGGAAAATAATTGATGATCCAGGGCAACCGCAAGAAACTGCAGGCAGGTTTTCAGAGCAGCCGCAAAAGCCGAGAGTAGCGCCGCCAGGGATGGTAGGCAGATTTTCAGAGCAGCCGCAAAAGCCGAGAGTAGCGCCGCCAGGGATGGTAGGCAGATTTTCAGAGCAGCCGCAAAAGCCGCCAGCCGCCAGGGCAACCGCAAGGGATTGCCCCTACCATATACGGATCGGCCTGCGAGGGCATCGTATATGGTAGGGGCAATCCCTTGCGGTTGCCCTGGCCCGGATTGCGCGTAAGTCCGCGCCTCTGGGGCAATCCCTTGCGGTTCATGTGCCGTGAAAGCCCTGTGATGATCCGTTGCGGTTGCCCTGGAAGTCCATGTGCCGTGAAAGCCCTGTGATGATCCGTTGCGGTTGCCCTGGAAGTTCATGTGCCGTGAAAGCCCTGTGATGATCCGTTGCGGTTGCCCTGGAAGTTCATGTGCCGTGAAAGCCCTGTGATGATCCGTTGCGGTTGCCCTGGAAGTCCATGTGCCGTGAAAGCCCTGTGATGATCCGTTGCTGTCTATTGAGGGTGGAGGAAGGAATGTCTTTATGAAGCCGCTCGTTGCTATTGTGGGCCGACCCAATGTCGGAAAATCTACTTTTTTTAATCGTATGATCGGGGAGCGTGTGGCGATCGTTGAGGATTTGCCAGGCACAACCCGCGATCGTCTCTACGGCGATACCGACTGGAATGGACGCGAATTTACGCTGATCGACACGGGCGGCCTGGAGTTCGGATTTGGCGTTCCCGTTGGTCAGGTGGGACTGAACGGCCAGCCGGGCGATATCATGAAAAATGTGCGCTTGCAGGCCGAACTGGCGATTCAGGAAGCTGACGTGATCGTGTTCATCGTCGATGCCACAAGCGGCATTACGGCGGCGGATGCTGAGGTAGCCGAAATGCTGCGTCACGCGCAAAAACCTGTCGTACTGGCGGCTAACAAGGCCGATAATGTCCGCTTGCGTCAGGACGCCGTCGAGTTTTATAATTTCGGCCTTGGCGAGCCGATTACCCTCTCTTCCGTCCAGGGTACAGGTACCGGCGACGTGCTGGACGCCATTGTCGCGGCCCTGCCAGCAGAGGATGAGGATACGACCGACGAGGAGGAGGACGACATTGTGCGCATTGCCATTGTCGGTCGCCCCAACGTCGGCAAATCTTCCTTGCTCAACGCCATTCTGGGCGCTGAACGCTCGATTGTCAGTGATATACCCGGCACGACGCGCGATGCTATCGATACCGAGTTCGAGTTCGCAGGCCGCAAGATTGTGCTGGTCGATACCGCGGGCATCCGCCGCCGCGGAAAAATCGTTCCCGGCATCGAGAAATTCAGCGTGCTGCGCTCGACGCGCGCCATCGAACGCAGTGACGTGGCTCTGCTGTTGATCGACGCCAACGAGGGGCTGGCCGCGCAGGATACGCACATTGCGGGCGAGATTGACGAGCAGGCAAAGGGCGTCGTGGTCGTTGTCAACAAGTGGGATATGGCACAGCAACAGCGTAAAGACGAGCGCGCGGACATCTTCCCCCAGCCCGACGATGAGATCCCCAATGCCGAGGCATATCGCCGCTCGCTGGCCGAGGGATTGAAATTCATCCCCTACGCGCCGATTGTCTTCGCGTCCGCTAAAACAGGCTACCACGTACAATCCATCCTACAAACGGCGCTTGACATCTCCGACACTCGCTTCCTCCGTATCTCCACCTCGCGCTTGAACGAAGTGGTGCAGGAAGCAGTGCGGCGTCATCATCCGCCGGTCATGCAGGGCCGCACGCTCAAGATCTATTATGGGACACAGGCGCGGGTGAACCCGCCGACCTTCATCTTTTTCGTCAATGATCCGCAATTGTTACATTTTTCTTTCGAACGCTACCTGGAAAATCGCTTGCGCGGCGCGTTTGGCTTTAAAGGAACGGCCATTCGACTGTTTTTCCGAGCGCGCACGCGTGACGAAGCCAGGGAAAGATGAAAACCCAACTTTTCTGCCGTTCGTTCGTAAAAATGAGTGCTAATGAGTGCTATAGAGATAGATTGTAACTAATGACACAATATGTTATAGTGTTTTTAACTTTTATACTCATGACACTTGCGTAACGAAGCAATCGAGGAAAACCTTATGTCTATAAAATTAATTGCTGCCGATAAGACCGATGTAGGGAAGCAACGCGAACAAAACGAAGACTCTGTGTATAAGCGCGTAGAGTCTTTGGGCGAAGGAGATATTGGACTCTTCATTGTGGCCGATGGTATGGGCGGGTACCAGGCCGGAGAAGTTGCCAGCCGCCTGGCCGTGGAAACGATCAGCAAGGCGCTGGGGCTTTTCTTCGAGCCTATCGCGGATCAGCCGACGATCAAGCTCAACTTTGACGCGAAGCCTGCTCCTGCTCCTGAGCCTGATGCGACAATGCAGAATAATACCAAGAGCCAGGCGAACGAGGCGCAAAAAACCCAAAAGTTGCCAGAAATGGCATTCGCGCAGTTCGACGAGAAGCGTATCACCGATGCCATCCAGGCCGCCAACGACGCTATCATCCACTATGGAGAGCAACATACATCCGCGCGCGGACTGGGCAGCACCTTAACCATGGCCCTTGTTCTCAACGACCGTGTTTATATCGCCAATGTGGGTGACAGCCGCACGTATCACTTCCATCGCGGCAAGCTTGAGCCCATCACGAAGGATCACTCGCTGGTGGCGAAACTGGTTGAGACGAAGCAGATCGAGCCGGAGGATATCTACACGCATCCACAGCGCAACGTGATCTATCGCTCGCTTGGCGCGGGCCGGAAGAAAGTGGAAGTGGATATCTTTCATATCAAGCTCGAAGCCGGAGATACGCTGCTGCTCTGTTGCGATGGCTTATGGGAAATGGTGCGGCACCAGGATTTACAGCGAGAACTGAACGCGAACAACAGTCCGCAGAGCATCTGTGATCGCCTGATTGATCTGGCAAATGCAAACGGCGGCGAGGATAACATCAGCGCGATCGTCGTCCAGGCTAGCGCCCGGTAAAACGAATATGTTGGAGAAAGCAGCACTATGGCGCTCCCACTAGGTACTGTTCTAAATGGAAAATTTAAGATCGTGCAGGTGATTGGCGAAGGCGGTATGGGCACGGTATATAAGGTGGAGATGGTTAACAAACCAGGCTACTATCGCGCCATCAAAGAATTGCTCCTGAACCCGAATACGAGCGAAATTGATCGTAAGTCTGCCATCGAGCGATTCAATAAAGAGATTGACCTTCTGCAAAACCTGAAGCATCCCCGCATCCCCACGTTTTTCGATGATTTTGGCGAGCGTGGCAACCATTACTTTGTCATGGAGTTTGTTCCCGGCAAAAGCCTGGACAGGGTGCTGGAAGAAAGCAACAGGCCGCTCGACGAAGACGACGTGATCAGGTGGATGATGCAGGTATGCGAGGCGCTCAGCTACATCCATTCGCAGAACCCGCCGATCATCCTGCGCGACCTCAAGCCGGCCAATGTCATGCTCATGCCGAACGGGGAAGTCCAACTGATCGATTTTGGCATCGCGCGCCGTTTCGATCCCAACAAGCGCAGCAATACCGAGAACCTGGGAACGATCTCCTATGCCTCGCCCGAACACCTGGGATCGCTTACCGCCCCAGGCCAGAAGCGCAGCCCGCAGAATCCGGGGCGACTGGTGCAAACGGATGCTCGCTCGGATATCTATTCGCTGGGCGCGACTATGTATCACTTGCTCACCAACTACGAGCCGGACCCGATCCAGACGCCCCCTATGGGCAGCATCCTGGCGAAAAATCCGCGCTTGCGCACGATACGCACCGGGAACCTGGTCATTTGCCCGATTGAGCAGGTCATCATCAAGGCCATGCAGCAAAACCCAGCCATGCGCTTCCAGAACGCGGATGCCATGCGCACGGCCTTGCAGCAGTGCTTGCCGGGTAACAACAATATGAACGCTGCGCTATCGACCATGCAGATTCCAGCGATGTCGGCGAACGCAACGATTGTCGTGCCGGCCAATGGGTTGATCTGCCCCAAATGCGGCTTTCAAAATCGGCCAGGGGCCAAATTTTGCAAACGCGATGGGCAGCCGCTTACCCAGGGCGCAACGATGGTTCCACCGGCGCAGGGGCGTTTGCAATCGGTGGTGCGCTCCGCTCCCCTCCAGGCCCGCCCGGTCGTGCCGCAGCCGATCCGCGCCCGGCCGATCACCGCGACGCCGCCCAGAGCCACCATCAGCACGCCGCAGCCGATCCGCGCTCGCCCCGTCACCGTGACGCCGGGCAGCGCCCCGCCGCCTGATGCCCTGGCGGCCTATCGCCTGGGTCTGCAACAGTTGAACAGCAAGAACTACACTGCCGCTATCCAGCAGTTCAAGCTGGCGCAGGCTAGCGGCAAACCTTCTTACGATACGCTCTATAACCTGGGACGCGCTTACCGGCAATATGCGCAGTCGCTGCAAGCCAGAGACCCCAGGGCGTCGCAGGACAACATGCGCATGGCAGCGGAGCAATTCGAGCTGGCGACGCGCATCAAGCCTGACGGGTTCAACGCCTACTTCCAGGTCGGTATGTGCTATCGTGAGCTCAAATTGTATGCGCAGGCGGAGAAAGCCTTCAAAAGCGCGTTGCAACTTGCGCCGAAGGATGTAGGGACGCTCTACCAGTTAGGGATGATTGCCGAGGATCAGCAAAGCAAACGGCAGGCAGAGGCGTACTTTCTGGAAGGGTTGAAAATCAGTCCCGATCATGCCTTGATCTTGATTGCTCTGGGCAGGCTCTACCTTGACATGGATCGCACCAACGACGCCATCGATACGCTGCGCCATGCCAGCCAGAGCCAGCCCGAACCGTCGCTGCCCGAAGCATGGTATGCATTGGGGCGAGCGCACATGAAAGCGCGACAATGGAAGTTCGCTCTCAGCGCGCTTGAGCAGTCCAGGCAGCGCGATCCCGACGCGGCTGACACTTATAGCGCGATGGCTTCGTGCTATCAAAAGATAAACAAGAAAGAGGACGCGCGTAAGATGCTGAGCGAAGCCTTACGGCGCGATCCCAATAACCTGGAAGCGTTGCGAGTGCAAAAGCAACTTTAACCCTGAGTATCCTGATAACATCGATAAATAGAGGAGGGCAGCAATGATCTGTCCAATGTGCAATGCTACTAACCGCGACGATGCGAAGTTCTGTAAAAAGTGCGGCCATGTGCTGCACGTCGAGGCGCCAGCGCCTGTCGAAGCAGCAGTCGCGAACCAGGACGCCGCTGCTGGAGCGCAGAGCGCAAACGTGGAAGACGATATCAGTCTCGCGCCAACGCAGATTATCAGCCCGCAGCAAATGGTGGAACTGCAAGCGCGCCACTGGGAGCGAGAGGCGGGGCAAAACCAGCCTCAAAGTCAGTCTATAGAGGAGCCGCCAGCCGCGGCGAGCGACCATAACGACGCGGAGCCTGCTTCATCCGCGCCGGACATCGCTAACTTGCCAACGATGATCATCGCTCCTCCCGCAGCCGAGACGGCCAGCCCGGCGTCTCCCAGCGATGATACGTCCGAGGAAGATGCGTCTATTCCACCGCCGCCGTTGGACGAGCCTTCCACGCCGGAAAGCGCGCCCAAAGTTGAACAGGTAGGCGCGGGAACTGGCGCGGAGGATGCAGAGAGCGCCAGCAACGAGGATAGCCAGGAAGAAGAAACTGAGACTGAAACTGCCGGCAGCACGGCAGCAACCGTCAAAGATACACCAGAGGAAGTACAGATGACAACGGATGATCAGGAAGCCGAGCCAGAACCAGCGCCGCAGGAAGGCGAGTTTCCAGCGCTGGCCGTTGGCGCTGTCTTACTGGAACGCTATGAGATCACTGAGCTTGTCAGTTCAGAGGCCGGGCAACACCTTTACCAGGTCATTGATCATCAAGGCTACCAGCGTTGCTGGAATTGCGGCTCCGAACAAAACGGTGAGGGAAGCGAGTTCTGCAATGACTGCGGCGCCGGTTTGTTGGACATATCCTATCTCATGCACGAGTACCCGGTCACGCAGGAAAAGGACGCGGAAGCCAGCGTGTTACACGAAAACATCATCAATACTTTCGTTGATCAGGGGCATACCTACGTCATAGCCCAGGAGCAGGCGGCGGAAAACCCGTTCCCTAACGGCGTTCACCTCTCCGTGGCTTCTGACTCCGATGCCGGCAACATACGACGCAGCGATCCGAATGAAGATAGCACGATGGCCCTGCTATTCCAGCGCATCCATGAATCCAGCGCCATGCCTGTCGGACTGTTCGTTGTCGCCGACGGTATGGGCGGCCACGATAACGGCCAGCGCGCCAGCCACATCGCCATCAGCACGATGGCCCAGCGCATCACACACGACCTCTTGCTGGCGCCGCTCACCAGCGAAAACAGCGATGAGGCCGTCAATCCATTCGACGAAGATGCCCTGGTCTCGCTCTTACACGACGCCGTTGAGGAAGCTAACGCTGCCATCTACAAGGAGAACCAGCGCGACAAAACCGACATGGGTTCGACGATCACCGGCTTCATGGTCTTCGGCGACTACGCTTACATCTTCAACGTAGGCGACAGCCGCACGTATATGCTGCGCGGCGGGCGAATTTATCGCCTGACTACCGACCATTCGCTGGTGGCGCAGTTGGTGGCTGGCGGCCTGATCGAGCCGGACGATGTCTATACGCACCCACAGCGCAGCCAGATATTCCGCAGCCTGGGCGATAAGCTCAATGTCCAGATTGACATCTTCAAGCAGCAGCTTCATCCCGCCGATATCCTGCTGTCTTGCTGTGACGGGGTATGGGAAATGATACGCGATCCGCAGCTCGAAACCATTCTGACGACCGCTCCCGACCTGCAAACGGTATGCAGCCAACTGATCGACGCCGCCAATGAAAACGGAGGGGAAGACAATATCAGTGCAGTCGTCGTTTCCGTCCACTGAGGACGATTCCCTACATATATAGAGGTATGATATACTACACAACAATCGGACAAAAGCAATGATGAAAGGAGATTTTAATTATGCCCGGTGAGGTAACACTGGCGCACCAGGTAGGCAAAGACTATATGCCTGTCACCGGCGGCAGCCAGTTAGCATATGTCTTACTCGAAACCAAGCCAACCGAGTTGATGGCGCAGGTGCGTATGCCGCTCAACTTTGTCCTGGTGCTTGACCATTCCGGCTCGATGAAAGGGCCGAAGCTCCAAAATGTGAAAGAGGCGGTCAAGATGGTGATCGACCGCCTTGAACCAACCGATTACATCTCTGTGATCATCTTCGATGACACGTGCCAGGTCATCATCCCTTCCATGCCCGCGCGGGATCCCATTGGCATGAAAGCGGCCATCGACCGCATCCGCGACGCTGGCGGTACCACCATGTCGCTCGGCATGACGCAGGGACTCAACGAACTGCAACGCTGGAAAATTCCCAACGCGGTCAATCGTATGATCCTGCTCACGGATGGTGTGACCTACGGAGACGCGAATCAATGCCGCCAGTTGGCGCGGCAGGCCAGGTCAGCCGGAGTCTCGATCTATCCGATGGGCATCGGGCAGGATTGGGACGAGGCTCTGCTCGATGATGTCGGAGAACTCAGTGGCGGCATGCCCGCCGAGTTCATTCGCCGCCCGGAGGACGCCATGCTGATCTTCGAGCAACAGGTGCAGAGCGCCGTCGCCGTCGCCGTGCGCAACGCGACGCTGACCCTGCGCTTGCCGGCGGGCGTGACGCCGAAAAAAGCGGTGCTGGTGCTGCCGATCATCAAGGATTTGAGCCAGGCGGGCCTTTCTGACCGGCAAGTGGTACTCTCGCTCGGCGACCTGGAGAAAGATACCCCCCAGTCAGTGCTGCTCGAACTCATGATTGATCCGCGCCCGGCTGGCATCTTCCGTATCGCGCAGGCGGAACTGACCTACGACGTGCCTATCGCGAACCTGGTGGGCGAAGGCGTGCGTGACGATATTAAAGTCACCTTCACCACCGACGCCAACGAAGCGGCGCAGGTCAACCCGCTGGTCATGAACTACGCCGAAAAGGCCAATGCCCATCGCCTGGTCACGCGCGTGCTGGACGAATATAAACGCGAAGGCCGGGTAACGACGCGCCTGTCGCCCAATGTCACCAGAGTGCTTGACCCGGAGACGCAGGCCGCTCTTGAGCAGATCAACCAGGGCCAGCAAATTTCGCCGGACCAGGTCAAGTCCATCGGCAACAAGACGCGCAAATTGACGCAGCGCCTGGATGATCTGACACCGTAAAGATAAACCACTGATCGAACCTGGCAGCAAGACCAACGTATATATGTGTAAGGAGGAGAGCAATGTCAGTATATTGTTCATCAGGTCACGCAAATCCTGATGGGTCAGCTTTTTGTGATGAATGCGGCGAGCCTCTGTCCGGGGCGACGCCCGATCCAGCCGCCGCGGCGACGGTCCAGGCGGATACGGCAGCGCCCGCGGCCCCGGCAGCGAGCATGGTCACGTGTCCATCCTGTGGGGCGCAAAACCCGGCAGGTGAGGCTTTCTGCTCCAACTGCGGCGTCAGCCTGCTTGGCGCGCCAGCCGCCGCTGGCACGGCAGCCCCGGCAGCCACACCCATCGCGCCACCTGCGCCTGATCCGGCAGCAGCGGCTCCCGACCTCAACGCGCCGGCAGCCGTGTCGGCAGCAGCGACGGCCCGCCTGATCGTGGAAGCCGACAACCAGGAATTTGACCTGAGCGGGAAGGACAGGGTCGGCATCGGGCGCGAAGACGCTGTGAGCAACATTTTCCCTGATGTCGATCTGACGCCGCACGGCGGCGAAGAGGGCGGCGTGTCGCGCTTGCACGCGCACATCTTCCTTGAGAACGGCCAGTACATGCTAGAGGATGAAAATAGCACGAACTACACGTTTCTCAATCGCCAGAGGCTCGCGCCGAAGACGCCAACGCCCCTGCACGACAATGATGAAATCAGGTTTGGGCGCGTGCTGTTGCGTTTCAAAACATCCTGATCATGAGCGAATGGAAGAGAGGCAATGGTACTCCCTCTTCCAATTTGACAGGTTATGCCTGAATCGCTATAATTGACGGGAAAACTTTGTAGAATTTAAGAAAGGGAGCATATGAAACGCACATGGCAACCCAAACGCATTCCGCGTCTGCGTGAGCATGGCTTCATGAAACGGATGGCGACTCGCAATGGTCGCCGCGTTCTGAAGTCTCGTCGCGCTAAAGGGCGTTGGAAGCTGACCGTTTAACATCACAGCGTCGTGGCACTCAATCGTGCGTTACGCCTGCGAAAAAATAGTGATTTCCAGCGAGTGAGGCAGCAGGGACACAGCGTTACCTCCCGGTTGCTCATCCTCGCCTGGATACCCAACGGCGAAGCTTGCCCGCGTGTCGGCTTTGTCGTGAGCAAGCGGGTCGCGAAACACGCGGTAGACCGCAACCGCACTAAACGGAGGCTCAGCGCAGCTATTGGCCCCATGCTGGGCCAGCTTGCGGAGCAATATGATATCGTCCTTAGTGCGAGAAACGCGGCAGTCGTGGCAGATTTTCCCGTTCTCAGGCAGGATGTCGTCAGTTTGTTGCGCCGGGCGCGACTTCTCAAACCCGGCCAGATGCTATTATAATATGACTAAAAGGTCACTGGATCCCGCCTGGATTGAAATTGAGATTGAAAGTTTGAGAGCATCTAGATTCCGAAGGACTCAATCGTGAAGTACGCGGCGCTGTTTCTCATTCGCTTATACCAATACACGCTGTCGGTTGTCTTGCCTTCATCGTGTCGATTTACGCCCTCATGTTCGCAGTACGGATATGAGGCGATACAACGTTTTGGTTTTTTCCGTGGAGGCTGGCTTGCAATCAAGCGCATTGGTCGCTGCCATCCCTTCTACCACGGTAATCTGTACGATCCGGTTCCCGAACGGTTAGGGAACTAGCTCGAGGAAGGCAAGGAATGACTCGTGGGCGGAATAATCAACATTTTTAACCTGATTTTCACCTACCCTATCTTCAATGTGCTGATACTGCTCTATCGCACCATCGGCGACTTCGGTCTGTCCATCATCGTTCTGACGTTGATCGTCAGGTTAATTCTGTTCCCATTGACGCTTAAACAGCTCAGATCGATGAAAGCGATGCAGGCATTGCAACCGCAACTCACGGAGATTCGCAAAAAGTTCAAAGATCAGAAAGCGCAGTTAGAAGCGACGCAAGCTCTGTATAAAGAGTATGGCGTGAATCCTGTGGCGGGCAGTTGTCTCCCGTTGCTGGTGCAGATGCCCGTCCTCTTCGCGCTCTTCTACGCGCTCAATGACGTATTGCGCAATGCCACGCTGACCAGCATCAACAATATCATTTACCCGTTCTTACCGAAGTTTCCTCCCGGCACCATTCTGCATACCAGCCTGACCTGGTTTACGTTCATTAACCCCCACTGGCAAATAGCGCTAGGGACTCCCGATCCCACACACATCCTGCCCATTCTGGCGGCGCTGGCAACCTTTATGCAGTTGCGTATGTCGCAAGCACGCTCAAATGCTCCTAAGAACGTCTCCGGCGGCAAAGACATAACCTCACAGCAGATGGTCATCATGCAGATTATCTCGCCGCTAATGGTCTTGTTCTTCGGCTGGAGCTATGCCGCCGGCCTGGCGCTGTACTGGACGACGTCCTCGCTCTTCGGCATGGTGCAGCAGTACTTTGTGACCGGCTGGGGTTCCTTGCTGGTCGCGCCGAACCTTGTTGGCAACAAGAGTGTTGGGAATGGCAATAGCGCAAAGAGCGCGGCAAGAGGAACGACGGTCATTGCTCAACCAAAAGACGCGGGAATCGTCGATAGTACGCTGGACAGCGGGCAGGTCGCGAGCCAGCCTAAAAAGAGCCAGTACTCATCTTCCTCGTCGGCGCGGCGGCGCTCGCGCAATAACAGCGCTTCGGCGCGCCGCCGCGGCGGCAATGTTCCCAAAAGAAATCCATCGCGCAGTTAAATAAAGGGAGGCACGAGATCGTGGAAAGTATAGAGGTCAATGGCAAAACGATTGATGATGCCATTGTGCAGGCGCTGGCCCGTCTAGGGAAACGCCGCGACGAAGTTGACGTCGTCGTGTTGCAGGAGCCGTCGCGCGGTACATTCGGCATCGGCGGCAAAGAAGCTCGCGTCCGCGTCAGCGTTCATCCTGCCCGTAATCCTTCCTCTGGCGCGTTGATCACGCCGGAGATGGCCGACGCTATTCTTGGCCCGGCAGACGAGTCTTCTGAAGAGGATGTCTATGACGACGAAGAGGACGAAGAACTGATATTTGGGGATGAGGACGAGGACGAGGAGGGCATCTACGAAGACGAAGAAGTGGATGAAGAAGAAGATGCGGAGGAAAGCGACGAGTCGCCGACTCCCTATCCCATCCCTGACCTTTTTCCCGCCGACCTGCTAGCCGAGGTCAGCCAGGGGTCTGCCGAGGGCGAGCAAGAGATCGACACGGCCACTCGCGAAGATGTCGAGATCACCGTGGACGTTCTGCAACAGATTTTACGCAACATGAATATTCACGCCACCATACAAGTGCGCGCCGCCGATCCGCTCACTGTGAACATCCAGGGCATTCACGAGAATCTGGGATTGCTCATCGGCCGGCGTGGGGAAACGTTGGCAGCGTTACAATTGCTGGTGAGCTTGATCGTGCGCCACCGCACGAAGCATCGCCTGCACATCATTGTGGACGCGGAAAACTACCGCATGCGCCGCGAAGAGAACCTGCGCTCGCTGGCTCAGCGCGTCGCGCAGCAGGTGCGCAATTATCGACGCTCCATCGCGTTGGAAGCGATGCCCCCGCACGAACGACGCATCGTCCATATCGCGCTCTCCGAGAGCAAGGATATCAGCACCGAGAGCATCGGTGAAGGTGATGAGCGGCGCGTGGTCATCTCGCTCAAGCGGCAAGGGCGTTAGCTTGCGGTGTCTGCGCTCGCGCGGGCCGTCCCCGACGGCGCTCCTACTTTTCTGACCATCGGACACATCACCCACGATGTCCATGACGATGGTTCGTTCTCACTCGGCGGCACGGTCACTTTTGCCGCCGTTACCGCCTATCGTTTAGGATTAGCGGCGGCGATTGTCGCCCGCGCCGATGAGCAGTTGATCGGTGAACTGCCCGCGCGCCTGCCAGGAATCAGGCTCGCCGCGCGCATCTCACCGCAGACCACTACCTTCGCCAACCGCTACCATGACGGCTCGCGCACGCAATATCTGCACGCGCGTGCAGAATCTATCCTGCCAGGAGATGTTCCTGCCGCGTGGCGTAACGCACCTATCGTGTTGTTGGGGCCGCTGGCACAAGAAATCCCACTCGAAGTTGCGCAACTTTTCCCCAGACGCAGCGGCGCGCTCATCGCCGCCACTCCGCAGGGCTGGCTGCGCCGCTGGGATGCCGCTGGGCGCGTCTGGCCCACGCCCTGGGCTGAAGCCGATGCCCTGCTGCCCCTTCTCGACGCGCTGATCCTTAGCTACGACGATCTCCAACCCTTCGCCAACGGCAGCCGCGACGCCGAGGCTATCCTCTCGCAGTTGAGTACGCGCGTCCCCATCCTGGTCGCCACCGACGGGCGATACGGCGCGGCGCTCTTCCAGCACGGCCAGCGTGAGCATTTCGCGGCCTATCCCGCCGCCGAGATCGACCCCACAGGCGCGGGCGATGTCTTTGCCGCCGCCTTCCTCTGCCACCTGTACGAGTGCCACGACACGCGCCAGGCCGTCAACTTCGCCAACTGCGTCGCCTCGTTCTCAGTTGAGCAGGTTGGCATCGCGGGCATACCATCACGGCAAATAGTGGAAAAACGGTTGCAGGGGCGCACTTCATTCGATACGCGGGCGCAATGAAGTACGCCCCTATTCAATGATGATGTTTATGGCCTTTATGCCCTTTATGTGGGAGCGCTGGTGAATCATCAGCAGGAACAGTGAGCGCGGCCGTTTTTGCCGGGGAGGGTGTGGATGTCGGCGTGACGCCACTATTGGCAGCTTTAGTTTTGAGCACCTTCCAGGTGCCGCTTGCACCAGTACGAGTATTGCAATGTGCGTTACTATCCAGGCTGCAATAATTCCCCGCGAGACTCCCGTCGGACTGCACAGAGCCAGAGAAGAAGAGCGGCGCGTTGCCATGATATCCCTCAACGGTGAATTGGAGGTTCTTCGCCGGATTAATTGCGCCAGTAAATGGTCCGCTGCCCACCAGGCGAGAGCCGACGGTGAATAACCCACCAATCGTTCCCTCGCTCTGTTGAATAGACAGTCCCATACTGGTCGTTATAGCGCCCGTCTTGTCATTGATAGCGCCTGCATAGGTTCCTGCCACATTAGGGTATATGACTACTTGAGACGCCGCAAGGCGTGGCGATATAACTCCGGGTAAATAGTCCAGAACGAGCCAGGTACTGCTTCCACAGATCAGCGCTACCATCGCCAGAAACACCAAAGGAAGCAGCAGCGACTTTTTTTCGCGCCGCAGGGCAACGAGTGATGGCGGCTTTATGCGCTGTGGCCGAGCGAGATGAGCCAGATCAGCCAGCACGGCAGCTTCCAACGTCGGCAACAATGTCCGTACCCTGGCTTGTTTATCACGCACTTTGACAACCCTCACCGTTGGTTTGCCAGCATCCAGGGCATAACTCAGTTCGGCAGCTCCTTCCAGGGCATTGGCAAAATCTTGCACACTGGAGAAGCGTTGGTGATAATCTTTGGCAAGCGCCTTCTCTATCACCTGTTCTACTGCCGCCGGGATGGCGGGTACGCTGTTACGCAGCGGAGGCGGCGGCTGCGTGGCGTGTTGGATAGCGATTTCGGTTATGGAGCCATGAAAAGGTGTGTTGCCGCTGAGCCACTCATAAACCACAATGGCCAGCGCGTACTGATCGCTGGCGGGATAAGCTTTGCCCTCGAATTGCTCAGGAGCCATATAGGCCACAGTGCCGACCAGGACTTCTTGTTGGAGACTTTGATAGCCGGTGGTCTGAGCAACCAGCGCGTTGCCGAAGTCGCTCAAGAGGACCTCGCCATTGCGCCCCAGGAGCATATTTTCCGGTTTCACGTCGCGGTGTACCAGCTCATGATCGTGGGCGTATTGGAGCGCATCGGCCACCTGCCGCACGTAAGAAAGAATGGTTTCTAGCGGTAATTGCTCGCCTTTGTGGTGTCGTCTGCGGAGCGTGCCATCAGGCGCGTAATCCATGACCAGGAATGGGACATCATCTCGCATATCGAAATCGAAGACGCGCACGATATGTGGATGTACCAGCCGCGCGATCATGCGCGCCTCCTCGCGAAACTGGTGAATCTCCGCGGTCTCGGTCAGTTTCGCGTGCAGCACTTTGATCGCAGCCTGGGTTTCGAGATAAATGTGTTCTCCTAAATAGACCTCGGCATAGCCGCCGCGCCCAAGCTGTGAAATGAGACGATAATTTCCAAGTTGTTGACCAATGAAGCTTTGCATAGTTCACCAATTCCCTCTTATATAGCATGATTATAATACGCTTCAAACGGACAGAGTGATACTGAGCAATTAGACCTACTATCATCTAAGTAGATTTTGTGTTATTATTGACTTTAAGAGGATGACTCAGCATTAATTGACCTTGTATACGGAATTAAGCTTCGTCTGGCAGAGTTCTCTCACGGTGACTGGACGGAAGATCAGCTACGTAGTTTTCTCCGTTCGATTTTAGAGAAATATATCATCATGAGTGGTTAAGGTGATACGATCAACCATGCGTATGATGCTTACCGTTTCGTCCTTCTCTTGAAGAACCTTTTCACAGAGTACCGCGGCAATGAGATAAGGCCCATCAGCGTTTACAGCCATATGTATCACCCCTTTTCTATAAATTGCTTGTTCATTACTATAGAACAGATATTTCATGTATTATATGACAGATGTCAAGCAGGCATACTCCCGCTTCGGCTCCCCTGATTTGTCACCTCTACCAAAATCTGGTATAGTGAAGCAAGCAACAACCTTGTCCCTATATATTTTCAATCACAGTGGAGTGATGGCATATGACAGCAGATGATACCGGTACGGCGGCGACAGCGCAACTCAAACGCACCCCCTTGTATGAGCAGCACGTGGCGCTGGGTGCGCGTATGGTTGAGTTTAGCGGCTTCGAGATGCCCGTACAATACAACAGTATTTTGGAAGAACACACGGCGGTACGCACGCGCGCCGGTCTCTTCGATGTCTCGCATATGGGAGAATTCAGGGTCGAAGGGCCGAACGCCCTGGCTTTTCTACACTATCTTGTCCCTAACGACGTTTCAAAGCTCGTCATTGGGCAGGCGCTCTATTCGCAATTGTGCCGACCTGACGGCAACACCATCGACGACCTGCTCATCTATCACCTGGGCGAGGCTCAGTATATGATGGTCGTCAACGCGGGCAACATCGACAAAGATTTTGCCTGGGTGACGCGGCAGGCGGCGAACTTCACGGATGTCCAGGTCACAAACCAGTCGGACACAACGGCGCTGCTGGCGCTGCAAGGCCCGCTGGCGCAGGAGATTTTGCAGCCCCTGACAGATACTGATCTCGCCGCCATCCGCTACTACCACTTCGTGCGGGGCGTGGTAGACGGCATACCATGCATCATTTCGCGCACCGGCTACACCGGTGAGGATGGCTTCGAGCTGTATTGCGCTTCCAGCGACGCCAGCGCCTTGTGGAACGACTTGCTCAAAGCGGGCAAGCCACACGGCGTGCTGCCCGCAGGGCTGGGCGCGCGCGATACCCTGCGCCTGGAAGCCGGGATGTGCCTGTACGGCCACGAACTGGACGAGCAGACCAACCCGCTCGAAGCCAACCTCGGCTGGTCGGTCAAGCTCAACGCCGGCGATTTTATCGGGCGTGATGCTTTGCTCAAGGTCAAAGAGGCGGGGCCGCACCGCAAGCTCGTTGGCATAGAGATGAGCGGGCGCGGCATCCCACGCGGCGGCTACGCCCTCTACGACGCGAACGGCCAGCTCATCGGCGCGCTCACCAGCGGCACGCGCGGCCTCACCGTGCAGAAAGACATCGGCATGGGCTACGTTGATGCGGCCTACGCCATCGTTGGGCAGAGCGTCCTGGTGGATATTCGCGGCAAACAGACGGCAGCCCAGATCGTGGCGCTGCCATTTTATAAACGCAAAAAATAACCAGGGGCGCAATTTATTGCGTCTCTACACGCAGGCACTAATGAAGGGAGAAAACCTGTATGGCGAAACTTAATCATCCTGCTAACCTTAAGTATAGCAAAACTGACGAGTGGGTGCGCCTCGAGGGCGACCAGGCCACCATCGGCATCAGCGATTACGCCCAGGATCAACTCGGCGATATCGTCTATCTCGAGTTGCTCGTGGATGCCGGACAGAATCTCAAGAGCGAGAACAAATTCGGCGATATCGAGTCGGTCAAGGCGACCTCCGAGCTTGTATCCCCCGTCGGCGGCGAGGTCGTGAAAACCAACGACGCGCTGAAAGATCACCCCGAACTGATCAACGATAACCCCTATGACGAGGGCTGGATGCTCGTCGTCAAAATCGCCAGCGCGGCGGAACTCGATAACCTGATGACCGCCGAGCAGTACGAGACATATTTGCAGGGGCGATAACGTACCAGGAGCGCGATAGATGAGCTATATACCCAACACCCCGGCGGATCAGCAGGTCATGCTTGAGCGCCTGGGGCTTGCTTCATTCGAGGCGTTGCTCGCGCCCGTACCGGAACCGGTGCGGCTGCGTCGCCCGCTCGACCTTCCGCCAGCCCTTGCCGAACCCGATCTCAAGCGGCTGCTGATGAGCATGGCGGGCAAAAACAACGACCTGGACAGCATGATCTCGTTCCTGGGCGCGGGTACGTATGATCACGCCATCCCCAGCGTCGTATCGCACTTGCAGCGCCGTTCCGAGTTCGTGACCTCGTACACGCCATACCAGCCGGAGGTCAGCCAGGGCATGTTGCAGGCAATTTACGAATTCCAGACGATGGTATGCCAGATCACGGGCCTGGATATCGCCAACGCCTCGCTCTACGACGGCGCGACGGCCCTGGTCGAGGCGGCGCTGCTGGCCGTCGGTCCCGGCGGGCGCGGCGAAGTCGTCGTCTCGCAGGGCGTTGACCCGCAGTACCGGCGCGTCCTGCATACCTACGCCCACGCGCGCGGCTTCCACGTCAGCGAAGTGCCGCTCAGCAACGGCGTCACCGACCTCGCGGCGCTGAACGAAGCCGTCACGCCCGCCACAGCGGCAGTGGTTGTTCAGCAGCCCAACTTTTTGGGCAGCATTGAGGATATGAGCGCTATCGAACCCATCGCGCACAAGGGCAAGGCCGTCTTTGTCACTACCATTACCGAACCGGCTTCGCTCGGTATTCTGGCCGCGCCCGGCGACTACAACGCCGATATCGCCATCGGCGAGTTGATGAGTTTTGGCAATCCCATGAGCTACGGTGGCCCCGCTCTCGGTTTCATGGCCTCCAAACAGAAATATATGCGCCTGCTGCCGGGTCGCCTGGTAGGGCAGACCGTCGAAGAGATCGGCGACAAGCATACCGGCTACGTCCTGACCTTGCAGACGCGCGAGCAGCACATCCGCCGCGAGCGCGCCACTTCCAATATCTGCACCAACCAGTCGCTGCTCGCAGTCGGCGCGACGATCTTCCTGGCCGCGCTGGGCAAGCAGGGCTTCCGCGAACTGGGCGAACTCTGCCTGCAAAAGGCCCACTACGCCTACCTCCAGATCGCAGCCGTGCCGGGCTTCGAGGCCGTCTTCGCCACGCCGTTCTATGATGAATTCGTCGTCAGGTCGCCCGTGCCGGCGGCGCAACTGCAACATCAGCTTGTGCAAAATGGCATCATCGGCGGCTATGACCTGGGCCGCGACTATCCAGACCTGGAGAACTGCCTGCTGTTCTGCGTCACGGAGACGCGCACGAAAGATGATATCGATACCCTGGTGAGTACGCTGCGGGAGGTGCAGGCATGACCAGCGCGGAGAAACTGATTTTTGAGAAGGGCGCGCCGGGACGCCGCACCGCTACCATGACGGCAATGGATGTGCCACGGGAGCCATTAGAGAACATGATCCCGCCCAATATGCTGCGCAAAGAACCCGCGCCGCTGCCGGAAGTGAGCGAGATCGAGGTGGTGCGCCACTACACGCACCTGTCGCAGCGCAACTTCGGCGTGGATACGGGCTTCTATCCGCTCGGCTCCTGCACCATGAAGTACAATCCCAAGCTGAACGAGGATATGGCCGGGCTGCCGGGCTTCGCGCGCCTGCATCCCTTGCAGCCTGACGAGACGGCGCAGGGCGCGATCCAGTTGATCTATGAGCTGGAACAATACCTGGCAGAGATCTCCGGCATGGAGCGCGTAACGTTACAGCCCTCGGCGGGCGCGCACGGCGAACTGACCGGCCTCATGCTGATCAAAGCCTACCATGAAAGCCAGGGCCAGGGACATCGCCATCTCGTGCTGATCCCCGACAACGCGCACGGTACGAACCCCGCCAGCGCGACGCTCGCCGATTACAAAGCCGTCGAAGTGAAGACCGATCCCGCGACGGGCGGCATCGAGATGGCTCACCTGCAGGCGCTGCTGGACGCCTACGCCAGCGAAGTCGCCGCCATCATGATGACCAACCCCAACACGCTGGGCCTGTTCGACAGCAACATCGTCGCCATCGCCAACATGGTGCATGAAGCGGGCGGGCAGTTGTACTATGACGGCGCGAATGCCAACGCCGTGCTGGGCATCACGCGCCCCGGCGATATGGGCTTCGACGTGGTTCACTTCAACCTGCACAAGACGTGCAGCACTCCGCACGGCGGCGGCGGCCCCGGCTCTGGCCCTATAGGAGTCAGAGAGCATCTTGTGCCGTTCCTACCCGGTCCGTTACCGGCAAAGGGTGAGTACGCGGGCGGGGCAAGCACAAGTCACGCGGGCGGGGCAAGCCCACGCCCCTACTACTATTGGCAGGATGTCGGCCCGCAATCCATCGGCAAGATGCGCGCGAACAACGGCAACTTCGGCGTGCTGGTACGCGCTTATACCTACATTCGTACCTATGGCCCCGATGGCTTGCTGCATGTAGCCCAGAGCGCGATCCTCAACGCCAACTACGTTAAGCACGAACTGGCGGCAGACTACGAGATCGCCTACCCGCTGACCTGCCAGCACGAGTTTATCGCCACGGCGCAGCGGCAAAAAGAGGAAAGCGGCGTAACCGCGCTTGATATCGCCAAACGCATCCTCGATTTCGGCATGTACGCGCCGACCATTTACTTCCCGCTGATCGTTCACGAGGCGATGATGATCGAGCCGACGGAGACGGAGACGCGCGAGACGCTGGATTACTTCGTCAGCGTGATGCATCAGATCGCGGAAGAGTCGCGCACCAACCCGGAGATCGTCAAGACGGCCCCGCACACGACGCCGGTCGGTCGCCTCGACCAGGCGCTGGCCGCGCGCAAACCCAATCTGCGCTGGACGCCGGAGCAGGAAGCGACGCATTAAAAGCGGATATCCATGCCCAAAACATGGATATCCGCTTTCACGCTCTTGAACACGAGTGCATGCAAAAACTGTCGCGAGGTCAAGCCCCTGCCCTCACTTTATGGTATATTAAGTGAGGAGGTTATCATTGCCCTTTCGTCCAACTCTTCACACCGAACCATGAGCGAGAAAAAGGTGTTCCATGCAGCAACTGCTCTCGTCTGCCCGTATTGGCCCGATTATAAGCCTTGTGGGAAGTATGCCTGTTCTCATTGTCTTCTTTCTGTCGTGGGGCATGTATGGCAACGAATGGGGCGGTGTCGTCTGGCAAGGTATTGTCGATCCGATGGTGGCATTGGTCTTGCTCGCGGCATTGGTGGTACTCGGCTTGAGCGCAGTAGCTTTGTTCCGTCCACACTCGCCTGTGCCTGCTGGCCTGTGTCTTCTCGCAGCGAGTGTGGGACTGCTCGCTCAATTCTATATAATCCTCGATTCTTTCATCAACGCCGGGGCGACGCTTATTACCCTTCCACAACTTTTCTCCCTTCTGGCTTCTGGCCTCTTGTTGTGGAGCTTGTGGCTTCCGCTGCTCGGTTTTCTGCTGAGTGGAGGTGCAATGGCGCTCGCTGCACTCAAGGCAGAGCAGCGGCTAAGAGAGAGAGAGGAAGGCGGGCTATCAAGTCAGGAGGAGGTGGATGAACAGGAAAATGTGTGGGGCATTGGGAAACGCCACATCCTGGCAATGATCGTGGGGGTACTCCTCTACAGCGTGTTGAGTAATCTCTCCATCTTTTGGGAAGGACCAGGAGAAGGAAACTTTGAACGTGTGTTTCCAGCGGCCGTCCTCGTCCTCTTTTTCGGCGTCGTCTACGGCCCCTGGGTTGGGCTGGTGACTGGTGGGATAGGCAGCTTCCTCAATAACGTCATCAGTACCCTCGCTCATGCTCCGTACTGGATGCTCACGAATTATGGGACACTGAACAGCTTCCCTCTTGACACATCGCACCCTCACGTCTATTGGCCGCTCGTCGCAGGGAATGCTCTCATTGGCTTTATGGCTGGCCTTCCTCTCTTTGGCACTACGAGACGAAACAAGACGGTCCACTCTCTCCTGGCTGTAATGCTGAGGAGCGCGCTCAGCATCGTCGTTGGCATCTCTCTCATGGTTATCCTTTATGATATCGGACAACCCGTAGCTATGACCCTCCTGGACATCCAGAGCAGCTTTACATATGAGATCGTTCCCACCCTCCTCGTGGTCGTGCTTCTTCTTCCCCTGTTGCTCGTCCTCGCCCCTGTCAGAACCACCCGCAGAAGAGAGAGCCAGACCTTTTCGTAAGGAGCGCCTGTTCCTATCATAGCAGTCGTCGCACCTCGATCTCCGGCGGGAAAGTCAGCGCGTTCAGATCGCCTGACCAGAACAGGTGCTTCATCATCTCGGCGACGGCGTAGAGCAGGTGTTGCAGGGCGGCCTCGCGTCCTTGCGCGAAAGACTCGCTGCCCTGGTAGTCCGTGACGCCTGAAAACCAGGCGTTGAGCGGCAGACAGGCGCTCATGCGCGCCAGGTACATTTCCATCTTGATCGGCCCCTGCTCAACCGGGACCATGATGCGCAGTTGCGGCATGGCGTCGATGATGTCCAGGCGATAGAAGACGCCGTAGTGGTCGCGCGACGCCTGGAAAATAGAGACTTCCGGGACGGCTTCGCTATCATCGTGCTGGTGGTCATGCTCGTGCGCGTCGTGTTCCATCTCAACTCCTAAACCTGCCAGAATGTTTTCCAGTTGCTCGTGAATGTTCATGGTCAGAATACCCTTTCTCGACAGCAATGATGCATCCAATATCGCACCCATCTATCTGGCTATTCTAAGCGGACAGTGTGAAAGTGGAAAAGGGGTTCTATATCCAGAATAAAGAGGTACCCAACCGGCCAGTCGGTGGGGAAAGATGCGCTCTCAGCTTTTTTCCTCTTGCAAGAGGCTGATCAGGTTTCGCCGCGCATCCTCTGGCAACCAGATATGGATATCAGGCATGGTGAGCAGTTTTTCAGCCTGATGTCCATACCCATATGTGAGACAATACTGCGTGGCACGCTGTAAGCGCTGCCCATCGACCGGCATTCCGTGCGCCTGAGCGAGCTGGGCTGCATCCACAAAGCACATAGTCTGGCGCATTGGGCGATCTTCTTGCTCCTTCTCCACCAGTTGGAGCGCCTGCTCCAGAGCCTGCTGCATATGTTCGTGCTGCTGGTGGCGCGTTCCCTTCTCACGTTCGCTCGCTTTGCTCGCCAGGCGATCATACAGGCGTGCCCAGGTGATGTATGTGAAAGCCTGAATACCAGGAAAGTCAGAGGTTTCAGCACTCTGCTGCGCACGGAGCAGGTGCTGGCGTACCTCCTCCTCCGAGAAGTGACGCAATCTCAGCTTGAGATTGGCAAGATCCCGCTCCAGGTCGCCAATCATGTTTTGGTCTCCCGGCACTACCGGGTGATGGGAGCGCTGTATGCCGCTCAGTGCTGTCTGGAGATAGGCAAGGCCTGCCTTCACATCTTCTTTACCGAGTACAAGCCCTAGATGTTGATAGCACCCCAGCCAGACATCATCGCGGCGCAAACTGACGAAGTTCGGTGCATCCTCCCAGGGACGCTGGCGTGTTCCAACAGCGTATTCCTGCTCCTGCATCCAGGCAATCGTCTCACGCAAGGAATGCGCGGACTGGGACCAATGACCACTATTCATCAGGCTGTGTCCCAGATGCAATCGACTGCTCAGTAGCCAGCTACCTATCTCAGGGGTGGCGAGCAGACGATTGCGGAGCGCGGGATTAGCCTCCAGTGGACCCCACACTTGCTGATACAAGACCTGGCTTGCCGCGCGTGCTTCTGAATGCACTGAGAGTCGAATGCCCGTCTGCACTGTCTCCAGAAGGCAATCATAATCGATCCTTCCCCTCAGCCAGGGCGGGATGCCAACGGATTGAGGCGCGGCCACTGGTTGAGCAATCGGCTCCCAGAGGCCAGCGCGACGCAACACCGCTTCCACACTAGCCGGACTGGCAACCTGCTGCCCATAGTATTGTGTCAGCTCATCGGCTATCCGCCTTCGCCCCCAGTGGGGTTCCTGGTACCGTAACTGGCAAATCTGCTCCACAATGGGATCGGACAAGCGATTCTGGGTGTTGCGTGCATGCGAACGCGGTTGGAGTGCCGCCTCTCCGGCTTCGCAAAAACGATGCCACCACAGATACGCCGTTCTAGGGCTACGAATTCCCGCCTCGCGCATTGCCTGTGTCATATTCCCTGTATGTTGGTAGACAGCAATCAAGGTTTGTTTTTGTTGCAGTGTGATGGGCTGGCTTTCACGCGATGAGCGGTTCTGGGTCATAATACTTTTCCTCCTGACCTTGAAAGGCGTCTTACGAGTTTTTCCAATTCTAGCACTGCAAGCCGCACAATGTCTATACCATCAGGGTAGCCGAGTTTCGAGTAATGAATTTTCCTCTGATAGAATAGAAGTACCGGTGAAGAGTTACGATGTTATTCTTCATTCTTGTTTTCGTCAAAATGAGTAGAGTATATTCTCTATTTTCGATTGTAAAACAAGAGAGATGACAAGTCAATGCGGGCCTATTAAGCCGACGCTGATCGAACATTGGTGACACGCCGACGACAATAGACACGATCACGTCATCATCGGACAAGTAGGGAATGTTGAGCGCTGCGGCCAACGCAGAAACCAGAACAGGAGTAATGAGATGCCAGGTTACAATCCAAACTGCAATAACTGCTTTAAATGCCCGACCTGTCGTGGAGATGGTACCATATATACCACTCGAAGTGTGGGGCCGGGTAAGGTCATCAAGGAGCGCGTGACGTGTCCAACATGCAAAGGGGTAGGAGGAAGGCCAGGCGCTGGTCCTCATAACCATCAATGATCCGCACTGAAAGTCGAATGCTATATCATCCTGCAGTCGCAATTAGAGGAGGGAAAAATGGACCTTAAATGCCCACGGGGCCACAGCCAGATTCGGAAAGTCTCTGGCATTTACAAAGAGCAAGGGCGATTATCCCCACCTGAGGCACCACAACATGAGCGCCTGATGCCTGCCAACCCTTTGAACATACCAATGTTACATTTTCTCGGTCACATAGTCGGCTATCCAATGGCATGGGCGTTCTTCTTCCTTACTGTACTCCTTGCTTGTGGTAGTTTTGGTGTTGGCACAGCGACCGGGGCCGGAACAGGAGTATTTTTGTTTGTTCTTGGTGGTCTGCTTATAGTAGGAGGGATCATTTGGAAAGCGCGGGCTAAAGCGGCAGTACACCGTGCTGTCTATGAAGATGAGTATCCGCGTTGGCAAAGAGCGTATAAAAGATGGGATCAGTTATACTACTGCCAGGTATGCGATACAGTGTTTGTGCCTAACAGCCAAAGCCCATCCATGACGGAAGAAGAGATGCACCAGTTTCTGTATGCGGACTAACGGGAATAGTACCTCTTCTGGCTGTCAGTCATTCATTTCAACATCGCTCCAACACATGAGAAAGGGAAATGCCTATGACTTTGTCTCAAAGAGAGAATACAGCTCTGGAGCAGGATATCCGCCGAATAGAGAAAAAAATAATGGATAAAGAGGATATTCTTGCTTACTACAAGCAAGAGCCATCCATGAAGCGGCATATTAATGGACTAGAAAACCAAATCACTGAGTTGAAGCGTTCCCGACAACATTTACGAGATACCATTCAAAGAGGCTAATGGGAAAGAGGTAGCTTTACATGGGATTTTTCAATTTCAGGAAGAGAAAACCATCAGCTGGGCCAGCGCCCGAAGCAATCGATCCGATAGACCAGAGCCTTCCAGACGATGAGTGGCTCGCTCGTAGCAAGGCCCGATTTGAACAGATGGTCAAAAACTATTATGGGAGTTGCGAGACGATTGGTCAAGGCGGACAGGAGCGTTACGGCTATGGCGACTTCGGTACAGCACTCTTCTTTTACCAGAAGAGTATCGACGTGTTACACTCAAACTACCTCTTCTTAGAGATGCGTAATCGTCAACCATCCCCAGCCGATGCATGGATCGTGAATGGCTACACAAGTTCGCTCGGAGCCAGCCTTTCAATGCATCCGAATGCGCCAGTCGACGACTCTGTTCGAGAGGTGACGCACCGGCTTCGTACGATTGCAACAGCCTGCGAGCAGGTTGGGCTTCCGTCTCAGCTTTATCGAGGAGCGCTGGAGCAAATGGCCCAGTATGCACCGCGTGTCAAGCTCGATGATGTCCTCGGATAGAAAATAACTCACGCTAGAGAACGAAAGGATAGGCAAACCTATGGGAAGAGGTAAGCGCTGCCCCGTATGTGGATCACCGATGTACGCACAAGACGAGAAGTACGAGCCGAAAGGGACCTGGGTCACTTATGTCTGTCGGAACGGTTTGTGTCCGAGTGTGAAACGCGGCTATCCCGCGAAGGAAAAGGTGTTCGAACCGAAGTAGCATGAAACATCCCTAACTTTACAATTAGCCCCGACGATGCAGAACATATAGAAGTCGGGGTACCCTAAATGGCTACAGGAGGTTATAGATGGCTATTAATCCGAATAATAGCCCAGAGGCATGGCTGGAAGCAAGCACAGCACACGGCATGGCGGGACGCTATGTGGAAGCGGTGGTCGCCTGCGACCAAGCCATCCAACTCAACCCTGCCTACGCGCTGGCCTACTTCCTCAAGGGTGCTGCGCTCACCGAACTGAACCGGTACGAGGAGGCGCTGGTAGCCTACGACCGGGCCTGCCAGCTTGATCCTTCCAACGCGGGGTTCTACGTCGGCAAGGGATTGGCGCTCGCCGGGTTGAGGCGGTATGGCGAGGCGCTGGAGGCCTACGACCGGACCCTGGCGTTAGACCCCAACAACATCATCGCCTGGGCTTATAAGGGCGATACACTTGCCGAACAAAAGCGGTATGAGGATGCGCTGGAGGCCTACGACCGGGCCATCCAGCTTGACCCGGCTAATCCAGGAACCTACGCCGTCAAGGGTATGGCGCTTGTCAAGCTGAATCGATTCGAGGAAGCGCTGGAAGCCAACGACCGGGCCATCCAACTTGCCCCCGCTGTTGCGGGAGGCTATGTCGGCAAGGGCGATGCACTGAACAGGCTGAGGCGGTTTGAGGAGGCGCTGGCCGCCTACGACCGGGCCACCCAACTCAACCCGGACCACGCGCTAGCACACGCCAACAGAGGCGCTGTACTCACCGATCTAGGACGATACGAGGAGGCGCTGGCCGCCTACAACCGGGCTATCCAACTCAACCCCGCTGATGTTGGGGCCTACTTCGGCAAGGGTCTGGCGCTCCACATCGGGCTGAAGCGATACGAGGAAGCACTTCCCGTTTGGGACAGCATACTTCAACTCAATCCCGCCGATGAGGTGGCCGACACCTACAAGGGCAATACACTTCTCAGTCTGAAGCGGTTCGAAGACGCCCTTGCTGCTTACGACTGCGCCCTGGACCTTGACCCTGGCTATGCCCTTGCCTGGAGTAACAAGGGCGCCGCGCTCAACGACCTGGGACGCTACGAGGAGGCTCTGGCCGCCTGTAGCCGCGCCTTGACTCTGGACGCCAACGACTCTCTCACCTGGAACAATGGAGGCATCGCGCTGAAGAACCTTGGGCGTCACCGGGAGGCACTGGCGGCCTATGATCAAGCCCTGGCGCTGGATCGCAACAACGCTCTCGCCTGGAACAACAGGGGTAATGTGTTCAGCGATCTGGGATTCCACGAGGAGGCGTTGACCCACTCCGAGCGCGCCCTGCTGCTGGACCCCAACAACGCCGACTTTTGGCACAGTAAGGGCTTGACGCTGTACGACCTGGAACGCTACGAAGAGGCCCTGTCCGCCTATGACCGCGCCCTGGAGCTGAGCCCCAACAACGCTGGTTTTTGGAACGACAAGGGCAATGTGCTGATCCGCCTGCAACGGTTTGAGGAGGCGCTGGCGCCCTACGATCACTCCCTGGCCCTCAACCCTAACAACGCCGACGCCTGGTTCAACAAGGGAGTAGTACTTGAGGTACTCAGGCGTGTCGAAGAGGCGCTGGCATCCTATGATCGCGCGCTGGCCCTCAACCCCAGCGATCCTGCGAATTGGCACGCCCACGCGCGCATCTATCGCTTCATGGGCAATCCAGCGAAGGCAGAGGCCGCGGAGAGGCGGGCGAGGGAACTGGGCCGGTAGTATGCCCCGCGTGTCAAGCTCAATGACGTCCCTGGATAGTAGATAACTCGCAGAGAGAACGAAAGGATATGAAACCTATGGCAAGAGGCAAGCGTTGTCCTGAATGTAAAGAACCGATGTACGCACAAGACGAAAAGTACGAGCCGCAAGGAACCTGGGTTACTTACATTTGTAGGAACGGCAAATGTCCAAGCGCGAAGCGGGGATACCCTGCGAAGGAAAAAGTGTTTGAGCCAAAATAGGCTAATGAAGAGAAGGAGTCAGAGGTATGGGTATTTTTCGCAGACGCCAAAAGCAGCCTGCGCTACCGAATGACATCATTCCCATGATGGAGCGATTCGGTCGCTTTGAGTTCGATCCGCAAGGAAGTGGAGAAGACGCGGGGGATATCTGGGGACAATGGGCAGAGCGAGTAATACCATTTGCCGAAGCAGATCCTAATGGCTTCCTGATAGCCCTTGCAGAGGCTGTACTCCCGGTCGGTGGCTGGGCAGTATACGGGGCAAGTCGCACGATTTGGGAGTGCTTCAGTTCAAAAGAGGTTATTCGCCAACACCCCTCGTACAAGGCCATTATGAGTGCCGCATTAGAGTTCTTACGAACCAGCGGTGTGCGCCTGGGAGATCTCAGACCCTATGAACGGGAGTATTGGTTGGCCTCAGGTGGAACCATCGACACATGGTAGCCGCGGCTATTTTTCGTCCTGGTCGCCCTTCCTGAAAACTAGGATATACAATGCATAGAGCAAGCCGAACGACGACCAGAAAAAACGACCTGCCTCATATGGCAACAGCCACGCCTGCGAGGTTGCATCGCCTGCTTGTTTGTCGGCATAGCGCATCAGCAGATGGCCTCCGGCAAAATTGATCAGGCTCCAGAGCAGATTGACCGATGGCGACGAGTCGCGCCCGAAAGGAGTCAGATTCCGCCTGCCGGTGAGGGCGATGTTCAGATGAGGAACGGCGTTTGTCAAAGCGACTCCCGCCAGGAAGTAGCCTATGCGTGCTGACCATTTCATATGACTCTCACTTTCTCGTTGTACTTTTTCGTGTAATCTCTTCCCTCTTATTCAGACGATCTTGATCCGCTCCTTGCGCCATTCGAGCTTGCTATATTTCTCCTCGACCAGTTGGCGGGCCAGCGCCCATTCCGACTCAGCCAACTCTCCCGGTACGAAGACAATACCGAGGGCCGCGCTGAAGCCGGTGCGGAAGGCGACGGCTACATCATCCCACGCGGCTTGTGGGGCAAAAGCGTGCAGGGGCAGCGTTTTTTCGCGGTAAAGGGAGAGTTCGGC
>Ga0207416_1000749_pt1 | contig 50187 bp, 42 predicted proteins | sample PaiPotPPM11metaG_FD_184107 | JGI IMG/M metagenome (GOLD analysis project Ga0207416, IMG submission 184107) | Iron sulfur acid spring bacterial and archeal communities from Banff, Canada, to study Microbial Dark Matter (Phase II) - Paint Pots PPM... ... | reverse complement strand
GGGGGGGGGGGGCGCTGCCGCAATGCAGAGCCGTGAGGTTGAAATATGCGGCGATGCCCCCTCACCCCGACCCTCTCCCCGCACGCGGGGAGAGGGAGATGCGCCGGACAACGCGATTGCTTTTCCATCATCCTCGCCTCCACATAGGAAGGGGACATGCGAACGATTGGCAATGAACAAAACCAGCATAGCCATCGTCGGCGGCGGCATCGGCGGGCTTGCCGCGGCGCTCGCGCTCGTCCGCCGCGGGATCGATGTCGAGGTCTACGAGCAGGCGCCGGAGCTGCGCGAACTCGGCGCCGGCGTGCAGATCAGCGCCAACGGCACGCGCGTCCTCCACGCGCTTGGGCTCAAGGAGGCGCTGGAAAAGGTGCAGGCGCTGCCGGCCGGCAAGGCGATCCGCCTATGGAACACGGGGCAGAGCTGGAAGCTGTTCGATCTCGGCATGGAATCGGTCGAGCGTTACGGATTTCCCTACATCACCATCCACCGCGGCGATTTGCATGGCGTGATCGCGCAGGCGCTGCTGCAAGCAAAGCCCGGCGCCATTCATCTCAACCGCAAGTGCGCGGGGCTTTCGCAAACGCCCGATGGCGTCGAGCTGCGCTTTGAAACCGGCGCGCCGGTCGCGGCAAGGCTCGTCATCGGCGCCGATGGCGTGCATTCGGTGGTGCGCGAAAACCTGTTCGGCGCCGCAAAGCCGGAGTTCTGCGGCATTACGGCTTGGCGCGGCGTGGTGCCCATGGAGCGCGTACCGCCGTCGATTTCGCGGACGATCGGCACCAACTGGGTGGGTCCCGGCGGCCACGTCATTCACTATCCGCTGCGCGCCGGCACACTCCTCAATTTCGTCGGCATGGGCGAGCGCGCCGATTGGAAGGTGGAAGGCTGGAACGTGCGCGGCACGGCCGCGGAGGTGCTCAACGACTTTCGCGGCTGGCACGCGGACGTACAAGCGCTCATCCGCAACGTCGACGTGCCGTACAAGTGGGCGCTGGCGCTGCGCCCGACGATGGACGCGTGGAGCAAGGGCCGCTGCACGCTTCTCGGCGACGCCTGCCATCCGATGGTGCCGTTCCTCGCCCAGGGCGCGGTGATGGCGCTTGAGGACGGCCTGGTGCTGGCGCGTTGTTTGGAAAAATATCCGCACGATCATGAGACCGCGTTCGCACGCTACGAAGCGGTGCGCCGCGGGCGCGCCAACAAGGTCGTCGCCGGCTCGGCCGACATGATCCCGCGCTTCCACAATCGTTCGATGGTCGATGCCGCCGCCGCGCAAGCCCACGTCGAACGCGAATGGCGGGAGGACCGCATCAAGGAGCGCTACGACTGGCTGTTCACCTACGATGCCACGTCGGTGCCGGTGTGATCTTCAGAACAACCGGTTTCGTTCGTCATCGAAACTGATTATAAGCGTCCGAGCGGCAAGAAGGATCGAGCGATGTACGCGGGACCCGGAGTGAAAACGAGCCCGGATTTTCCCATTCCGGACAAGATGAAGGCGTGGGTGCTGGGCAATCCCGGCGAGCTTAAGCTTGAGGAAAAGCCTATTCCCGTGCCCAAGCGCGCGGAGGTGCTGGTGCGCATCGATGCGGTGGCGATCTGCGCCACCGACCTGGAAATCATCGATCACGGGCCGCCGGCCCTGATCCAGGGAGGCATGCCGTTCAACAAGAATTTTACGCCCGGCCACGAATATATGGGCACCGTCGTGGCGCTCGGCCCCGGCGTCGACGAATACCGCGTCGGCCAGCGCATTACGGTGGAAATCCATGCCGGCTGCGGCCAGTGCAAGCGCTGCCGCGAGGGCATGTACACCTCGTGCCACAACTACGGCCTCAATTACGGCGACGTCGATAAAGGTCACCGCGCCAACGGCTTCACCACCGACGGTGGCTTCTGCGAATATCAGGTCAACAACGTCAATACGCTGGTTGCGATTCCCAACGCCATGTCGGACGAGGAGGCGACGCTTGTCGTCACCGCGGGCACGGCGATGTACGGCCTCACCGAACTTGGCGGGCTTGTTGCCGGCGAGAGTGTGGTCGTCACCGGGCCGGGGCCGATCGGCCTTCTCGGCGTTGCGGTAGCGAAGGCGCTCGGCGCTCAGCCGGTGATCCTCACCGGCACGCGCGACAACCGGCTCAAGATCGGCCGCGAGCTTGGCGCCGATCACGTCGTCAATGTGCGCAATGAAGACGCCGTCGAGGCGGTCAAGCGGCTCAATGGCGGCAAGGGCGTCGATTACGTTGTCGAATGCTCGGGCGCGCCGAATGCGGTCAACGAAGCGATCCGCATGGTCAATCGCGGCGGCAAAGTGTGCCTCGCCGCTTTTCCGCACCAGGAAACGCCGGTCGACGTCGCCCACATCGTGCGCAACAACATCTATCTGTACGGCATCCGCGGCGAGGGCAAGAGCGCGACCCACCGCGCCGAAGCCTTCATGTCGCAGAAACGCTTCGACGCCACGAAAATCCACACCCACACGTTTGCGTTGGACGACCTGCCGACCGCCATCCGCTACGCCAAGGACCGCGTCGACGACGCGATCAAGGTGGTGGTGAAAGCCAAAGGCGTCGCCGCGCACAGGATGGCCGCCGAATGAGCCGGTAATTGGCGCATCAAAACTTGCGAATCCGAAACGTCATCACCTTCTTGTCCTTGCGCATTCCCTCGAGCGTGTCGCCGGTCTGCTGCAATAGATTCGGAATGTCGATGCCGGCGAGCGGATCGGTGCATTCAACGATCAGGATGTCGCCGGGCTGCGCCTGGCCGAGCGCCTTTTTGGTGCGGAGCGCCGGCAGCGGGCATTTGAGGCCGCGTAGATTGAGGGTCTTTTCCGTCATAGTTTGAGAGTCGTCGAAACCGCTGAACGTCCTTATCATATCGGTGATGGCCGACGATTCCACCATCCAGCGCGTTGCACGCTTAACGGCATTGAGCGCAATCCTTGCGCTGATCGAGGAACGCGTCAGTGCTGTAGCACCCTGCGAATGCGTGCTGTCGCCAGCGCAAGATCGCACTCTCGCTGAAGACGTGGTGAGCGCGGAGCGGCCACCGCATCCGATCGCCTTGCGCGACGGCTTCGCCGTCGAGGCTGCCGCATTTGCCGATGCAAGTTCATACGCACCCGTGCCTTTGACGCTCGTGGCGCGGCGCATCGATGCCGGCGAACCGCTGCCACGGGGAACGGATGCGGTTTTACCGCTCGATGCGGTGGCGCTCCGCGGCACGACTGCCGAAGCCATTGCCGCAGTTTCGCCCGGTGAAGGAGTGTTGCCTGCGGGTGGCGACGCCGCGCCGGCGACGCCATTACACCGGGCTGGACAACGATTGCGCGCCATCGACATCGCTGTCATGGCGGCCTCGGGTATCGCTAAGGTGTCGATACGCGTGCCGCGCATTCGTATCGCCATCGGTGGTGTCGCGACTTCGCCGCCGATTCAGGCAGCATTCGAATTTCTTTCTTATGCCCTCGTGATTGCGGGTGCCGATGGGCTTGCATCGATCGGGGATAGGAAGTCGCTTGAAGATGGACTCATGGAGACAAATTCCGATGCGGTAATTGCCGTCGGCGGTACTGGGAGTGGACGGCGAGATGGTGCCGTGCAGACCTTAGCGCGGTTCGGACGAGTGGAAGCGCACGGCATTGCCGTTGCACCGGGTGAAACCGCGGCATTCGGTTTCGCCGGCGAACGGCCGATACTCCTGATACCCGGCCGCCTCGACGCGGTTTTGGCGGTCTGGCTGCTGATCGGCCGGCGTCTCGTCGCTAAACTCGCCGGCGGCAGCATTGAGGAAATACCGGCGCTCATCCCGCTCAAGCGCAAAGTCACCTCGACGATTGGGATGACCGAAGTCATCCCGGTGAGTTGCGCCGAGGGCATGGCGGAGCCGCTCGGCTCCGGTTATCTGTCATTCACATCGCTGGCGCGCAGCGACGGCTGGATCGTCATTCCGGCCGAGAGCGAAGGTTTTGCAGCCGGGACGCCCGTTGCCGTGAACCCATGGCCATAATTCCGAAACAGAGCGGCCGCGGCGCGTCCGTCCTCGATGCGGTGCGGCACGCCGCGCGGCAGGAGCAATTCCTTGAAGTCGTTTCAGCGGAGGAAGCGCGCCGGCGCTTCGAAGCCTGCATCGATCGCTCGCCGCTTTCCAGCGAAAGCCTGCCGCTTGCCGCTGCACTCTCGCGCGTGCTTGCAGTCGACGTGGTCGCGCCAGTCGACGCGCCGCCGTTCGACCGCTCCAACGTCGACGGTTTCGCGGTGCGCGCCGCCGACGTTATCGGCGCCAGCGACGGCGCGCCGCGCCGGCTCACGCTCAATGCGGAGGTTGTGGCTTGCGGCGTCGAGCCCGCGATCGCGGTGATGCCCGGCACCGCGACGACGATCGCGACCGGCGGCGTCATCCCGCGCGGCGCCGACGCGGTGGTGATGATCGAGCATACCGAACTTATCGAGCACGGCCTCGCGCCCGCCATCGAGCTGCGCCGCGGCGTGTCGAGCGGGCAGTTTATTTCCTACGCGGGTTCCGACATCGCGCGCGGCGAAACGTTGTTGCGCAAGGGGACGCGCATCGGCTCGCGCGAGGTCGGCATGCTCGCGGCTTGCGGACTGGCGGCGACTGACGTGGTGCGCCGTCCGCGCGTTGCCGTGCTTTCAACCGGCGACGAACTGGTCGAACCGGGACGGCCGCTCAAGCCGGCCAGCGTGTACGACAGCAACGGTGCCATCCTCGCCGCGGCGATAATCGAAGCCGGCGGCGAGCCGGTGCCGTTTGGCGCGTTTCCCGACGAGGAAGTTGCGCTTGAGCTTGCCATGCGCACCGCGCTCGATTCCTGCGACATGGTCGTGCTCTCCGGCGGCACGTCGAAAGGCGCCGGCGACCTGTCGCATCGCATCGTGCCGCGGCTCGGCCAACCCGGCATCCTCGTGCATGGCGTGGCGCTCAAGCCCGGCAAGCCGCTCTGTCTCGCGGTCATCGGCGACAAACCGCTGATCGTGCTGCCCGGTTTCCCGACCTCGGCGATTTTCACCTTCCACGCGTTCGTGGCGCCGATCATCCGCGCGCGCGCCGGACTCGCGCCGGAAGCCGCGCGAACGGTCACGGCGCGCGTGCCGGTGCGGATCGCCTCGGAACTCGGCCGCGAGGAATTCGTGCTCGTATCGCTGGTCGACGGCGGCGATGGCCCGATCGCTTTTCCGACCGGAAAAGGCTCGGGCGCGGTCACCGCCTTTTCCCAGGCCGATGGATTTTTGGCGATCGACGCGCTTGCGGCTGCGCTCGATGCCGGCAGCAGCGCGGAAGTGACGCTCATCGGCGAGGCGGCACGCGCGCCCGATCTCGTCATCATGGGCAGTCACGACGTAGCGCTCGATGTCGTGGTCGGCGCGCTCGCGGAACGGGGTTATCATGCGCGCGCCATCGCGGTCGGCAGCCTGGGCGGAGTTGCTGCGGCAAGCCGCGGCGAATGCGATCTCGCGCCAGTTCATCTCGTCGATCCGGCGACCGGCATCTACAACAAGCATTTGCTCGCGCCCGGGCTAGCGTTGGTGCCCGGCTGGCGGCGCATGCAGGGATTTGTTTTTCGCCCGGCCGACGCGCGGTTCGAGGGTCTGAGCGCTGCCGCGGCGCTCAAAGCCGCGCTGGCCGATCCTGATGTGCTGATGGTCAATCGCAATGCAGGCTCCGGCACGCGCGTGCTGGTCGACAGTCTGCTTGCCGGCGCCCGGCCGCCGGGCTACGCCAATCAGCCGCGCTCGCACAACGCAGTCGCCGCCGCCGTCGCGCAAAACCGCGCCGATTGGGGCGTCGCCATCGAGCCCGTGGCGCGAATGTACGGGCTCGCTTTTCTGCCGATCGCGCCCGAGGAATACGATTTCCTGCTGCTCGAAGCGCGCCGCGAGCGGCCTGCCGTGCAGGCCTTTCTCGACGTGCTTCGCGACGAGGTGACTCGCGCCCGCATTCAATCGCTGGGCATGGAACCCGCCGGGGAATAGTCCATATAATGTGAATATGCGCATTATCGGTCTCGCGGGCTGGAGCGGTTCCGGCAAGACGACGCTGGTCACGAGCGTGATTCCGGTGCTGGTGCGCCGCGGCTTGAAGGTCGCTACCGTGAAACACGCACACCATGACTTCGATACCGACCGGCCGGGCAAGGATTCGTGGCTGCACCGCCAGGCCGGCGCCAGCGAGGTCGCGATCGTCTCGAGCCGGCGCTGGGCGATCGTTCACGAATTGGGTCGGGAGCCCGAGCCGCCGCTCGCCGATATTTTGCAAAAACTCAGCCCGGTCGATCTGGTGATCGTCGAAGGGTTCAAGCGCCATGCGCATCCCAAGCTTGAAGTGTTTCGCGCCGTCGTCGGCAAGCCGCTGTTGCATCCCGCCGACGATTGCATCGTCGCCATCGCCACCGATGCGCCGCTGCCGCAGGCGCAGGTGCCGGTGCTGATGCTCGGCGATATCGAGGGCATTGCCGACGTGCTGCAGGTCGAGGCGCTGCCGCGCGATCAGATCGGCAAACCTGACAGTGAAGTGCCGCGGGAGACCGCGTGATGGCGCAGCTCAGCGACGATTGTTTCGCCTTCTCCGGTCCGCTCATGCCTGTGGCCGATGCCGAGCGCCTGATCGGCGATCGCGTTGCGCCGGTGAGCGGACGCGAGCGGGTGGCGTTGCGGGAGGCTGCGGGCCGCGTGCTTGCGGATGATATCGTCGCTCCCGTCGATCTGCCGCCGTTCGATAATTCGGCGGTCGACGGCTATGCGGTACGCGCCGCCGATCTGGAGAGCGAGCGCGAGAGCCGGCTTGCCATCGTCGATCGGGTAGCCGCCGGCCACGCCGCGAGCCACGCGCTCAACGCCGGCGAAGCGATCCGCATCTTTACCGGCGCGCCGATGCCGGCGGGCGCCGATACCGTGTTCATGCAGGAGGATTGCCGCGTCGAGGCCGGCGCCGTCGTCGTGCCGCCAGGGTTGAAACGCGGCGCCAACCGGCGGCTGGCCGGCGAGGACATCCGCGCCGGCGCCGTGGCGCTGCCCGCCGGCCGGCGGCTCGCGGTGCAGCACGTGGCGCTCGCGGCGGCGCTCGGTCTCGCCGCGATTGACGTGCGTCGGCGCGTGCGGATCGCTTTGTTTTCCACCGGCGACGAGATCGTCGAGCCGGGAACGGCGCTGCCGGGCGCTGCGCTTTATGATTCCAATCGTTTTCTGCTCGCCGGGCTCATCGGGCGCTTTGGCGCCGAAGTGACCGACCTTGGCATTCTCAACGACGATCCGCAAAAACTCGCGCGCGCGATCGCGGCGGCGGCCGCCGATCATGATCTCGTGCTGACCTCGGGCGGCGTCTCGACCGGCGAGGCCGATTACGTGCGCGCGGCGCTCGAAAGCATCGGCCGCATCGTGTTCTGGCGGCTGGCGATCAAACCCGGCCGGCCGGTGGCGATGGGCGTGATCCGCGGCGCGAATTTTGGCGACGGCGCAGCGTTCGTCGGCCTGCCGGGAAATCCGGTCGCGGTGTTCGTCACCTTCGTGCGCGTGGTGCGGCCGTTGCTTTTGCGGCTTGCCGGTGCGCTGCCCGAGCCGCTGATCGCGCTGCCGGCGCGCGCCGCGTTCTCCTATAAGAAGCGCAAGGGCCGGCGCGAATATGTGCGCGTGGCGCTGCGCACCGCGCCCGACGGCGCCATCGAGGCGATCAAGCACGCGCAGGACGGCGCCGGCGTTCTCACCTCGTTGACGGAGACCGATGGCTTGGCGGAGCTGACCGAGGATGTGACCAGAGTCGAGCCGGGTTCGCCGGTCGGCTTTCTCTCCTACGCGTCGCTGATCGGCTGATGCGACTTATGCATCCGGATATTGCTTCGCGATTTCCTCGGCGCGCGCCGCGTCGTCGGGCGTGTTGACGTTGAAGAACGGATCGATCGGCGTATTCGGCCAGTCGGCGGCGGCGACGCCATGGCGCGCGGTCCACAGCTCGATCTTGCGCACCCGTTCGCTCAGTAACGCGCCGCGCAAATCCTCGCGCAGCGCGACTGGCCAGAGTCCGACCACCGGATGGCGCCATTCGCCCGAGCGCGCGCAGGCAAGCGGCGTACCGGCCGCGAGGCGCGCCTCGTGCAAGCGCGCCAGCAAATTTTTCGGCAAAAACGGGCAATCGCCCGGCACGCTGCCGAGCCATTCGCTGTCCGGCGCATGCGCCGCCGCCCAATCGAGGCCGGCCAAAATGCCGGCGAGCGGGCCGGCAAAATCCGGCACGCTGTCGGCCACCACGATGAGGCCGGTATCGGCGAAGCGCGCCGGATCGCCGTTGGCGTTGATGATGATCCGGCTGCATTGCGGCGCGAGGCAGGCGAGCACGCGTTCGAGGATGGTCGCGCCGCCGATTCTGATGCGCGCCTTGTCGCCGCCGCCCATGCGGCGTGCCAGGCCGCCGGCGAGGACGAGGCCGAGGGTAGGGGGATTCTCCTGCGCCGCCATTTACTCCTCCCTCCCCCGCTTGCGGGGGAGGGCTGGGAGCGGGCTGCGGCCGGAAGGCTTGCGCGGATGGCGAACACTTGCCCCCACCCGCTCGCTTCGCTCGCGACCTCCCCCGCAAGCGGGGGAGGAAAAAGATTGGACTCTACTCATCATGCACCGCGGCCTTGCGCCGGTGCTTCGCGCTTTCTTCCTCGACATGGGCGAGGTCCTGATCGAACACGATGCGGTCCTCGCCGGACAACGCGATGAAGCGTTTGCCGCGCGCGCGGCCGATCAGCGTCAGATGCGCCTTGCGCGCCAGCTCCACGCCCCAGGCGGTGAAGCCGGAACGCGAAATCAGGATCGGAATGCCCATACGCACGGTCTTGATCACCATCTCGGAAGTCAGCCGGCCCGTGGTGTAGAAAATCTTGTCGGCTGCGCCGACGCGATACTTGAACATCCAGCCGGCGATCTTGTCGACGGCGTTGTGGCGGCCGACGTCTTCCATATAGACCAACGGTCGATCCTTGACCGCGAGCACGCAGCCGTGGATGGCGCCGGCCTCGAGATAGAGCGACGGCGTCGTGTTGATCTTGCGGGTGAGCGTATAGAGCCACGACGTGCGCAATTCCGCCTGAGGCAGCGTGACGTTCTCCAGGGCTTCCATGAGGTCGCCGAACACGGTGCCCTGCGCGCAGCCCGAGGTCTGCACCTTCTTCTTCAGCTTCTTCTCGTAATTGGTCTTGCGCTTGGTGCGCACCACGACCACGGATAATTCCTCGTCGTAATCGACGCCGGTGACGACGTCGTCGCCTTTCAGCATGTTCTGGTTGAGCAGATAGCCGAGCGCGAGATATTCCGGATGGTCGTTGATGGTCATGGCGGTGACGATCTCCTGGGAATTGAGGAAGATCGTGAGCGCGCGTTCGACCGTCACCGAGGTTTCGATCGCGGCGCCGGTCTGGTCGATGCCCTTGACGCGCTCGGTGAGCCGCGGGTCAAGCGGGTCGGGACGGATCAGATATTCGTCAAGAGGCGAAGCCATGCCCCAATGTAAGGTAATGCGCCGGCCGGTGGAAGCGGACATGCGAGAGGCCCGGGGCTGGCCGGGCCTCTGCACACTCACAACGCGTCGCTTGAAAATCGCTACCCGCGAAGGCCGACATGCAGCCCGCCGCGTGAATCATTCGGCGCGGAATACCGAGGAGCCACACAATAACCCACGTCATAACCCATGTCCCGTGACGCCTCCTTTATCGCCGCATCAAGGTCCGCACATTCAACGATACGGCCGCCGAAAGGTTCCATTGGCGATTTCGGCGGATTGGAACGGTTCGGCGTCGACGGCATGGCTCCGTCGGGCTCGCAAATATTTTGCCCGACAAATATTTTGCCCGAGTTGTCAGCCGTAACCTCCCCGCTATATTGCGCCCATCTCCCTGCGCCGGAGGGGTGGCCGAGTGGCTGAAGGCGCACGCTTGGAAAGCGTGTATACGGGAAACCGTATCGTGGGTTCGAATCCCACTCCCTCCGCCAATTCAGTATCGAACCGCGAACGCCGAGCGTAGCCGGCGTTACGCCGGCACCAGTGGCGAACGTTCTGAACAAATCGCCCTTCGATCCCATGATGCGGTCCTCGTTGTCCGCCACCTCGTCGCGCTCGTAGAGCCGTTCAGCCGCAACTCGGTCTCGGCTGCGCGTTTGTTCAGCTCGGAGATATGCTGGTGGCGGCGCTCCGGGATGGAGAGATCGCGCTCGACCTGCGGCGCCGTCGAGACGCAAGTAAAGAGCGGCGCGCAACGGCACGGTCATGACAAGCGTCTCCTCATATCATCGGCACGCCCCGAACAGCTCATCGAAGAGGTCGCCGAACCAAGCCTCGAACATGTCGAGTTCGGCGTCGGTAATCGGCACATGCTCGGGCCAATCGTCGGTGACGGTCCAGGTCGAGAGGTCGTGCTTCGATGGCCGGCCCATGCGCGGCCAAGATTCCAACGGGATGTAAAGATCGTCGGGCAGAACGCCGAGGCTGGCGCGCAGTGGTGACATTCCGGCAGGATCGCGCGAACCGACGGCAAGCAGAATGTCCCAATTCTAACCGCGGGTACGCTTCGGCCCATCGCTCGTCACGCTCCGTGCTTGGCCCTTGGCGAGACCGCCAGTCCGAGGAATACGAGCACGGCCTGATTAAGCCGTAGAATATCCTCGTCATCCAATCTGCCGACGCGCGCGCCAACCTTGGCCTTTGGGACGGTGGAAATCTTGTCCACCATCAGACGGCACGCTACGCGCAAGCCATTGCGCTCGTTCGGTTCCACCGGCAGGCGGAACATCGGTGCGTCGGTCTCATCCGTGGTGAAAGCGCAGATCGTGATTGAGTCCGTCGCATCGAAACTTTCGTCTTGGACGATGACCACGGGACGCGGCTTGCCCGCATAGTCCTTGCCGCCGGCGACGGTCCAGATGTCGCCTCGCCTCATTCATCGCCCCAGTCCGTCACGGCGTCGATGAACGCCTGGTCCTCCCGTGCACGTGCGCTGGCCGCGATAGCCGCCGACTGGCGATGCGCTTCGGAACGGAAAGAGGCCGAGCGCACGTCTGGCACCCAAATCTGGATCGGGCGCAATCCCTGTGCGCGCAGCCGCTCGCGATGTGCCCGCACCTTTGTGCGGGAGGGCTTGGGGTTCGAAGTCGAGGCCATGACAAATCTCCGAATGGGTTACATGTAACCTATCATGGACTGTCGGGTATAGCCAGTCCCTTTGCCGCGCCGTTGCTATTACATCCCCTCTTACCGGCCTTAACGGCCTGCGGATGGCGCTTGGTTTTTTGATATCATTGACGTTTCCGCCGCAAGCGCCGGCGGCGACGTGATCGGTCGGGCGCTGCGTATGGAGGGCCGGGCCTTGGAAACGATGGCCCAAACCGAGCCCGGAGGAAGGAACCCGCCGTGCCTTGGCACTACACGACCATCGTCGGTCTCGTCGATCACTGGCAGTCTCTGCTCGCTGGACTGATCGCATTGACGCATTCAACATCGGCAACGGTGACTTAACCGGACTTTCCCCAAAAAGGAGTGGCGATATGACTCTTCAACTGGCTTCTCCTCCGTCGGCTATCGCGCTGCATGATCTGATCACCTCCCAACGTATCACCGCCGTCATCTATGTGGCCGCTCGGCTCGGCGTTGCCGATTGTCTTGCAGGCGGCGCTATGTCATTGAGTGAGCTTGTCCAAGAAACAGGCGCACATGAACGCTCGCTCCGGCGCCTGCTCCGCGCATTGGTTACGCTCGGCATTTGCAAACAGGTTGGAAAAGACCAATTTGAACTTACCGCAGTGGGTAGCCATTTGGCCGGTGGCGCTAGCCAATCGCTCAAGCATTGGGCTCTTATGGAGACCGAGTTGATGCCGCGGCTCTGGGGGTCGCTGTTCGACACGGTTCGCGCCGGGAAGAACCCAACCACCGCAGATGAATACTTCGAGAAGATGACGCCGGAGATCGCGAAAACCTTCGACCAGGCGATGGTTGAGATAACCGGAATGGTAATACCCGACGTGCTCGCCGCGTACGACTTTTCGGGAATTACCAGGTTGATCGACGTGGGCGGCGGCCGTGGTCAACTCTTGAGCGCGATCCTCGACGCCTATCCATTGATGCGCGGGACAGTTTTCGATCTGCCTCGCTGCGCCGAAGCCGCGAAAAAGCAATTGGCCGACGCCCGCGTGAGTGATCGAAGTAAATTCATCGGCGGAAGCTTTTTTGAATCCGTTCCAGATGGTGCCGACGCTCTGGTCCTGAAGAGCGTTATTCACGACTGGGATGACGAACAAAGCTCCAAGATTCTCGACAACTGCCACCGCGCGCTGCCAAAAAGCGGGAGACTCTTGTTGGTAGAGCGGCTGATTCCGGAAATCCCCAAGACAAATCCAGATCACTGCTCGATCGCATTGAGCGACCTCCAAATGCTCGTTCTGGGCGGTGGTGCATGCGAGCGGACGGAAGGCGAGTTTCGCGAACTGTTAAGCAAGAGCCGTTTTAGGATGGCTCGTGTGCAACCCGCAGGCCGCTACAATGTAATCGAAGCGACGGTCGCGTAGTTTCCCGGCGAGTTTTTTCTGAACGCCATCACACCCGCGCAGTCAGTTCTTGAAATGCTTCGCGGCCCTACACCACATTTCGCCCAAGCGTACCCAGATGCCGAAAAGACTATCGCTACCAGGAGAGAGGAGCGCAGCGAGTGACATCGGAGACGGATGGCCGAGCTCAAACGATGGCTATCGCGATCGTGAGACAACGCGCGTCAATATGGGAGCAGGCCGCACAGGCTCCCCCAACCCAGATTCCTCATAGGGTTATGGCGTAGACATAGTGCTCATCATCGTCGGTCGTGGCCCGCCAGTGCTCAGAATTTCGGCGCACCGCGCACGGTTTCGCCTTACGGCGTGCAGATTCCTTTTCCCCCCGTTGCTTTGGACTGGTTGAACGATGATCCGCATGAAGAGGTAGCCATCATAAGGCCGCTGCTTGGCTGAACGTCGCGCGTCACTACATCCTGGTTTCGTTGGACCATCTTGTTCAGAATCAGTATTTCTGGTGGCGAGGAACGACTCGCAACGAAAGCCCATGGCCGGGCGGCACGCGACCCGGGCGGATCGCAAGGACGCGTCCCCGATGATGCTCGCACCCATTCTGACGCCGCACGGATTGCTGACGCTCGTGCCTGCGACGGGGGCGGAGCAGGAAACTCCGGCTTTGGAGCCTGAACGCGGCATCCGTTTGCAAAAGGCGTTTGCACTTGGTTGCGGGCACGGCTTGCTGTCGCTGGGCGCCGACGAGGTCGGGACGATCCTTCCTGCAACGCTGTCCTATTGGCGGACGTTTGGCGCGCGCTACGTGACCGCATTGTGCTCCCTTCCTGGCATCGGCGAGCGAAGCAAGTCGCCCGTGCCGATCCCGGCGGACGGCGAACTGGAGGCGATGGCCGCAGCCGTCCCGCCCATGACCGGCGCCGAATACGTGAGCGCGGAGCTTCTCGAAAACTTATGGCGACTCACGGACTCGGCCTTCGACGCCGAGCTGGCGGAATCCCGGCTCACAGTGCAGGAATTCCTCAAGAGCCGCCATCCGGCCTGGAACCTGTTGGGGCGTGTTCACTTCAACCTCGCAGAGAACCGCAAGGACGAAGACGCCCCGTTTGCGTTCCTCGCCACCTACACCACACGGCTTTCGGCGGATGCAAAGCCGCAGCATCTGCCGTTGAGCAAGGCTTTGCGGGAATACGCCGGAGCAAAAAACCGCGAGCGCCTGCTATCGCTGTTGATGCCGGTCCAGCGCGCTGCCAAGCGTTGCGGCTGGTTGAAAGCGATGGTTGATGGCGGCGAGATTTTTCATCCGCTGCGCTGGAATTCCGGGCAGGCGCTCCAGTTCCTGAAGGACGTTCCCGCGCTCGAAAGCTTCGGCATCGTCGTGCGCATGCCGGCAAAGTGGCGCATGAACCGACCAGTTCGCCCGCAGGTCAAGGCGACGGTCGGCAGTAATGTGCCGTCGCATCTGGGAATGGATGCGCTGCTCGACTTCCGGATGGAGGTGACGCTCGACGGCGAAAATCTCTCGCCCGCCGAAATCAAGCAGCTCCTGGCGCACGCGGACGAACTGGTCTTGATCCGCGGCAAGTGGGTGGAGGTCGATCGCGAGCGGTTGAGCCGGACGCTTGAACTCTTCGACGCCATTAATCGCCGAGCTGCCAGTAACGGCCTGTCGTTCGGCGAGGCAATGCGCATGCTGGCCGGCGCTGGCATTACCGGAGACGACGCAGCCGGGGAAGCTGACATTGCCTGGAGCGAGACCGTGGCCGGTCCCTGGCTTGCCGAGACACTGGGCGCCTTGCGCCGCCCCGATGAACTCTGCCGCGTCGATCCCGGCCGCTCGTTTCAAGGCACATTGCGGCCCTATCAATTGGTCGGCGTGCAATGGCTGCATCTGCTCGCGCGGCTTAGGCTTGGAGCCTGTCTTGCCGACGACATGGGGCTGGGCAAGACCATTCAGATGTTGTCGCTACTGCTGGTGTTGAAGGATCAGGTCCGGGAGAAGCGAAAGCCCTGCCTGCTTGTGGCGCCGGCCTCGCTGCTCGCCAACTGGACGGAAGAGATTTCGCGGTTCGCGCCAAGCCTCGAAGCATTCGTCGCCCATCCCTCGGCAACGCCCGCCGGCGAATTAACGAATGGCGACAGCGACAGATTGGACGGTGTGGATTTGGTCGTCACCAGCTACGGATTTCTGGCGCGGTTGCCGTGGCTGCAGGCAACGGTGTGGCAATTGGCGATTCTCGACGAGGCGCAGGCCATCAAGAATCCTGCGGCCAAGCAGACTCGGGCTGTGAAGCGGCTGCGAGCCGATGCCCGCATTGCTCTGACCGGAACCCCCGTTGAAAACCGGTTAAGCGACCTGTGGTCGATCTTCGACTTCATCAATCCCGGACTTTTGGGATCGTCGAAGGACTTTGCGACTTATGTCAAACGGCTCGCCGACAGGCCGCAAAACCCCTACGGCCCGCTCCGCGACCTGGTGCGTCCGTATATTCTGCGGCGCCTGAAGACCGACAAGAGCATCATTGCCGACCTGCCCGACAAGACCGAGGTGAAAACGTTTTGCCCCTTGAGTCGCAAACAGGCGGCACTTTATCAGGGGGCGGTGGATGAACTGGCCGACAGGCTCGAAGAGCTTGACGGAATCGAGCGCCGGGGCATCGTTCTTGCCTTCCTCATGCGGTTGAAGCAGATCTGCAACCATCCATCGCAATGGCTCGGCGATGGCGCGTGGGCCGAAGAGGACAGCGGCAAGTTTGCGTGCTTGCGCGACATCGCGGAAGTGATCGGCGCCCGGCAGGAGAAGGCGCTTGTCTTCACGCAGTTCAGGGAGACCACCGGGCCGCTCGCGGCTTTCCTCGGCTCGGTGTTTGGGCGGCCCGGCCTCGTCCTGCATGGTGAGACGGAGGTCCGGAAGCGCAAGGAGCTGGTGCGCCGTTTCCAGGAGGACGACAACGTCCCTTTCTTTGTGCTCTCCGTCAAGGCGGGGGGTGTCGGGCTTAATCTCACTGCAGCATCCCACGTCGTCCATTTCGATCGATGGTGGAATCCGGCTGTGGAAAACCAGGCGACTGACCGGGCGTTCCGAATCGGGCAGAATAAGAATGTGCTCGTGCACAAGTTCGTTTGTCGCGGCACCGTCGAGGACAAGATCGACCGGATGATCGAGTCGAAGAAGCAGCTTGCCGGGGAGCTGCTGAGCGGCGGCGGCGACGCGATTTTGACCGAGATGAGCAATGACGAGTTGCTCGATGTCGTGGCACTCGATCTCAGCGCGGCGATGAAAGAGGGTTGACGGATGAGCTACTACTTCTCGTGGCGGCCCTATGTCTCGGTGGCCGAGAAGCGGCGCCATGCCGAACGCGCGTTGGCCAAGCTTAAGAAGAAGGGCCGCGCCGTCGCGCCCGTGCGAATCGAGGGCCGCACGATCGCCAGGAGCTTTTGGGGCCAAGCGTGGTGTACCAACCTCGAACGCTACAGCGACTACGAGAATCGCCTGCCGCGCGGACGCAGTTATGTCCGCAACGGTTCCGTCGTCGACTTGCAAATCGCCAAAGGCGAGATCGCGGCCATGGTTGCCGGCTCCGATCTTTACAAGATCAAGATTGTCATCGCGCCGGTCAAGGCGGCGCGCTGGAAGGGCATCTGCCGGGACTGTGCGGGAACCATCGATTCGTTGGTCGAGCTGCTGCAGGGTCGGCTGGCCAAGGCAGTCATGGATCGAGTCTGCCGGGAGGGGGATGGACTGTTTCCATCGCCCTCCGAGATCAAGCTCGCCTGCAGCTGTCCGGATTGGGCGGACATGTGCAAGCACGTTGCGGCCGTTCTCTACGGGGTCGGCGCCAGGCTCGACGAGAGGCCGCATTTGCTTTTCGTGCTGCGGGGCGTGGACGAGAATGAAATGATCGCCGGCGCCGAACAGAATCTTTCGCAGCCGAAAGCGAGACCCAATTCTGCAAAAGTTCTCGAAGATAGCGATGTAGCGGCCCTGTTCGGGCTTGAAATGGCCGAACCGGCCGGTTCAGACACAGTTGGCGCTGCGACGCCCCCCAAGCGGGGAACAAAGAGCCCGAAGCGGCGGAGTGCGCCTACCGGAGCGAAACGGGCGACGCCCGGCATCGTATATCGTCGGACCCGTCGCCAGTCAAATACAAGCACAAAGCGGTCACGCCGGTTCGCTACAGGAAAACGGGCGCACGGCGCGCCCATACCGTAACGCATGAACGCATAGCAGACGCGGTTGCCGAGGCAGCCTCAAGCGTGCCGATCGCGGAAGATTTTAAGCCGATAGTTTGACTGGAGATTGCCCATTCAGTCCATTTCGAACCGCGACGAAATCCCGCGAGAGTATGTTGGATTCGAGTTCCTTTCCCTCCGCCAATATGCGAGCCAGCGAACTTACCGAAGTGCACCTACAAAATCTGAATCGTCAGGTCCCCCGCGCCGTTGAGCCGGTCGAACATCATCAGGTTCTCGAAGGCGCGCGATTTCTTCGCGTCCTGGTATTCGGCGCCGAGGCAATCGGCGAATTTGCCAAAAAGCTCGCCGCGCGACAGCGGCTGCTGATGGCTGCCCTTGGCGTATTCGACCGGGCCGCTTTTGTGCGTGGCGCCGGTCTTCGTGGTGATTTCGACGGAGTCGGCGGGAGCGAAAGCGGAGCCTTCCATCGTTGCGCCGGTGGTGGAAAACGACACGCGTGGGAAGATCGCCTGCACCTCGGGCCGGCGCACGAAACCGTCGGTCAGTTCGGCAAGTCCCACCTTGCGCGCGACCAGCGCCGAGGCCATGGCAAACTGCATGGAAAATTTCGCCTCGAGCCCGGTCTGCGGCCGGCTGTTGCGCAGCATGCGCAGCTGCGTCTCCCCGGTCGAAACATGAATGCGCTCGACCGCATCGGGCGAGAGATTGAATCGCTCGACCAAACCGAGCGCGGCATCGATCGAGCGGTGGGTCGCGTAGCAGATCGGATAGCGCTTGATGTTCAGCCCCTCCCGAACGATGCGCCACTCCTTCTGCGCGGCGGCGAAGGGGCGCCCGCGCTCGGCCTTGCCCTCCGGCGACAGCGCGGTGAGCAAGCCGGAAGGGTGCTCAAGTGCATCGAGCGAAGCCGTCAGTCCGGCCTGCGCCAGCCGCGCCGCGATGACGCCGGATTGCGCGGCGCGGCCGACCTGGAAGGATTTGGTCATGGTGCCGAAATTGGCGACCAGTCCCGAAGACATCGAGGCGGCAATGGCCATCGCCGTCGCTGCGCCGGCGGCATCGAGACCGCGCAATTTGGCGCAGGCGGCCGCCGCGGCGACGGTACCGAGCACGGCGCTCGGATGCCAGCCCTTACGGTGAAGCGGCGCCGGCTCGCGCGCCAACAATTCGCCCCACACTTCGAAACCGGCGATATAGGCGGTCAGCATCTCGGCGCCGCTCGATCCGCTCGCCTCGCCCTGAGCGAGGATCGCCGGCACGAGCACGGCGCTCGGGTGGCCGTCGAGAGAAACGTCGTCATAGTCGAGCACGTGTGCGGCGACGCCGTTGATCAAGGCCGCGCTCTCGACGCCGCGCGGCGCGCCCGAGGGAATGAGCGAGGCGGGTGCCGCACCGGGCGCGCCGCTTAATCCCAGCTCGCGATCCACCAGGGCAATTTCCGGGTCGCGCGCTCCCGCGATCAAAACGCCAAAACAGTCGGCGATCCCGGTGCGTGCTATATTGCAGCCTTCCGCTGGAATCCGGCGCAAGCTCAAATCGGCGACAAAGCGGCCGAGATCGAGAGTGAGAGAGCTCATTTGTGACTCCGATGACGGGTTCCGTGAACAATCCGGTGAGCGAAACGCGACGGCGGACTGGTGGATTGGCGCGAGGAAGGCGTCGTTTGCGAGATCACCGTGGCGACGTGAAAGAGTGAATGGCGAAATAGCGAGTAGCGAACAGAGCAGGTTTTGGTCAGTATTTCTATTCGCCATTCGCTAGTCGCCACTCGCTTTTCAAAGGCCGAGCGCCGCCGCTACTTCTTCCAGCCCTGCTGCCACGCCGGCGGGGTCTTGGCGTCGATGAGGATGAAGGCGATCCGGCAAGGTTTTGTACCGTTGTTGACCCAGGCGTGGTTGGTGCCTTGTTGCACGAGCACGTCGCCGGCTTCCACATGCACTTCGCTGTCGTCGAGCAGCATGTCGATTTCGCCTTCGAGCACGATGGCGTAGTCGATGGTCCTGGTTCTATGGGTGTTGGCGTGGCGCGCATAACCCTGCGTCGCCGGATCGATGCCCATCGAGAGCAGAATTTGGTGGTGATCGACCGCTGCCGCGGCGCTCCCGGCTGTCGGCGCGAAATCGACGATGCGGAAGATCGTGCCGTTGGCGGGCGGAGGGACGCCCACTTGGGTTTGGGCGCGGTCGGCCAGGGCCGTCATATCGACGGGAAACTCGCTCGTCACCCACAGTAGCGTCATGCCGTTGCCACCGGCACTGCGCTGCATTGCCTGAATCGGCGCGTCGAACAGCGCAACCGCTTTGCCTTGAGCGTCGTGGCCGGTGACGATCCGGCGCGTGGACTTCAGTTCCATTCTCGCTTCCTCCCGCAATTCTCGACATGTTTTCTTGCGATGAATGCAGCTTGATCGGCATACTCCCCCCTCCCTACGCTCCACGGCTTGCGGGGGAGGGTAGGGAGGGGATGATGCTCGTATTTGCCGCGCGCAAAAGCAAGAAGGCCAATCAAGCGATGCGGCTGCGCAGGGGAGGGTGGTTGTGACCGTCGAGCCGCGGCGCGATTTGCTGCAGATGCGCGACGGCGTGAAAATTTGCGGCCTGGACCAGCCCACCGGCGTCGCCGGCGCCACCAATGCCGAATATGTGCCCTATCACATCTGCTCGAGCAAAACGGTGCTGCACAAAATCTACCATGACCGCGCGCATCGGTCGCACCTGCTGCTGCCGGTCATCCCGGAATGATCGCGCGGCAGACAGCGCCGCGGCTCAGCCGAGCCAGACACCTGTTATTGGACAACCCGGACGATCGGCGTTATCGACAGGTCGCTGACTGCGGTCTGAATCGCGATGAGCTGCGCCAACAGGCTGAAGATTCGCTTGGTCATTTCAGCATGTTCCGGCACGCAATAATTGTCGCCAAGAAACCAGCTATGCACGAAACAACCTCCTCCCGTATCCGGGAGCACCGTAATCAGCGGGGGTTCGCCGTCGACTGTCTCCAACACGGGAGGCACCACCGCCTCGTCCGATTCGCCGAAGGGGGGACGCCAGAAAAAAGCTTTTCCGGGAGTAGGCTGAATATTGTCTCTCTGCATTTTCATCAGATTGCCGAGAAATTCGAAAACTCCGTAAGCCGAACGTGGCACGACGCGAAAAGTTGCGCCGCCAATATTGAAGTCGAACGTGTCGGATTGAGGTTTTTTGAGCAAAGCCTCGGCCTCTTTTGGGGTCCACTTGCCGCAGAGCGGAGTGGGAGGGCTGGAAAAGCGCATATATTTGCGCTGTATTTCAGCCGCCAATGCCGGACCCATTTCGTTCGCTGCCTTTTTGCCCAAATCAGGGCTGAAGCAAAACCGAGCGACAGGGGTCGTGGCGAACTTAGAGGACAGCTTTGTTACGATTGTTTTTTCCTCCACGGTTAGACCTGACAGCAGGGCGATCCAGACCCATTCCCGAAAGCATCGATGTTCGGGGTCATTCGGCGGACAGCCGTATGAGTCTGGCGGATTGTAGTGGTAGCCGATCGCGCTATAGGCCGAAGCTCCACGCTGAAGCTGGAATGAATCGGCGAACAGCCAGAATAACAGTTCGCGCGGATAGCCCTGGCGAATGAAATAATTCAGCGTTTGTAAGTCGATCGGTTTGAGAAAACCGTCATAGAAGCTGCCCGTTTCTTCCGTCGAGACGTTGAAACTCGTACCGACGGCGGTCGAATTCGAGGCGGTCGTGTTGCCGAAAATGAAATTCCGCCCAGGCGCTGTCACTGTCCCCAATGTGGCGGGGACGCTGCCGGCGCCTTCGACGAACGTCGGCAAGCCGAATGCCGTGGAGTTCGTCATCGACGGGTTAACATTCGCAATGGTGGTGAAGGCGAGCGGATAATCGTGGCTGGCGCGGATAAGGTTTAAGAAAATCGCCTCGTCGCGCGCTTTCGCCAAGCTGCGGCTGACCGTGTCATAGCGGTGATCGACCGGATCGACCAGCGCGCACGCACTCAACAGGCCGGCGAGAAGCCCGCCGACAAGCAACGCACGCAACCACATGACAGCCCCCGACGCCACCTACAGGCCCTTCAATCGGCAATACTGTGCATGGGTGAGATTGGGGGTCAACAAGTATGTCCAACGGCTGGGGCGCCCGCTTCGCGCTGCTCGCACAGTGTTGCGATATTGTCACATTCCATCATGCGTTTCGATGCGAAGAGACGGTTTGCAAACTAACAACCGCAGTCTTCCCTCTTAGCCCTTCACGCACGCCGATAACCGCTATGCGGCTCAATCTGTTTTTCGTCGGCAGAGCGCAGCCGTCGTTGCTAACACCACGGATTGGCTGGTTATTTCGCAAAGGCTGGAATAACCTTCTTGACGTTAGTCCCTAACGCCGGTTAGCCTGAGTATTATGCCTGCTTTGCGGCAACCGATCGGGGGTTGGGGACGATGCCGGAAAGCCCAGTTCAGATTTTCATCTCCTATGCATGGCGCGACAACCAGCCGCCGCCAGAAGACCCTCACGCCAAGGGCTTCGTAACCGCGCTTCACGAGCAACTCGATTACCAGTTCTCAAAGTTGGGGCCGCCTGAACCCGCGATTTGGTGGGACCAGACGCACGTCGAACGCGGCGATCAATTTGATCCGCTTATCAAAAAAGCGATCGACCAGTCGTCAATGTTTGTTGTTGTGCTTTCTCGTCGTTGGCCGACGCGATCGTACTGCCTGAAAGAGCTTGAACTGTTTCGACGGCGCTGGGCTCATCTGGACGATTTCAATTTTCTGCACCGGATCACTGTCGTCAAGATCAATGAGGTAAACGCGCAAGATTGTCCCCGTTGGGTGTTAGGCCAAAACCCGTACACGTTTTATAAGCTTATAGGAAAGAAGGAGATTGGCGACGAATATTTGTTCTTTGAACGCGGCAAAGGGAATGATGCCTTTTATGAAAATGTCGGGAATCTTGGAACGTACTTGTGGAAACGCGCGAGGCAGATCGCAAGAAGGGACGCGACGGACACAGCCGATCCTGACGGCGACACATTAAGTGCCTCGCCGGGAGAAGTGCAAAACCTAAAGGATGCGTCCAAGGTCCCGAAAGTCTATCTTGCCGCCCCCGCGACAGACATGCGTGGGTCATACAATCGTTTGGTTGAGGAGCTAAAGGGTTGGCACTATAGGGTGGTGCCCGATCCTTCGGCGGATATCCCTCTTGACGCGGCCGATGCAGTTAAATTCTTCGATGAGGCGCTCGCCGGCGCGGACGTATCCATCCATCTTTTGGGCGACAAGTTCGGTGTTGCGCCCGACGGTGAGCAGCCAATCGCAAAGCTGCAACTCGCTCGGGCGGCGGTAAGGCTGGAAAATGCCGCCGCCGGGTTCCGCCGCATCGTATGGGCGCCCAAAGTGCTCGGCGAAGCCGATGGTAAAGTAGAACGCGATCCTCTTGCCGTCATGGACACATTCGGTCCGCGCCGCGACGGCGACGTCATCGTAGCCGACAGTCTCAGCAAATTCGTGGATTTCTTGGGCCCGCATCTTGCCCAAATGGTGCGCAAGCCGGCGGGACGCGCCCCGCTAAAGAATGGCTCCAAAATCTACCTCTACCACAAAAACGAAGATGCCGAGTATGCCAATATCCTGGCGACGCTGCTTCAACAGCGACAGATGGTTCCGATTCCGACGGAGCACGATGGCGCGCCCGACGAACTCATTCGCTTTCATCGCGATTGCTTGCGCAAATGCGATTCGGTTGTGATCTGCTGGGCCGCAGCTCCGGCGGTCTCCGCACGGGCAATGTGGAGTGAATTGGACGACTGGGAAGGTTTTGGCCGGGAGAAGGGGTTTTTGCGGCGGGGCATGGTAGTGGGACCGCCGCCCGGTCCGCGCAAGAAGAATTACAAGGTGCTGTTTCCTATCGATGAGAGCAATGAGGTCGTCATTGACCTGACATCGCACCCGCAACCCTTGCCCGAGGATCTGAATCCGTTGTTTCCTAGTGCGTGATCGGCCAACCGATGGCTCAGTTCCGCGTCACTGCTCTTTCCGCCGAACGGCCGTTCCCGGGACTTCGGCCCTTTGCCGCCGAGGATCACGAGTTCTTTTGTGGGCGCGACGCGCAAATCTACGCGCTCTATCGGCTCATCGACATCAGCCGGTTTGTAGCAGTCATCGGCAGTTCCGGCAGCGGAAAATCCTCATTGGTCCGGGCCGGGCTGTTTCCGCTATTGGACGAAGAAAACGCAGGTGGCGGCAAACGCACGTGGTTGCGAGCGGAGATGCGTCCAGGGAATGCGCCCCTGAACGAGCTTGTGCGCGCGTTCACCGACCTGTCGTGGAGAATATGCGCCAATAATGCTCCGAGCGTCGCGGCGGCGCGCGAAGACCGTATCGCCTATCGAGTTGGGGCGTCGAGCAGAGGCATCGCCGACGCATTGGGCGAGATCGACGGCATTGCGGGTAAGTCGCTTGTCCTGGCAGTCGACCAATTTGAGGAGCTGTTCCGCTATTCGAGTGCAACGCCGGAAGGGCAGCCAAATCGTGCAGAAGCGACGCGCTCTCGTGATGAAGCGGCCCATTTTGTTCAGCTCCTGCTCGAGGCGAGCCGCAGTCAGGCATTGGACGTGCACGTTCTTCTCACCATGCGCTCCGACTTCATCGGCGATTGCGCTCGTTTCCAAGGCTTGCCCGAGGCGGTCAGTGCGACGCAGTTTCTGGTTCCATCGCTCACTCGCGACCAGCGCGAGCAGGTCATCCGCAAGCCGCTGGAGCATGCGCATGCGTCGATCGAATCGGCGCTGATCGACCGCCTGCTCAACGATACGCCCGATGAGCTCGATCAATTACCGGTGTTGCAGCACTGTCTTTTGCGGCTTTGGGAGCAAGCCGGCGCGTCTGCCGCGACCGAACAGGCGCACGCCGACACAGCCTCGGGCGCGCGTCACCTCACGCTCGAACAGTATCGGCAGATCGGCGGCATTGAGAACGCCCTATCCTGCCATGCCAATGAAATTCTCGGGAGGATCGGCAGGCTCGAACCCATTGTTGCTCGGGTTTTTCGGGCACTCTCCGAATTCGACAACAATCATAGAGCGATCCGGCGCGCTCGTTCTTTCTCGCAGCTTTGCGACGAAACCGCTGCCGACAAAAACGAGCTGCGCGAGGTCCTGGACCAATTCCGCTCCGACGATTGCTCGTTCTTGACCGCCTCTCCGCCCGGCGCCGAATTCATCGAAGACAAAGCGGGCATCGACATAAGCCATGAGGCCTTGCTGCGGCGCTGGGACCGCGTCCGCGGGGACCCCGAAGCCACCGGCGCGGCGAACGATCCGAGACCCATCGGATGGATGCGTGAGGAAGAAGAAGACGGACGGCATTATCAGGCTCTACTCTACCTCGGCGATCTGCCGCCCTCGGACATCAAAAATACATTAGCGTGGTGGACCAAGCTTCCTCGCACTCCGGCGTGGGCGGCGCGGTACGGCGGCGGCTATAACCGCGTGCAGCAACTTCTTGAACGAGGTCAGTCGGCATTGGAGGCCGAACAGGCGCGGCAGCGAAGGCTTGCTTCCCTCGAAAAAAAGCTAACTTGGATTGTGCGCGGTGGAATAAGCGGAGCAATGCTAATTGGTTGCCTGCTTCTGGCGCTCCTTGTCGGTCTAGCCTTAACGCTTAACAAGCAGCGGCAGGTCGAACAACAAAACTATAATTATGCTCTTCGATCGACGATCGGATTAATCCGGCCGGTCGGTGACGCATTCAATAGTGGCGGAATTTCCACGGCCGCCGCAAAGGCGATTGCCACACTGCTCGAAGGTAACCTCGATAAGCTTCAGCAGCCGCCCGAGATCGAGTCGGGCTTGATGAAACTGCTGCTGTTTGTACCGCGCCTTCTTCACATAAATCCGTCCCAAGGTGAGCAGCCGCCCCGGATTGTCGCCGTCCGCGCCGACCTATTGCTGACGCTTTCCGACATTTTCGCCACATTAGGCGACACTCAACGGGCAAAGGCTCAGGCTGAATCTGCGCAAATTTTAGCGAATCAGTTGGCAAGCGCCGATCCTGGCAACGCCGATTGGCAAAATCTCGTTTATTGCAGCTTGTTCAGAATCGCGGATGTGGAAACCGACAGCAGCGATAAAAGCAGAATTCAACAAGGGTTGAACGATTACCAGGCCGCGCAAAGAATCGCACAGGCCCTGAAGGATAAGAGCCCCGGCAATCCAGCGCGACTATATGACCTCGCGTTCATCGACAACAAAGTTGCGGAGACTTTTGAGCTGCTCGAAAACTCTTCCGAGGCGATAAACGAGTTTAACGATGCACTGGCGATCGCCCGCCAGATCGCCGCAATTCCGTCGGCAACCATCGAGCAGCAGGCGTATCTCCCGTCCACTCTGACCAAAATCGGCGACTTTTTGGTAAAGACCGACCCAGATCGCTCGCTGGACGCCGCGCTGGCAGACTATAAGGAGGCCATATCTCTGCAGCAGGGCCTTCTCGCAAAGTCTCCCGGTGACGACGTCGTCACGGGCAACCTTTTGCTCAGCCATCGATCGTATGGCGACGGCTTGGTCAGGCAGGCAGTGGTAAGCCAGGGCGATTTCCAGCCGGCGTTTAGCGAATATGAAGCTGCCATTGCCGTGGGTGAGCAGCTTCTCGATAAGGATACGGGCAATACTCTTTGGCTTAGCTATCTTGCCTCCGCCTATCATCATTACGGGAACGGACTAAAGGCTGCGAACAGGCTGAACGACGCTCTGGCACAGTACAAAAAAGAATTGAATGTTAGGCGGAAGCTTGCCAAAAAGGACCCGACGAATTCTGGCTGGCAGAATTCCCTAAAGACGATCAAGAATGAAGTCGATAAACTCCAGGAGACACTGAGCCAAACGCCAGCGCCTGGATCCGCAAAAGATCCTACAAATCGGAACTCCGCCACTGAGGTAAAACCCTGAAACAGCGTCTTTCTCGGACCCGTTGTCGCTGTGGAGAGCGACGTCCATTCGCCCGACTATATCCGTTCCCGTCGCCGACAATTCTGAGTGTTTTGGCGTTCGTCGTCGCCATCGCTCTTGGCGCGGCCTCGGTCTGCCTTGCTCAGGCAACCTATGATCGACTTTCTGCCGATGTGAATTTTCAAAGTTTCCTCGAGGGGCTCTGGCCGGACGCGCAAGCCGCCGGCATCACGCGCCGGACCTTCGATGCCGCGTTCGCCGGCATCGGTTCCAATCCCGCGGTCATTGCCGCAATGGCGCATCAGCCGGAATACGGCAAGCCGATCAGGGATTATGTGAACGCCATTGCGTCACCGCCCCGGATTGACGAGGGCCGGCGCAAGGCCGCCGAATGGGCGAAAACATTTTCGGCCGTTGAGAAAAAATTTTCCGTCGATCGCTGGACGCTTCTGGGAATCTGGGGAATCGAGTCCGACTACGGTAGCGAGAAGGATACCTTCGACGTGGTCCGCTCGCTAGCCACGCTCGCGACGGTCAGCGATCGCTCTGGGTATTTTCGTGCGGAACTGGTGGGCGCGCTCAAGATGATTCAGGACGACGGCATCGACCGCAACCACATGGTGGGCTCGTGGGCAGGCGCAATGGGCCAGCCGCAATTCATGCCGTCCGACTATCTCAAATTTGCGCGCAGTTTCGGCGGCGATGGCCGCGGCAACATCTGGACATCGGTTCCGGACGTGCTCGCCTTGATCGCCAATTACCTGCACCAGGACGGTTGGAGCGCGAGCTTGCCGTGGGGATTCGAGGTCATCGTACCCGCAGGATTCGATTACATGCACAGCCGCGACTCATTCGCCGCGTGGGCAAAGCTCGGCGTCATGCGCGCCGATGGCGCAGCCATGCCGTCGGCCGGTGACGCCATCATGTTTTTTCCGACCGGCGCCTCCGGTCCTGCATTTCTCGTCACCGAAAATTTCAACGTCATCAAGCTCTACAACAATTCAGACGTCTATGCTTTGGCGGTAAACTATCTGGGAGACCGCATTCGCGGCGGTAGTCCGATCCGCGCGGCCTGGCCGAAGGTCGACATCCAGCTATCCCGCGACCAACGGATCGCCCTGCAAAAGAAGCTCGCAGCGCTGGGATATAAGGTCAATGATTTCGCGGCCCATATCGATTTCGATCTGAGAGATGACATTCGGGACGTCCAGAAAAAGCTCGGCATGGTGCCGGACGGCAATCCCACGCCCGAATTGCTGGGCCGGCTCGATGAGCTCAAGCGGTAAAATTGTTTCAGAGCGAGGCAAGCTCACGGTATTGACTGACCGCTGCGGTCGAAGTTGCTCGCGCATCACGCCGGCAGGGCGAGCGGCCGCGTGCGGAACACCGTCTGCCATTCCAACAGATCGGACATCATCACCTCCGACGTTTTTTCGATCCGGTCGGCGAGCCGGGCAAAGGCCGGCTCCTCGTCGGCCAGTATTCTATCGATGGCTGCGAGGCGCTGCGCGGTCCGCCTGGATTGGGCGGCCACGGTCTTGAAGTCGCCGTGCCCGTTGATCGCGCCGAGCGCGGCTCCCAGCGTCGGCAAGAGCGCGGTGAGAAAGGTAATCCCGCCGAGAATCGCATCCCTCGCGGCATGATCGATGCGATCGAAAGCCCCGAACCACGCCAGACCGACGAAACCGATGCACAGGCACGCCGTGGTTGCGAACAGAATCTCCCCGGTGCGATGAATGCGATGATCGAGCTTGGTCATTCTATCGGCAATGGCGTTATGATAGCCGATCTGCCCCTCAATTTCCGTCGACCGTACGGTATCGCGCATGGCCTCGAGGTAATTGTCATCGACCGCGCAGTCGGGTAGCGGCAGCAGGCGTCGCAGCGACCAGGCGTACCAATCGATCCAGTCCTGCTCTTCGAGGTCGAGCCCGCGCCCCGGGCGATTGGCCGAGCCTTCCGCTCCCATCGGCGCGAAGATGCGCATGTGGCGCAGGCATTCGGCAAGGCGGCGGTAATCGAGCCAGTGCCGATGCCATAATAGCCGGCGGCCGCGCATCCAAGTGATGAGAATGGCGACGATGATCGCCAACTCGCCGATGACGAGATAGCTTTTGGTCGTGGGCTCGTGAATAAAAATTCCATTGAGTGCGATTGCGACGGCAATCGCGGCAAATAGGAAATTGAAAACGTAGGTGCTGCGATAGACGAGGGAATAATAGGCGGCGAGATGGTCGGCGGCGCTGCAGGCCGGCAGCAGGATGTTCTCGATGGCCGGGCGTTGGGCGCGGTCTTTCGGCAGAACGGTCAGATAGCGCTGCCATTGCGCCTTCATGTCCGCGAGAGCCGGGCTCAGATGAAAGTCGTTCAGGCGCGGCGAGCGTACGCCGAACACCCACAACAGCATCGGAAACCAAGGACAAAAATTCCAGCGCGGCTCTTTTGTGCGCAGATATCGCTGCAGCGTGTTCAGTGCGTCAGGCTGGGTTGGCAGAGATAGAATATCCCTGATCGCAGCTGCCAGCTCAGATTCATTGGTGGAGCGGAAAGTCTCCTTTGGCCGCGTATAGGCATTTGCCGCCCGTACCTCGCCCTTGCTCGGCCAAGACAGATGCATCGCATTCGGACTCGTCGGCTCGATCCAGACAATGGGAATGCCGTCGGCAATCGCGCGGCTGATGATCTGCGCAGTGCCGCCGATACCCGCGGCCAAATTACCGTCCCAGATGACAACGAGGAGATCGGTATTCGCCAGCATGATGAAGCCGGCGGTCTCGTAGGCGCGGGGGCTTTCGTCCAGCCTGCCGTCCAGCTCGAACACTGCGGCGGCGCGCTGGAGCAAGCCGTCGTAGGCGGCGCGGGAATCTTGCGTCTTAAAATCGCGCCCGTACTCGGCCCGGCTGAACGGCAGGACGGCTTCCAGCGCAAAGCCGGCGGCGAGGGCCGCCTCGGCGACAAGCCGGTCGGCTCCTTCCGCGAGCGAGGAGATGACGACGAAATCGCCGCCGGTGCCCGCGGGTTTCGTCGCGCCAGACGCCGCCGCGCCAGACCCGCCGGCCGAGGCATCGCGTGCCGGCGCGCATGCCATGTAGGCGTTCTCGGCCTTGCGCCCCTCGTCGACGATCACCGCGAGAATTCGATCGAGAGCGGCGCGCACCGGCGCCTCGGATTCCGCCGGCAATTTCGGCGGCCCGCGATGGCCGGTGACACCGACGCGGAAGCAAACGTGTGGAGGGATTGGATAAAAGGTGGTACTCATGGCGATCGATAACCCTGGTTTGCCGCTATGGCTGGCGACCGCAAAGACCCAAATAACGAAGGTCTATTAATCATTGCTCATCCGATGGCGCTCGGGTTAGTATAACATCAATCGGATCGGTGTAGATCAGAGGACCGGCTAGATCGGGCTGGCAAAGTGGGCGACCGCAAAGCTTTACTGATCGGAGCTGACAGCTACGGGAACGGCGGGTTTCCGTCTCTGCCGGCGGTGCGCCGGGACATTGAGCTCATGCAAGGGGCCCTGGTTGCGTCGGGATATGACGTGGCCAAATGCTCCGCGGACGTTCTCGGCGATGCGGGCAAGCTCTATAAGGAAATGACCCGGTTCGTGTCGGACGCCGCAGCGGAAGACGTTCGTCTTCTTTATTTCAGCGGTCACGGCGTTTTCGCGGACAATCTCGACTGGATCGTTCCGGCCGGGACCAGCCGCGATGACGCAATGGACAGTCCGACTCAGCGCCTGGCTACGGATCTCAGCGCGACCGTTGCCAAGTCAAGGGTCGGGTTGGTGCTGTTCATCATCGATGCGTGCCGCGACGAGCCGGCGACGAAAGGCGGCGCGGCATGGGGCAATCCACAGCCGCGCGCCGCGCCGCGTGAGAAGCGCTTCGTCCGGTTTTTCGGCTGCAGCCCGGATGAAGTCTGCCAAGTCCTGCCGCCGACTTCGGGCGAACCGCCTGTCAGCCTTTTTACCAAGGCACTTGCCGATACTCTGTCTGCGCGGACGCAGGTTTCGCTGCGCGGCCTCAGAGAAGCGGTCGAGGAGAAATGCAAGGAGCTGTCGTCCGGATACTCGCTTCGAGAGCAAACACCCGGGTTGAATTACGCCGAGCATTCGTCCGAAACCGATAAAATTCTCGATTGGAAGATATTCGACGCCGTCGGCAAAGCCGCTTTGCGGACGCTTTGGCCGGCTTTTCATCCTGACAAGTTGAACAGCATCGTCGTCTTGTCGGAGTATGAGCAAAAAAAATCCGCCTGGGGATTGATGAACCTCGTTCGGCAGGCGATGTTGGGCAGGAACGCCCAGAGTTTTTGGAAATCCTTCGTCGCCGCGCGCAATGGCCGAAAACTGGTTGCTGGACCAAGGCCGCGCTCGATCCCGGAGGAGCTGGATCAGTCGTCGATCGTGCTGAGCCCCTTTTCCGTGCTCGAGGCGCTGGAGAGCGACGAAGCTTTTGCAAAGGCATTGCGCGCTGTCGTCGAAGCGGATCTCGCGGTCTTCGACGTGACCGGCTTCGAGCCCGGCATCATGCTCCTCATCGGAGTGCGTTCCGCTTGCACCAGGGGGGTGACCATTTGCAGCCACGGCGGTACCTGGACAGAGGGCAAAAAGCTGCCGACGCCGACGCCGTTCAACTTGCAGGACCTTAACATCAATTCGCATACGCCGGTCGAGTTTACAGGGCGCAATCCAGTGCTGGACCGCTTCGTGCATCGCGTTAGGACCGGCTTCGAGCAGCTTGCCACCCAACCGAACTATTTGGATCTTCCCGCTTATGATGCGCTTCGACAGTTGGGCTCGGACTACGAAGCATCCTCCACAATCGACATCGGCGAGCGCGTTCTCGTCCTGTGTTCCTATTCGGACAAGTTCGCTCAAAATTGGCTTTACGTGTCCGAGATGCTCGAAGCGTCGCTTTGGCGGAAGAAAACCGTCTCGCCCGCCGTTCAAAGAATCATCGATTACGGGACGCCGCAACTGATCTGGCAGAGCTTGTACGAGCTGATTCGCCGCGTGGCCGCCTGCGTGGTGGACTGGTCTGAGTACAACGCGTCGGTGTTCTTGGAGTTGGGCGTGCGGCTGGCGGTGAGCGATTGGGGAGCGATCCAAATCATCGACGAAAGCCATTTGCCGGGCGCGGCCAGCGCGCCGAAGCTGGAGCAGATTGAAAAGTTGCATCGCCTCCTTAAGCCCGTCCCATATCGGCTCCAGGATGATTCTCCGGAAGTCTTCGACAAGCTTGTCGAAGACTTCTGGCAGCGGCGTGCAAGCGGAGAGGTCGACTACAATCGCGTTCACGGCGTCGTGCAGCAGGTCATCAACAAAATAGCAGAGGCGCATCCTCCCGTTTACGAACGTCTCAGGCGCGGCGCCGATGCTTTGCATCATCCGCAACAGGACAGGCGCGCCGCGCCTCAGATCATCTTCTCCGGCAGCGAGAATGCGAAGGCGGATAGCGAAAGGACAGCCTTGGAAATGCGCGTCGCGGCGTGGCTTTATTTGGAGCATCGCGTCGGCGCCGCCAATCTGCAAAAGGAACCGAATCTGCATAAGACCTACGCAGAGCTTGGCCGCGCGGCGAAGGACGGTCTCTATGGCTTGACGAACAAGAAGGAATCGCTTCGACCCGAGGAGTACGAGGCGACGCGGCGACTGGCGGAATACATCGAGGCCCGGCTCAACACAAACACGCCGCAGCCAATACTTGTAGTTGCGCGCGATCCTCTCGCCGAGTCGAGCCCAGGCGGCGCTGCCCAGGATCTAATGGGGCAGGTTAAGGCGAAGCAGCAAGAGGCGAAGTCGTTCCGGATCAAGGGCGAGGCCTTGGCAAAGGACGGCAACCAAAGCGGCGCCAGAGAGGCTTTCGGTGCCGGCGTAGCAGTATTGAAGGACGCTCTGGATCTGTTGGAGCCGCAGGCAAAGCAGATCAAACCATTCGCTACGGGACTCGATGAGGCCGCTGCCGGCGTGCTGAACGAGTATGTGGAGACGTTAGGCGCGCGGGGCGGAATGCTGGCGCGGCTCGGGTTGCTGGATGAGGCGCTGGAGAGCTATTCGGAGGGCGCTACACTGGAGGAGAAATTCGGCCTGCCCGGGACATACAATCGGCTCAATGAGATAAAAACCAGTCTTCTTGCCGGTAAAGCCACGCTGGGCGCGCAGGCGAAGAAAATCGGCGAACTGGCCGCCCGCATCGATGCCAACTTGCGCGCCAACAAGAGTCTGAACGACAGCGGTTGGGCTTGGGCAGACCTCGGCGACTGCTTGGCCTTGCTTGGAGATGTCGATGCAGCCCGCCGTGCCTATACGACATTCATCGCCAAGGCTGCCAATCAATCTCCCGAACGAACGCTCAACGTATTAAAGGACATTGCAGCGAAGCTCAAGCAAGCGGGCGATCCAGACGCACCGCGTTTGCGAGAAGCGATCGCCGCTCTCCAGAGCGGCCTTGCCGGGTCGTAATTCCAGCTCGGAGGCGACTGGCAATGGATGAGCCGAAATCCCTTTCGGAGGTGATCGCGGACAAGTGGGAAGAGTGGGTCCCGCAGCTCGGCGCAGAGCGCGAACGTATCGAGTGTGAGCTCACGCTCCTGCTGCGCGAACTTGATGAAGCCGAGGAGCTGGATCAAATCGCCGCGGTCCGCAAAAAGATCCTCGATTTGCTTTACAAATTTTCCGCCATTCACCGCGAGCTTATCTTGGCGAAGGGCAGCGCGACACCTGCCACTAACGAACCGAGGACCGGCGCCAGGCACCCCACTTACGAGCCGAAGGAGCGCTATCAGATCGTGCCGGTCTACTACGGAACGAATCGCGCCGTGTCCGCCACCCTCGGCTCGCGCATCCTCTATGGCGGCGTATGCGGCGATCTTGCTTATGGCGTCGCCAAGGTCGGCATTCCGGACGATCACCGGATGGGTAGGATCGAACGGCCTCGATATTGGAAACTGCAATTCTGGAAAAGAGATCCCGCCAGATATGTCGAGGTGCTGCAAATCGAGGAACTCCCGCTTGCCGATTTCAAGGCACAAGCGATCGGCGATTTGGGGCGGTGCAGGAAACGGGAAGTCCTGCTCTTCGTTCATGGATACAACGTGGGATTTGGCGATGCGCTGATGCGGACGGCGCAAATCGCCTATGATTTGCAGTTTGCCGGCATTCCGGCATTGTTCAGTTGGCCTTCTCAGGGCTCGCTTTTTTTCAGCTGGCCGTCCGACCTGACGCTGTTCAAATGGCCGGAAGACGGTTGGATAAAAACCTATTCCATAGATGAGAAGAACATCAAAGATTCGCGGTCGTATTTCGAGGAGTTTCTGCAGGTGTTATGCGGCGAGCTGGGCGCCGACGTCGTACATATTATCGCGCATAGCATGGGCAATCGTTTGCTGGCCGAAGCTATCGCGGCAATGGCGCATCCTCAAACACCCCCTGGCGCCCGGCTTCGCCAGATCGTGCTGGCGGCTCCGGACATCGACGTTGAGAGTTTCAAGCAATTGGCCGAACAGTTCCGTGAAAAGGCGGAACGCTTTACATTATACGCTTCGTCCGGCGACAAAGCTCTGCAAATATCGAAGCGGCTAAACCACCGGCCGCGGGCCGGCGATTGCGGACTCGATATAGTCCTCCACGACGCTGTGGACACGATCGATGCCTCGGCGGTCGACACCAGTTTCCTCGGGCACTCTTATTATGGGGACAACCGATCGGTCATGTCGGACATTTTCAGCGTGGTGCGCAACGGCACTCCGCCGCAAGACAGGCACCTGAGGGAAGCGGAGCTATACGGCAAGCCGTATTGGGCGTTTCCTTCCTAGCGGCAAGGTGCGAGCGCTCGCTTGGCGAATGACATTGCCGCGAAAGTCGATTTATCGCCCGCTCGGCGTGCGCAAGCCGAACCAGCTGTCGCGCACCTGATGGTAGTGCACCTGCGGATCGTAGATCGAGACCGGAAGGCCAAGCTCGCGGGCCGACAGCCGGCCGACGGCCGCGAGCAGGGTGTACGAGGCGACGACCCGATCGTGCTGGGCGACAATCAGGCTTTGCCGCGCGTTCACCAGAACCTGCTCGGCATTGAGCACATCCTGCGTCGTGCGTTGGCCGGCCATCGCCTCGTTGCGAACGCCGGTTAGCGCCCGCGCGGCGGCGTCGTTCTCGCGCATCGCAGCCTCGACCTGCGCCTTCGCCGCTTGCAGCTGACCCCAGGCCTGCACGACGTCCGCCCTGGCTTGATCGCGCACTTGATCGACGTTCAAGCGTTGCTGGTCGACATTCTCCTTGTCGAGGCGGATGGCCGAATATTCCGCGCCGCCTTGATAGAGCGGAACCGACAGGTTCAGCATCACCGAGTTCGTAAACAGCTTGGGGTTAAGGAGTTGAGGCTCGTATTGCTGTTGGATATTGTACTGGCCGGTCAGCGTCGGCCATAGCGCGCCCTCCGCAATCTTCACCTGCAGTTGCGCCACGTCGACGCCGTATAACGCCGCGGTCACGGAGGGGTTCTCTGCGATGCCGAGCGCGATCGCGGCGTTGAGCGTGGACGGTGCAAGCCGATCCACCGGAGATGCGGGAGCCAAATTCGCCGGCTCGACTCCGATAATCCGCCGATAATTGGCGCGGGTCGTCATCAGCGTCGACTCCGCTGCGTGCAAGTTCGCCTGGCCTGCGGCCAATTGCGCTTCGGCTTGGGCGACATCTGTGGAGGTGACCTGGCCGGCCGCGAAACGATTGCGCGTGTCCTGCAGCGTGCGTTCCAGAACGCGCGCATTGTTGTGCTGCACTTCGAGGTTCGCGCTGTCGCGCGACATATCCATGTATACAGTGGCGGCCGACAGCAGCACGGACTGTTCCATCATGCGCAGCGTTTGGCGCGCCGCCGCAACCTGGCTCTCGGCCTTACGGACGCTGTTGGCGGTCCGCTCGCCGTTAAAGAGAGTCTGTGTGCCGCTCAATCCGACCGCGCGCGGCGTGGTCAAGCCTTTGGCCTCGAACGACACGCCGGCCGGCAAATTGGGCGGAAGCGGCGGAATCTCCTGTTTGGTATCGACGTATTCCCGTCCCACCGTCGCGTTGGCGGAAATAGTCGGACGATAGCCGGAGAGCGCCTCCGGCACGCCTTCATCGGTCTGGCGGACGATGGCGCGTTGGGCGTTGAGTTGCGGATTGTTCTGGTAGGCTTTGGCGAGCGCCGCTTCGATCGTTTCCGCGGCGAGCGGGCCTGGCGCTGCAATACGGAGCGCGGCACATAGCAGGATTGATGCTGCAGCCGCGCGTCGGCCCCACGCACTCGGCAATCTCCCCCGCATCTTCGGAGCCAAGACCCTACTCACGCCACCGCACGCCCCAATCCACGCAAGCGAACCTTAATGGCAGCCGGTGCGCCTTACAAGGAAGTCGAGAGCTTAGCCGGGTGCCTGCTGCCGCGCCGCCAACGCGTCGTCGAGCTCTTTCGCGCGCTTGCAGGCTGGACGGGCGCTCACCCGTTGCCAATATCGCTCGAACGTCGGGCGCTTCTCGATCGTGCCGAACATCATGCCGAAGCCGAGCTGCGAGCCGACGTAGAGATCGGCGGCCGTGAAGTTATCGCCGACCAGATAATCGGACCGCGACACAGCCGCTTCGAGCGCGCTCATGACATGCTCGATGCGCCCGTATCCCACCATTCTCTCGCGCTCCTGCGGCACCGCGAAGCCGAGCGCCTTGTTGCTCACCGCCGCCTCGACTGGGCCGGCGGTGAAGAACAGCCATCGATAATAGGGCCCGCGCAGACGATCGCCAGGCGGCGGCGCCAAGCGGGCTTGCGGAAAGGCATCGGCCAAATAGGCGCAAATGGCGGCGGTTTCGGTCACCACGGTTTCGCCATGCCGCAACGCCGGCACTTTGCCCATCGGATTGACGGCAAGATAGCCGGGCGCCTTCATCGTGGTGGCATAATCGAGCACTTCGGTGCGGTAGGGCTGCCCGATCTCCTCGATCATCCAACGGGCGACGCGCCCGCGCGACATCGGATTGGTGTAGAGGATGAGTTCGTCGGCCATCGGTCGCTCCGGTTGCCAATTTGCTTGCACGCATTGCGGTCCTGCCGCTCACTCGGCCGCCAGCGTATAATACATTTGCGCGCTGGCGCGCGCTCCCCGCAAGGCGGCGGTGATTTCCGGCTTTCGCAGCTTGCGGGCGATCGAGGCCAGTGCGCCGAACTGCTCGCCGTCGGGAGATTCCGGGAGCAGAAGCAGAAAGACGATGTCGACCGGTTGCCCGTCGACGGCATCGAAGTCAATGGGTTTGCGCAGCCGCAGCAGCATCCCGGTCGGCTTGTCGACTTGGTGAAATCGGGCGTGCGGCAGCGCCACGCCGCCGCCCACACCGGTCGATCCGAGTTCCTCGCGTTTTAACAATTCGGCAAAGACGTGCTCGGGGAGCACGTCGAGAATCGATCCGGCTTTGCGCGCCAGCGCCAGCAAGAGCTTCTGCTTGTCGGCGGCGGCGACGTCGATCATCACTTCGCCCGGAGAAAGAAAGTCAGCAATGTTCATGGCGGTTCTCGGCAAACGACGCGCAATGGCGGGAAGGAAGTGGAGGGTGGCCGCCCGCGCTCAATCGGGAGCGCGCAGCCGATAGCCTATTCCGGTTTCAGTGAGAATGTTCTGCGGCCGTTCGGGATCGGCTTCGACCTTTTGCCGCAGCTGCCGCACATAAACGCGCAGATACTGGGCGTCGGTCAAATCGTCCCACAGTTCGTTGAGCAGAAATTTATGCGTCAGCACCTTGCCGGCGTGCTGAACGAGCACGCGCAGCAGGTCGTATTCCTTCGGTGACAGCTTGACCTCTTTGTCGCCGGCCTTGACGATTCGGCGCACGAGATCGACCGACAGTTCGCCGACCCGAAAGATCGGCCGCTCGCCCTGCGTCTGTAATTGATGACGCAGCGCCGCGCGCATCCGCGCCAGCAATTCGTCCATCCCGAATGGCTTGGTCACATAATCGTCGGCGCCGAGATCCAGCGCCTCGACTTTGCCGCCCTCGTCGCCGCGGCTGGAGAGGACAACGATGGGCACGCTCTCGCTGCGGGCGCGGATCGCTTGCAACAGCTCGTGTCCTTGAGTATCGGGCAGACCGAGATCGAGAATGATCAAGTCCGGGGCTTGGCTGAGCATGTCAATGGCGGCCTTGCCGTTGGGCGCTTCGAGAATCTCATAGCCGTGCGCGGAAAGCCCCATGCGCAGAAGCTTGCGAATGGGCGGCTCGTCGTCGACCACCAGCACGCGGAGCGGCGCGGCGCTCATGCGGCGGCGTCCAAATTTTGCCGTTCGCGCGGGATCGGCAGGCTGATGGTGAACATCGCGCCGGTCCGGTCGGGGCGGTTTGCCGCGACGATGGTGCCGTGCATGGCTTCGACGAACCCGCGCGAGATCGCGAGCCCTAAGCCAGTGCCGGCGCGCACCTGGTCGGTTTTCTGCGCGCGGTAGAATTTATCGAAAATGTGCTCGAGATCGCCGGCGGGAAGGCCGCTTCCTTCGTCGAGAACGCGCAGGCAGACGGCGTCGCCGCCGCGCCAGCTCTGGATGCGGATTGTCGTTTCCGCCGGGGCGTATTTGGCGGCGTTGTCGAGAAGATTGAACAAGACCTGCTCGAACAGCACGGCGTCGAGTTCGAGCATCGGCAGATCCGGAGCAAGTTCCAGCTCGACCTTGTGCCGCGACAGGATACGGCTCGCCCGGCGCAGCGCGCTGCCGACGATCTCGCCGAGGTCGTGAAGCGCAACATTTGGCGTAACGGCGCCGGCTTCGAGCTTGGTCATGTCGAGCAGATTGGCGATGAACCGGTTGAGCCGCTCGGATTCGTCGATGATCGTCGCCAGAAGATCGGCTTTCTCGCCGGCGTTGAGTTTTTGGTCGAGATCGCGCAGCGTTCCCGCCGCCCCCAGCACGGCGGCAAGCGGCGTCTTCAGGTCATGGGAAATCGAGGTCAGCAACGCCGAGCGCAACCGCTCGGTTTCGGCCACACGCTCGACGCGGTCCATTTCTTCGACCAGTCTGACGCGTTCGATTGCCAGCGCTCCCTGATCGCGCAATGCATCGAGCAGCCGGCGCTGATCGGGAGTGAGCAGCGGACCCGGCTTATCGCTGTCGATGCCCATCATGCCGACGGCGCCGCGCCCGGTATGCATCGGCAGGAACAGGCGTTTGGCGCCGGGCAGCGTATCGGAGCCGCGTCCGGCGGCGCGGTCGTTTTCCCAAGCCCATTTCGCCGCGGCGAGATCGGCGCTGTCGAGAATGTCCTCCGGCGGGTAACCCGCCTTGACCGCGATGCTGCCGTGCTCGGGCAACAGCAGCACGACCCGCACTTTGAGCATCAGCGCGGTCTGATAGGCCGTGGCCCACAGCACGTCGTCAAGCGTCGCGGTGCCCGCGAGCTTGCGGCTGAACGCATAGAGCGCCTCCGTCGTTCGTGCCCGGTCCAGTGCCGCCATCGCCTGGGTACGGCCGCGCGCCGCGACGTTGGAGACGAGCACGGCGACGAGCGTGAAGAAACCGAGGGCGGCGAAATTGGTGGGATCGGTGAGCGTGAACCTGAAATACGGCGCCACGAAAAAGGCATTATAGCAGAGCGCGGATACTATGCTGGCGAACAGCGAAGGCCACAAGCCGAATCGAACCGCGATGGCGACGATGGCAGTCAGAAACACGAGGTCAATGTTGACGCGGCCGACCCATCTCCAGACCAGTTCGCCGAGCCCAAGCACTACGGCGACTGCTACCAGCGCGGCGACGTAGGGAAGCGGATCGAATCTCTCGTGGCGCTCAGCGGCACGGACCGATTTTTTCGGAATCGGCTGGCCGGCGACGGTATCGCCGGCGATGACGTGGACGCTGATGTTGCCGGAACGGCGCACCAGATCGTGGACCACCGAGCCATGCAGGATCTCGAACCATCGTGTGCGTGCCGATTTGCCGATCACGATCTGCGTCACGTTGTTGGCTTGCGAATAGGCGACGACGTCTTCGGCGATGTGGTAATCGCTGCCTGGAAGCGTGATGGCTTCGCCGCCAAGCGCTTCGGCGAGGCGGAGCGTGTCGGCGATGCGGTCGCGTTCTTCCTCGGAGAGCTGCAGACTGCGGCGCCCCTCGACGTAGAGCGCCACCCACGGTCCGTGCAGGCGATCGGCCAGCCGCTTGGCGTAGCGGACCAGGCCGGCGCAGCGGGGGTCCTCGCTGATGCACACCAGAATGCGTTCGCCTGCGGCCCAAGGGCCTGAAATCGCATGCGCCTGCATTTCATTGAGCAATTGCTCGTCCACGCGCTCGGCGGTGCGGCGCAATGCCAACTCGCGCAGCGCCGTGAGATTGGCGGGCGAAAAGAAATGCTCGAGCGCGCGCTCCGCTTGCCTCGGAACGTAGACCTTTCCTTCTTTGAGGCGCTGAATGAGATCGTCTGGCGTGAGATCGACCAGCTCGACGGCGTCGGCTCGATCGAACACGGCATCGGGCACTGTCTCGCGCACGCGCACATGCGTGATCTGGGCGACCACGTCGTTTAAGCTTTCGATGTGCTGAATATTGACGGTGGTATAGACGCCGATGCCGTAGCTCATCAGCTCTTCGACGTCGAGATAGCGCTTGGGATGGCGGCTGCCCTCGACATTGGTGTGAGCGAGTTCGTCGACGAGGACGATCTGCGGACGGCGGGCGATGATCGCATCGAGGTCCATTTCCTCGAGCCACTGGCCCTTATAGAGGATGCGCCGCCGCGGAATGACTTGGAGGCCGGCCAACAACGCCTCGGTCTCCCGGCGGCCATGGGTCTCGACGACGCCGACGACGATGTCGTAGCCGTCTTTCTTGCGCGCCTGGGCCTGGTGCAGCATCTCATAGGTCTTGCCGACGCCAGGCGCGGCGCCGACGAAGATTCTAAGCTTGCCAATGCGGCGCTCTTCGCGGTGCGCCGCTTCGAGCAGGGCTTCCGGCGAGGGTCGATGTTCGGAATCGCGCCGCTGATCCGCCATTACCGATGAGATTCTCAAGCTATTCGGGCGTCTGCCAGCCTATCCAGCGGACAAGCGGTCGAGCGCGAGATTGAGCTGCAGCACGTTCACGCGCGGCTCGCCCAAAAATCCCAGAAAGCGACCTTCCGTATTGTCGTCGACGAGCTGGCGAATGCGATCTTCGGGCAGATTGCGCGCCTTGGCAATACGGGGAACCTGGAAAAGCGCCGCCTCGGGCGAGACATCGGGGTCGAGCCCGCTCGCCGAAGTCGTGACCAGGTCGATGGGAACGGGCGTGCCCGGATTCCCCTTCTTAAGCTTTGCCATATCGTCCTTTATGCGGTCGATCAGGGCCTTGTTGGACGGCCCCAGGTTCGAGCCGCCGGAATTAGCGGCGTTATACGGGGCAGGCACCGTTTTGGTCGGATCATTGGGGTCGGTCGCCGTCGTGGCCGACGGCCGGCCGTGGAAATATTTGTCGCCGGTAAAATTCTGCCCGACCAACGCGGAACCGACGACCTTGCCGTCGCGCTCGATCATGCTGCCATTCGCCTGATAGGGAAAAATGACCTGGGCGATGCCGGTCATCGCCAGCGGATAAACGAGCCCGGTGATGAGCGTAAGCGCGACGAGAACCGCGATCGCGGGACGGATTTCGCGCAACATGACGTTGTTCTCCTTAGACGAGATGCAGGCTACTGACCAAGAGGTCGATGGCTTTGATGCCGATGAACGGAATGATCACGCCGCCGCCGCCGTAGATCCAAAGATTACGCAGCAGCAGCGGACCGGCGCCAATCGGCCGATAGCGCACGCCTTTCAGCGACAGCGGTATCAGCGCAATGATGATCAGCGCGTTGAAGATAATCGCGGACAGAATGGCACTCTCGGGAGTCGCAAGCTTCATGATGTTCAACGCCTGCAGCTGCGGGTAGAAGGCCACGAACATCGCCGGGATGATGGCGAAATATTTTGCCACGTCGTTGGCGATCGAGAAGGTGGTGAGCGCGCCGCGCGTCATCAACAGTTGCTTGCCGATCTCGACGATCTCAATGAGCTTGGTCGGATTGGAATCGAGGTCGACCATGTTGCCGGCCTCGCGCGCGGCCTGGGTGCCGGTGTTCATGGCGACGCCGACATCGGCCTGAGCTAAAGCCGGCGCATCGTTGGTGCCGTCGCCGCACATGGCGACGAGCTTGCCCTTCGACTGCTCGTCGCGGATGAGGCGGAGCTTTTCCTCCGGCGTGGCTTGGGCGAGGAAGTCGTCGACGCCGGCTTCCGCCGCGATCGCCGCAGCGGTCATCGGATTGTCGCCGGTGATCATGACGGTGCGGATGCCCATGCGGCGCAGTTCGGCGAAGCGCTCGCGGATGCCGCCCTTGACGATATCCTTGAGCTCAACGACGCCGAGCACACGGCCGTCCTTCGCGACGGCGAGCGGCGTTGCCCCCGATTTCGCGATGGCGTCGGCGATTGCGTTGACTTCGCGCACGGTCTCGGCGCTGACGTTCGGTCGCAGCGCCTGCACGGCGCCGCCCGAGGTGACGGAAGTCGGCGAATTATTCAAGTAATTCAAGATGGCGTCTACCGCGCCCTTGCGGACCCAGGAAGAGCCGACTTCGACGCCGCTCATGCGCGTCTGCGCGCTGAACGGGATAAAATTGGCCTTCATTTCCGCAAGCTCGCGGCCGCGGATGCCGTATTTTTCCTTGGCCAGCACCACGATCGAGCGCCCTTCGGGCGTTTCGTCGGCAAGCGAGGCAAGCTGTGCCGCATCCGCCAGTTCCTGCTCGGTCACTCCGCGCAGCGGCTTGAACTCGGTCGCCTGTCGATTGCCGAGCGTGATGGTGCCGGTCTTGTCGAGGAGAAGCGTGTCGACGTCGCCCGCTGCCTCGACTGCGCGACCGGACATGGCGAGCACGTTGAAGCGCACCAGCCGGTCCATGCCGGCGATGCCGATCGCCGAAAGCAACGCGCCGATCGTGGTCGGAATCAGGGTAACGAACAGCGCGACCAGGATCACCACCGTAACGGTGCTGCCGGCGTAATGGACGAAGCTTGGAATGGTTGCGGTCGCGAAAACGAAAATAATGGTCAGGCCGATGAGCAGAATGTTGAGCGCGATCTCGTTCGGCGTTTTTTGCCGTTCGGCGCCTTCAACGAGCCTGATCATGCGGTCAAGAAAGGTCGAGCCCGCGGCGGCAGTGATACGCACGCGAATCCAATCGGACAGCACCTGCGTGCCGCCGGTCACCGCTGACCGGTCGCCTCCCGACTCGCGAATGACCGGCGCAGATTCACCCGTGATCGCCGCTTCGTTGACGGAGGCCATGCCCTGGGTCACCTCGCCGTCCGATGGAATCATGTCGCCGGCTTCGACGAGGACGAGGTCGCCAACCTTGAGGCTGGTGCTCGGCACCAGCCGATAATTCTGTTGGTCGCCGGCGCCCGTGATCAGCTTGGCCTGGGTTTCGGTGCGCTGCCGCCGCAGCGTGTCGGCTTGCGCCTTGCCGCGGCCCTCGGCGACGGCTTCGGCGAAATTCGCGAACAGCACAGTGAACCACAGCCACAGAATGATCTGGAACTCGAAGCCGATATTCGGGCCGCCGGTGGAAAGATCGTGAATCAAGATGATGGTCGTCAGCGCCGTGACGATCTCGAGCACGAACATGACCGGATTCTTCATGAGCGTGCGCGGATTGAGCTTCACGAAAGCGGAGCCGATGGCCGGCACGACGATCTTCGGATCGAAGAGCGCCGACACGGGCATACGGTTGCGCAGGGTTGACGTTTCCATCGAAGGGACTCCGAGCCTAGTTAGAAGAAAATAGGGTGCCGGCATTCATCGCGAGCTGCTCGACGATCGGGCCGAGCGCCAATGCCGGGAAGAAGGTCAGCCCGCCGACGATCACGATCACGCCTACGACCAGACCGACGAACAAGCCGCCCGTGGTCGGGAACGTGCCAACGGAAGCCGGTATCGACTTTTTGGCGGCGAGCGAGCCGGCGATCGCCATGGTCGGAATGATCGTCCAGAATCGGCCGACAAACATCGCGACGGCGCCGGTGAGATTATAAAACAGGGTGTTGGAACTCAGCCCGGCGAAGGCGGAGCCGTTATTGCCGGCTTGCGAAACGTAGGCGTAAAGCACTTCGGTGAAGCCGTGCGGTCCGGGATTGCCCATGGCGGCGACGGCGGACGGCACCATCATCGCGACCGCGGTCCAGCCGAGATACATCAGCGGCAGAACGAGCACGGTAAGCATCGCCATCTTCACTTCCTTGGCTTCGATCTTCTTGCCGACGTATTCGGGCGTGCGGCCGACCATCAAGCCGGCGACAAAGATCGCGATGATGACGAACAGCAGCATGCCGTACATGCCCGAGCCGACGCCGCCGAAGATGATCTCGCCGAGTTGGATGTTGATGAGCGGGACCATGCCGCCGAGCGCGGTAAAGGAATCGAGCATGGCATTGACCGCGCCGCACGAAGCGTCGGTGGTAATCACCGAAAACAGCGAGGAGGCGACGATGCCGAAGCGGACTTCCTTGCCCTCCATGTTGCCGCCGGTAAGACCGAGCGCGTTGAGGGCGTCGTTGCCGTGCGCCTCGGCTGCGTAGCAGGCGACGACGCCGGCAAGGAACAACACGTCCATCACGGTGAAAACGGCCCAGCCTTGCCGATGGCTGCCGACCATGCGGCCGAAGACGTTGGTCAGCGCCGCCCCGATCGCAAAAATCGAGATGATCTGCACGTAGTTCGACAACGCGGTCGGATTCTCGAACGGGTGCGCGGCATTGGCGTTGAAGAAGCCGCCGCCATTGGTGCCGAGCATTTTGATCGCGATCTGCGAGGCCACCGGCCCGACCGCGATGGTCTGCTTGGCGCCTTCCAGCGTCGTTGCGTCCACATACGGCCCCAGCGTCTGCGGAATGCCCTGCCAGACCAGGAACAGCGCGTAGGGCACGCAGATCGGCAGGAGTATGTAGAGCGTGCAGCGCGTGATATCGACCCAGAAATTGCCGACGGTGCGGACCGAGTGCCGGGCAAAACCGCGGATGAGCGCGATAGCGAGCACGATGCCGGTCGCCGCCGACAGGTAGTTCTGATGCGTCAGGCCGAGCATCTGCACGAGATAGGACATCGTGCTTTCGCCGCCGTAGTTCTGCCAGTTGGTATTGGCGATGAAGCTCACCGCCGTATTGAAGGATAGGTCGGGAGCAACTGCAGTCTGCCCCGCCGGATTGAACGGCAGCGCCGCCTGCACGCGCATCAAGACATAAAGAATGAGAAAGCCGCCGACATGGAACAGCAGCATGCCGACCGTATAGGTGACGGCATGCTGCTCGTGGCGCTCGTCGACACCGGCGATCTTGTAGATCGCGGTCTCGACCGGACGCAGGAGCGGCGAAAGGAATGTGCGTTCGCCGTTGAACACGCGCGTCATATAGGCGCCGAGAACCGGCGTGATCGCGACGACGATCGCGCAATAGAGCAGAATCTGGACCCAGCCGATGACGGTCATGGTCGTTTATCCCTTCAGAACAGCTCGGGCTTGAGCAGCGCGTAGATCAGGTAGACCAGAAGCCCCGCGGTCACGAGGCCGGCGAGCGAATAGTCGAAAATCATGGCGGGTCCCCTCAAAGCTGGTCGCAGGCGTAGACGTAGGCGATCGACAGCGCGAAAAAGCCAAACCCGATCGCCAGCATGACGACGTCCATCATGGGAATGCTCCGAGCTAAAGATGCGGCGGTGCGCCGGTGGATTCCGCATAGGAGCGCGCGGCGTTGACCTACATCGTCAACGCGCAAGCTCTCCGGCTGTTCGCGGGCGCCTAGGTGTCACTGATCGCGTATGAATTCGAGAGGTGGGCGTGAGTAATCTTATAAGAATCTCATAAAGACGAGGTATAGAGGCCGTTCATGCCGAATAGGATTTCAGGTTTTTTTCGATGCGCGGCAGAATGGGCGTCTCGCCGTATTCGAATGTCGTCCCGGTGATCCGCTCATACATTGCAATGTAGCGGCGCGAGAGCTCTTGCACGAGTTCGAGCGGCGCTGGAGGCAAGATAGCGTCCCGGTAAGGGTCGCATTGGTCCCGAAACCACAGCCGTAAAAATTCCTTGTCGAAATATTGCGGCTCCTCGCCCGCCGCAAACCGCGCCGCGTAGGAATCTAGCTGCCAATAGCGCGACGAATCCGGCGTATGAATTTCATCGATAAGCATGAGTGCGCCGTCCGCGTCAGTGCCGAACTCGTACTTGGTGTCGACCAGTATGAGCCCGTTGCGCGCCGCAAGTTCCTGCCCGCGCGCAAACAGCGCAAGCGCCGTTGCCTTGATGCGATCGAACAGATCTTGCGTGATGAAGCCTTCGGCGATCATTTGTTGCGGCGCGAGCGCCCGGTCGTGCTGGGTTTCCTTTGTTGTCGGATCGAACAGCGGCTGCGGCAGTTTTTGGTTCTTACGCATGCCGTCGGGCAGCACGATGCCGCCGAAATCGCGCCGACCCGCCGCATATCTCGTCCACGCCGCCGTATCGGTGACGCCCGTGAGGTATCCGCGCACGACCGCCTCGACCGGCAGCATCGCGCATTTTTTCGCGATCGTCACATTCGGGTCGGGAATCGCAAGCACGTGATTGCGCACGATGTCTTTCGTATTTTCGAACCACCATGCGCTCGCTTGATTGAGCACCTGGCCCTTCCACGGGATGTGGGCGATGATGCGGTCGAATGACGAATGCCGATCGGTTGTGATCAAAACGAGCTTGCCGCCGCGCTCGTAGATATCGCGTACTTTCCCCGCTGTTTTCGGACCGAGAAAGCCGAAGTTGGTTTCCTTCAGAATATCCATCGGAATTTTCTGGAACACGCGAGAACGAAGCAGGCGCTGGGCGCCATCGAGAGCGCCGCAACAATGCCATTCGAATCGCAAGGCCGCAATCGTGTTGGCCGGTTTGGCCGCCTGCCGGAGGCAACGCTGCGCTTCGCCGAGCACCCGCACTGTACGCTCGCGGTGGTGCAACGGATCGGCGTCCCTTCGAGCGGCGCCGGCGAGGCGGTGATGGGCGCCGCGGGCGCAGCAATAGCCAACGCCTTCTTCGATGCGGCCGGCGTTCGGCTGCGGCAATATCCGCCGACGCCCAAGCGCGCCGCGCTTGCTGCCGGCAAAACCGGCGGCGTCGACGAGTTACGCAGGCGGATTTGATCCTGCCGCCATCAGGTATTCGCGGTCAGGCGCAATATGACGCCGATGATGGCAAGTGCGGATCGCGTGATGATCTGTGAGATGAAATTAAGATCGACGCCGAATTGCTCGCCGACGAGCGGCAGTACAATGAGTAGCCCAATCAGCAGCACCAAGCCATAGGGTTCGAGCCGGGCAAGCGGCCTTCCCAACGCATTTGGCAGGACGCCGACGACGATCCGCCCACCGTCGAGCGGCGGGATGGGTATGAGGTTGAAAACCGCCAGAATGACATTGAGGATGAGCGCGTTTTTGAGGTTTTCGGCAATGAACCGCACCGCGACGTCCGGGGCGTAATCCACCAGGTGGAAGGCGGCCGCTGCAAGCGTCGCCAGCAGCAAATTCATGGCGGGGCCGGCCGCCGCCACCAAAATCATGTCGCGGCGCGGATGGCGCAGCGCGCGAAAATTCACCGGCACCGGCTTGGCGTAGCCGAACAGGAACGGCGATCGCGCCAATAACAGCAGCGCCGGCAGCACAATCGTTCCGAATGGATCGATATGCTTGAACGGATTGAAGCTGACCCGCCCGAGACGCCATGCCGTGTTGTCGCCGAGCAGCCGAGCCACGAAGCCGTGGGCTGCCTCGTGAAACGTGACGGCGATCAGGATCGGCAGCAGCCAGACCGAGATTTCGAAAGCGAGGAAGTTGAACGTTTGGTTCATAGCCGACGGCGCTGCCGCTTTGCGATATCCTCAGGTATCGCTTTATCAGTCAAGCCGCTGTCCTGCCAGCGCCAGCCCGGTCGCCGTTGCGGCGATTTTCCCCGCCTTGAGATCGTCGAGAAATTCGCGGTAAGGGGTAAGGATGACTTGAACCGCCCGGTTCGCGGCCCAAAGCTGTTGCGGGACGACGATGCCGATGAGCGCCGCGACGAAATGCCGGGCGTGCCACAGATGCTTTGTGTTCATCGCAAATCTCCTGCCAAAACGGTCAATGCGAGCGGCGGCGAGCAAGTTCGGCCCTGACAAGCCATCGCAGCCTGCTCCGCGTAAGCAGAAGCCCCGGTCTTTTCTCCTGTTTTCCGGCGAATTCGCCGCGCGCGAAAGACGGCAATTCTCGTGGCGCGTCGGTGCTAAGGTTATACTGAAAAATCTGTCCGGGCGTCAGCCGTCGTGCATCGCTGGCGTCCATAAACCGCGGCCGGCCGGGAGGCGAGCATGAACTATGGCAAGAAATTCATCGTCGAACCCGGGTCGAAGGTGCGTCTCAGCAAGATCGATCCGGCTTACGCCGGCAAACACGAATCGCACCAGACGGCGATCGCGGAAACCGCCAAGGAAGTCGAGCGCATGGATCGCCTGCAATATCTTCTATACGCCGACGCCGGCCGCTCGCTGCTCATCGTGCTGCAGGGCCTCGACGCGGCCGGAAAGGATGGGGTCATCCGCCATCTGTTCTCCGGCATGAACCCGCAAGGGACATTCGCGATCGGCTTCAAGCAACCGACCAAGACCGAGCTTGCCCACGACTTCCTCTGGCGCGCGCATCGGCGTGCGCCGGGCAATGGCGACGTGGCGATCTATAACCGGTCGCACTACGAGGACGTTCTGGCCGTGCGCGTTCACAAGCTGGTGCCGCGCTCGGTCTGGTCGAAACGCTACGATCTGATCAACGACTTCGAGAAGATGTTGAGCGAAAATCGCACGCGCATTCTAAAATTCTATCTGCACATTTCGCCCGACGAGCAGCTCGCCCGCTTCCGGCAGCGGCTCGACGATCCGGCGCGGCATTGGAAGATCAGCGACAGCGACTATTCCGAGCGCGAGCTATGGCCGAAATACGTGGAGGCCTATGAGGACGCGATCGCGCGGACGAGCACCAAACGGGCTCCGTGGTACGTCATTCCGTCGAACCACAAGTGGTTTCGCAATCTGGCGATTTCGCAAATCGTCGCCGATACGATGGAAAACATGGGGCTCAAGCTGCCGCCCGCGCGCGTCGATATTGCAGCCGTTCGGCGTAAATATCACGCCGCCGAACGCGAGGCGGACGGCAAGAAGCGCTAGCGCGGCGGCCTCGGCAATGGGGTTCCGCGACCGCAGCAATTTCCGGCCGCCGGCGCGGCTTTGCGTTTGCGCTGGGCGCTCATCTGCAATTCCATTCTGCGATGGCAAAGCAAGGCACGGACAATCGGCGCCTTCTTGAGGTCTCCGGCGTTCCGAGCTAACCTTTGCCCAAGCCGAAGCTTTTTGCCGAAAGGACGTCCGATGCAGGACACAATCGATATTCGGGTCACGCCGTTATCGGCGGCCTGCGGCGCCGAGATCGGCGGCATCGATCTGTCGAAGCCGCTCGGCGAGCGCGAGGTCGGCGCGATCAAGGAGGCCTGGAACAAGCACCTCGTGCTGGTGTTCCGCGGCCAACAAGTGTCGCAGGACGACCAGCTCCGCTTCGCCTCCTATTTCGGCGACCTCGGCAGCCGCAAGAAGGCGCCCGAGCCGCTTCGCGCGCGCGCCGAGGGCATCCAGCAGGACCACGAGAAGGTTCTGCTGGTCACCAACATCAAGGTCGACGGTCAGCCGATCGGCGCCTTCGGCGACGGCGAGTTCTGGTTCCACATCGATTCCGGCTATTCGGCGCGGCCTTACAAATACACGTTTCTCTACGCCCTCGAACTGCCGTCGCGCGGCGGCAACACCATGTTCTCAAACATGTACAAGGCCTATGAAGCCGTGCCGCCGGCGCTCAAGGAAAAGCTGAAAGGCAGGAAGGCGCTGCATATCCACGAATACAATCGCGCCAAGCAGGCCAGTTCCTCCGGCGACATCAGCGGCATTCCGCATTACGCGCACCCGATCTTCATCACCCATCCGGACACCGGGCGCAAATCGCTGTTCGTCGACCGGCTGATGACGACGCGCATCGAGGACATGAGCGTGGAGGAGAGCGACGCCATCCTCAACCGGCTCTACGAAATCGGCGAGCGACGCGAGTTCATCTTCGAGCACGTGTGGAAACTCGGCGACTTTTTGATGTGGGACAACCGCTGCACCATCCACGCCCGCACCGATTTTCCCAAAGAAGAGCGGCGGCTTCTTCGCCGCTGCACGGTCGAAGGCGAGCCGCCGCACGAGTGAAGGACTTAAGCAATGGCGAATCCACGCTTGCCGGTTTTCGACGACTTCATCGCCGACTTGCGCGCGGTATGGGCGGCCGACGCCGACGACGGGCGCCGCATGGCGAAGGCCAAGCCGCTGCTTGAGCGGCTGGTCATGGACCCGGCGCTGAAAGCGCATTCGGCGAGCTGGCCGTCGACCGAAGGCCGCAAGAATCTTTTGCTCTATGTCGATCCGGACTACCATTTCGTCGTCAACGCGGTGGTACGCATGCCGGGGCGCACCGGCAGCATCCACGATCACGCCGACGCCTGGGTGCTCTATGGCGTGCTCGACGGCACGGAGAGCCTCGAGCGCTTCGATCGGGTCGACGACGGCAGCCGCCCCGGCTATGCCGAAGTGAAACTCGCTTCGGTGACGACCGGCGCGCAGGGCAAGGTCGACGTGGTGCCGCCGCGCGCCATCCACGCGGAGCAGGGCGGTCCGACCCGCTCGGTCGCCGTCATCGTGCGCAGCCAGAAGCTCGGCGAAGGCACGGTGCTGCAGCACCGCTACGATCGGGAAGCGAACACCGTGGTCGAGCAATACGGCCCAACGCAGATTCCGTACGAACTGGCGTGACGTCCTCCCCCGCACGTAGTGCGGGGGAGGGGGACCGCCCTGCGCAGCAGGGTGGTGGAAGGGGCGCGGGCCACGACGCTTGCTGCTCCTCCTTCTCCCCGCGCGCGGGGAGAAGGTCGGGATGAGGGGGCCTCGCCGCTGGGCTGAGAATCGTGGGACTATCTGTAACGCCGACGCTCGATCCAGAACGCTCAGAATCGCGGAGAGGCCCCCTCACCCTCGCTTCGCTCGACCTCTCCCCGCACGGCGGGGAGAGGTGAACAAGTGAAATCCGTTCTCGCGGCGCGTTTTTTGTTCGCGCGCTGCGAGTTGGCAAATTCGCCCCTGCAAAACCGCTTCGTTCTCGATCGCGGGGGCTTTGTTTTTTCTTCCCTTCGCCACTGAAGCAAAAGGAGGCAGAACGCCGGCAGACGCAAGTTTCAACCAACCTCCGCAACCTTCGTTGCGGCGCGCGCCTTGCAAAGCGCGCACGCCTGTCGGCGTTCCACCGCGGCTCTCGCCAAGGGGACTATTCATCCCCAAGGCTCAGCGTCAGGCCATGCTTCCTGGGACTCGGCCGGAGCGCTCGGTCCGGTAAGCCCGCCCCAACC
>Ga0207416_1000748_pt1 | contig 50193 bp, 50 predicted proteins | sample PaiPotPPM11metaG_FD_184107 | JGI IMG/M metagenome (GOLD analysis project Ga0207416, IMG submission 184107) | Iron sulfur acid spring bacterial and archeal communities from Banff, Canada, to study Microbial Dark Matter (Phase II) - Paint Pots PPM... ... | reverse complement strand
CCGTTGATGCTGGCGCGATGCCCGCGCCACCCCCCGCCGCCCTGGACGGCCCCGGCATCCGGATCGAACCCGCCCGACTGTAAGAGTTCGCTTCAATTTCATGAGTACCATGAGGGAGGCGGCGGTGTCAACCACCGTTGTGACGCATGTAGCGAATGAGTGCATCGGTGGAGAGCAGATGATCGGTGGAGAGCAAATAGAGGACCGGCGCGCGATTGGCCGACGCGTCCGGGAGGCGCGCGAGGCCCGCGGCTGGACCCAGCAGCAGCTCGGCCAGCGCTACGGCACCTCCCACGCCGCCATCTCGGACATCGAGCGAGGGGTGACGAAGCTCGGGGTGGCCGATTTGCAACGGCTGGCCGACCTCTTGGGCAAGGACCTTGCCTTCTTCCTGCGTCCGGCGAGTAGCTTCCAGCTGCGGCACGCCTCCGATACGAAGCGAGACCAGCGCAAGCTCAAGGAGGACTTTCTGCGGTACGTTCGCTCGGGCGAGAGCAAGGAAGATAACAATGCCTAGGTCGACGTACGTCCGGCAGAAGGCGCACAACATGCTTGAACTGGCGGGGATCACCACCCCTCCGGTCGACGTGGAGCAGATTGCTCGGCTGCTTGGCTTCAAGGTGGTGCCCTACGACTTCGACGACCCGACGATCTCGGGGATGCTCGTGATGGAAGACGAGGTGCGTGCCATCGCCGTCAACCGGGCGCAGCATCGCCACCGCCAGCGCTTCAGCATCGCTCACGAGATTGGGCATTTTCTGGCCGGACACGAGGATTACGACGCTACCGACTTTGTCGACCAGAAGAAGTTCTACGTCGACGACAGCTTCGCCACCCATGATCCCAAGGAACAAGAAGCAAATGAGTTTGCGGCCGAGTTACTCATGCCGTCGCACATGCTGAAGAGCGATCTGGCGGCCGGGATGAAGGACGCTCAGCGACTCGCCCAGCGCTACCAGGTGAGCGAGCAGGCGTTCTGGATACAACTGAGCGACCTCGACTTAGCCGAGCGCCTCAGTCCAGAGGGCTATTGAAGCACCCGGCGATAGCGAGCGCTGCGTCTCAGTCTGGCATACCGCAGCGCGAAGGCGTGGAGCAGTTGGAGCCTCGGTCCGGTTGGGGAGGACTACGCTTGGTCCGACCGACGAGGACGATCGGTTCCGATAACCGACTGTTTCTTAGAAGCGCGGTTCTCGGTACCGGTTGCGCAATTCGTCCCGCCGATTGTCGCTTTCTCCGGTGAGTGGCGCTGTTCCTTCGACGCTATCGGGCGCGGCCTCGTCCGTACCGCCGGTCGATCGGGAGGGGTCCGTCCACCCTTCCCCGGGGGCCGCGTTTGGCCGAGACCGCACGGCGCGACCCGTAGCTGCGCATCGGTTACTATTGGGGGAAGCAAGATCCACCCGAACCGGAACCAGAGAGAATTCACGCAATAGACTCTTGCCTTGGAGGAAGAGTATGCCAGCCGAGAAGAAGCCGCCATCATGGCCGACGCTTACAGATCAACTCCGCGCGGCGCAGACCGGCAAGGGGAGCGCCCTCGAAAAGCTGATCCGGGACCACCAGGATTTTCATATGCTTCGACCGGAGGAGGCCCACGACGGTCTGGGACTGCCTCTGTGGTTGAGGGTTTATTGGCGGAAACTCCACCCAGATGCCGATTACTCGGGTCCCAGCGGCGGATATCCTCTTACGCTATTCGAACTGCACGAGTGGATGATCGAACACCCGGACCTGCGCACTCCGCCCGCCAGCGTTGTCGACCCCGCGGACCCGCGCCCTCCTTCGCCGTATACCGGCGGTAGCGGCGAAAACGGAGGCCGTCATGGCTACTAATGTACGGCTTTCCGGCGCTCAGACGGGCCAGCGCAGCGAGTGCGACATCCGCCTCAACTACAGTAACCCGCTGCAACTCGTAGGGTCATGCAACTCCACAACCTCGAGCAACGAGCAGTTCTATTCCTCCGATGGAGGCAGCACCTGGTCGCAATCGACTCTGCCTACAGTGACTGGCGATAACCGCCAGGGCGATCCAGCCGTCGATTGGACCCCTGAAGGAACCGCGTGGGCACTGGTGGTGGGCATCGGCACGACGGGCAACGTCATCCGCTCTTTTAAATCGACTGATTCCGCTCACACCACCTGGACCTTCGATGCGACCCTCTCCGGGACGCAGACCAACGTAGACAAGCCGGTCTTGTGGGTCGATCATAGTCCCACGTCTACCTACAAGGACAACCTGTACGCTCTTTGGTGGAATAGCGGTCCCACTTACATCGCGCGACGTGCCGGCCCGGGCGGAACGTGGCAAGCGCCGCAACAAGTGAGCGGATCGGAGACCAGTGGGGGTTCCGACGGAGGCGACGTCAAAACCAATGCCAACGGCGATGTTTTCGTTTTCTGGCCGAGCGAGGGAACTCAGCAATTGTACGTTGCAAAGTCGGTCAACGGCGGCGCCAGTTTTGGAACGCCCGTTCTGATCGCGACGACCAATGGCAGTTTCCTGACAAAACTACCGGCGGAGGCTGGCAGGGGATGTCTCATCTACATTACCGGCGGCGCATACCGAACGGCAACCAAGGACATGGTGTATGCAATCTGGATGGATTTGGCGGGTGGTCCCAGCTGCAACTCTCCCGCCAACGCGCCAGGCTCGAACACCGCATCCACTTGCAAGACTCGCATCTTTTTTTCCCGTTCGCAAAACGGCGGGGCGAATTGGTCTACCCCGATCAAGATCAACGACCAGGCGTCGCTCAACGATCAGTTCTTTCCCCGCCTGGCCGTCGACGATAACAACGGCGACCTCGCGGTCGTTTACTACGACACGGTGGCGGATACCAACCGCGACAAGACCGACGTCTGGACGCAATCTTCGACAGACGATGGCGGCAGTTGGAGCGCGGCGGTAAAGATCACGACTGCCCAGACGGACGAGACCGCCTCCAGCGCAGGGATCAGGCACTACGGTGACTACCTCGGTTTAACGGGCTTTAGAGGCCAGTTCTTTGCCTGCTGGACGGACCGCCGAAGCGGGGGCAGCGAAGAGATCTGGGGCTCGCCTTTCAGGCTGGCCCAGAAGGCCTGCACGTTCATCATCGAGCGGGCCACGCTGGGGCAGGATGAAATCGACGCGAGGCGCAAGCAACCGCGTAACACACCGGGCGGGTTGCCGGTCCCGGACGCTATCCGTGTCGCGGTGGATGGGTTCACGAAATCGGAAATCGGGGTCGCGGGCCCGGGTTCGACTCTCACTGTAGCGTCGCCGGTAAGCGGCCTGACCATCACCTGTACGGGCAACACATCGGACAGTGGCGACTACGGAACGGAAGTGCAGCGTTTCACCTTCCACTACAACATCGATTTCCCGGATGACAGTGCCTTCAGTTTCGCGGGCCTGTCCGAGTTCGAAACGCTCAACGTTTCGATCGCTACCGTTTCCGCCTCCGCACAGATTGAATTGATCAAACAGCCCAACCCGTTCATCCTTCATGGGGATCCGGCGTGGCTGAGCGTGGATCTGCGGGTATTTGTCGTCCGCCCGGGGGACACCTGGTTCGGAGTTACCTTTCCGGAAAACAGCGATGCGTCGGCAGCCCCACCGTTTATCCAAAAGGTGATCACAGCGTTGACGGCCGGACAGGGCACCGCCGGTGGCCAATCCTTCAGCGATCCCAACGTCCTCACGCCGGACGAGGATAAGTCGAAGCTTTACATCTCGACATTCGACAATAACGATGCCAGAGTCTATAATTTCGCCCTGGCAAAAGTTCACTACATCGGCCTGAGCGGCGCGACGGGCGTACGCGTGTTCTTTCGCTTGTTTCAAACTCAAACCACCTATGTGCCTTTCGATTACCCGCCGGGTGGGCGCTACCGGCGGGCTCTCAACAATCCCCACGGCCAACCCATCCCGCTCGCCGGTATCGAGGGCAGCGAGTATGTGACCATTCCATGTTTCGCGGAAGCGCGTATCGATACCAAAGCGAAAAGCATGGACCAGCAAACCGATGATCCGAACGTTCAATCGTTCACCGCTCACGCGGACGGATCCGAGGTCGATGCCTATTTCGGGTGCTGGCTCGACACCAATCAACCTCTCAAGCCGGATGGCACCGCGAACACTATCATCCCCCTTCAACCTCCCTCATCCAATGTGGATGGGCCCTACATCGATCCCACCGTCCCACAGGTGACCCTCCAGGGAGCGATCATCCGCAATTCGCACCAGTGTCTGATTGCCGAGATTGCGTTCGATCCGGTGCCCGTTCCCGTTGGCAAAGATCCATCCAACTGGGATAAACTCGCGCAACGCAACATCACGTGGAGCGACATAGGCTCGGCGCAAGCCCTGACCACGTTTGAAATCCGGCCAACACCCGCCGGACTCCCTCTCGGAAAGACGCCGGATGAGTTGATGATCGATTGGGGTAACGTCCCGGACGGAAGTTTTGCGACGATCTATTTGCCCGCCGTCAACATCGATGACATTCTGTCGGTGGCTAGCAGGATGTACACGACCCGCAGGTTGGCTCGCGTTGACGATCATACGCTTGGATGCCGGACGGGGGGCATCACGTACGTTCCGATTCCCGCCGGCTTGGGGATCGGCTACGCCGGCCTCCTGTCGATCGATCCATCCGCAACGGTGCTAATCGGACAGGTCTACAAGGTTTCTGTCCGTCAACTGACGAATGCCTCCGCCAATCTGCCGGCTCCTCCGCCGGTGCTCACGACTCCGGGTGCCTCGGCAGCACCGGCGCAGATTGAATGGCGGCGAGTCTTGGGAGCATTCCAACTTACGATTCCTGTCAAACCGAAGAACAGCGCGTTGCTGCTGACAGAAGAGCGGGAACTATCGGTGCTGCGCTGGATCGCCGAGTCGATTCCTCTAACCAACCGCTGGTATCCGGTCTTCCACCGCTATCTGGACCAGATCGGAGGGCGTGTCAAGGTCTTCGGCGGCGATCCGACGAAGATTTTGCCGTCGCCTACCGGGGAGGTGGGGCGCAAGCATCATCATCGCCATTATGGGGAGTATGAGCGCGAAAAGCGTAAGGCTTTCACCGGCAAGATAGCCGGCCTGATCTTCGATCGCTTCGGCGACTTCGAGGGCTTCCTGCTCGACACCGAAGAATGCGAACGCGAATTCTTCAGCCGCGAGAAGGATATCGAGAGGCTGGCGGAGCGCGTGTGGCGTGAGCGTTTGCGAGTCACGGTCTGGACGGAATGCGACAGTCCGCACCGGCCGTTGTCGATCATCGTGCGCCAACCCCCGGTGCCATTTGAGAGCTGATCGCTTTCTGCCGGATCTTTAAGACAGACGATCGTTTTCTGGCCGTCTGTCTCGGGATCACGCACGCTTAGTGGTTTGTCCGACAAGTCTAGGCCACCTTCGGCAGCACGGCGAGGCCGAGGCGGCGGGGCTGGTGGCGGCGCCGCCGGCCCCAGACGAAGGGATGGCGATGGGCGTTCCGATACATGGTGGCGTCGTGGACGGCGTGGGCGATCTCTTCCCAGCTCTCGAAGCGCCGCCCCTTGAGCGCGAGGGAGCGCAAGGTTTTCCACCAGGGTTCGATCAGGTTCAAGTACGCGGCGTAGGTCGGCTGGAAGACGAACTGCCAGCGGGGATGCGCCAAGGAGAAGAGCGGCACATCCACGGCGCGGTGCGTGCTCAGGTTGTCCTGGATGGCGAAGACCGGCTCGGCCGCTTGCGGCAGCCAGGCGTCGACCTGCTCCAGGAAGTCCGCCCAGTTGGCGATGGTGCGCCCGGGATAGGGGCGGGTGAACGCCTCGCCCGTGGCCGGGCAAAACGCGCCGAAGATGTAGCCTTTGCCGCGCCGGCCGTAATCGGCCTCCTGCTTGGCCCGCTCGGCGGGCAGGGGATCGCCATCCGGTTGCTCGCGGGGGTGGGCGTGGACCAACTCCCGGCCGGGGAAGCTCTTGGCCGCCTCCGGCCCCATCTCGTCCAGGCAGATCACGACACTACCCGCAGGCGGCGCCTGGTAGAGGGCCGCGATCGCCCCCTTTTTTCGGCGAAGTCCGGATCGATCGGCGTCGCCTCCGGTTCCCCGTCCCGCGCCGGGTCCAGCGCCGCGCGCTCGCTGAACCAGGTCTCCTGGCGGCGCCAGCGCAAGCCCTCGTCGAGCAGCAGGTCGTCGAGCCGGCTGCGCTTGATCGGGATCCCTTTGTGCTCCTGCAGATACGCCGCCAGCCGGTCCAGCGTCCAGCAAGCGAACGGCAAGCCCAGCGTCTCCGGCTTGGTCAAGCTCGCGGCGACGACCTCGCCCACCACCGCCGGCGTGTACGTCGCCGGCCGACCGGAGCGTGGCGCGTCCGCCAAGCCGGCCAGGCCCGCGTCATTGAACCGGCGCAGCCACTGGCGGACCATCTTCTCGCTCACCCCCAGCTCCCGGGCGATCGCCGGCGCGCCCTCGCCGCCCCGCGCCAGCGCGATCACCTTGGCCCGCTCCACCAGCCGCGCCTCGTCGCTGCGCGACCGCGCCAGCCGCGCAATCTCGCGCCCTTCCTCATCCGTCAGCTCCCGTAGCCGGATCATGGCCCTGTCCCCCAGGCACAATCCTACCAGACTTGTCGGACAAACCACTAAGCAATGCGCAGGCAAATGAGTGACGATTGTCACAGCTTCGCCTGCTGTGTACAACACCTTTCCTTCTCCGCGCCGCGCTCGAAGCTCCGGTAGCAATGGCGCAGCAAGAGATGGCAGCCTTGTACAATGCGATATCCACAGCCAGCATGCTAATCCTCTTCAGGTTTCTCCGTTCGGCAACTCAACTTGCCTACGGAGCATGGCCCTTCGTGATCGCCGATTCCACTTGCGCAATCGCCCAACGTTCTTTGCGCCACGCCTTGTCTCGGAGTCCGTTTGCCTCCTGCACGAGATTGCCAATCGCATCCCGTGTGGCCTCATCAGGCAGAGGAACTGGAACAGAAGCAATCATCTCTCGGTCGATATGCACAACTACCGCTCCATACGTGTGGCGTGTGAGCAGCCGCTGGCCGTAGTCGCTTGCTAACCAAGCGTAGATAAATCCTGGGTTGTTGCTATTAGCAGCGAAGACTCTGGTAGCATCCTGGCTGGCCGTCCATCCGTCCATATAGGCCGGCACGATCTGCACTCTTCCGATCGTCCCTGAGCAACTGACAAGTACCGTCTCATTCTGGAGCGAGATCTCGGCGAGATCTTTGGTGTGCGCTCCTTTGGCTAGGTGCTTCATCTCGATCGGGTCTACCTGGAAGATTTGTTTGCTGCTTAGCATCGGAATCCCGCCATGTTCAACGAAGACGCGCTTCCGAAACTTGGTGATCGCCCGAATCTCGCGGGTTACGCGGGGATCACCAAGCGCGGCTACACTGACGCATCGCCGACGCACTTCCTCCTCGGCCAGTCGCGACCCGAGATCGTGGTACGAGGCATCAAGGCGTCCAGCGAGATTGCGCACACTCATGACGGTTGAGAGCGATTTGGCTCCTCGCCGCAGTTCCCGAAGCCATGGAAGGCCCAAGCGCTCGTGCAATTGCGCGTCAGCCTCATCCAATAGGATGTTCGCCTTATCCCACAACTCGCGAGCTTCTCGCATTGAGCGACCAATGGCGCTCACTGTTAGCGAGCGAAGCTGCGGGATATATATGCGCTCGAGATGCTCCGGCTCGATGTGCATAACGACAGAGCCGTAGGTGGCACCGGTAAGCTGTAGTCTGCCGAATCGGCTCCGTAGGAACGCAGCCGCATAGCCAGCCTCATCAGCTTCTCTGGCTCGCAGACGAATGACATGCTGCGACAGCGCGAAGGTGGCCAACTCATCTCCAGCCAATGCGACATTCCCGATGGTACCCGAGCATGAGACGAGCACATCCCAAGGTTGGATCAAGAGGCGATCGAGCCCTTTAGTCAGCTTATGGCTGAGGAATCGGTCCCGCTCGGGCCGCATGCTGATGATGTCGGAACTCGACAGAAACGGTACTCCATACTGCTCGTCGACGTAAATACGTCGAAAGCGAAAGGCGTTGTGCGCCTCACGGCAGAATCCATCAAGACCCAGCAGCGGGGCAATTGCTAGACCCGCTACTTGCATCTCCTCAACTGCCCAACGTGCCGCCAGGCCGAACGCCGAGGCTTCCAGCCTACACCCGCGTTCGAGCACATCCTGCAAGGAAACACTGACCGAGAGCGCCTTCGGCTCGGCCAAGGGACCGAGGGGCCTCGCACTGGCCCTAGAGCGCCGGTCCACTGAACTTTGGCATTGACGGAGCGGGGATGGTGTGGTCTGCTGGGGGTTGGCGGCGGGTGCGAGCGGAGCGAGAAAGCGGGCGGATGATGCGACCCGAAGGATGGAATCCCCCGGTGGAACTGTCGGCAGCGGAGCAGGCGGTCATGCGGCGGATCAAGCGAGCCAAGCTGTTCGCGTTTTTGCGGCGCCACCGGCACGATCTCTTCGACGCGGCGTTTCAGGAGGAGTTGGCGACGCTGTACCAGGAGAGTGATCGGGGGGCGGCGCCGGTGGCGCCGGCCAAGCTGGCGCTGGTGACGCTCCTGCAAGCCTATAGCGGCGCCTCGGACGACGAGGCGATCGAGGCGCTGGTGATGGATCGACGCTGGCAACTGGTGTTGGATTGCCTGGACGCGGCGCACGCTCCCTTCGGCAAGGGGACGCTGGTGCGCTTCCGGCAGGCGCTCATCGCCCGGGAACTGGATCGGCGCCTGATCGAGCGCACCGTGGAGCTGGCGACGCGCGACGAGCAGCACGAGCTGAGTCCGCGCCACCTGCGCGCGGCCTTGGACTCCAGCCCGCTGTGGGGCGCCGGGCGCGTGGAGGACACCTACAACTTGTTGGGGCACGCCCTGCGCAAGGCGGTGGGCGTGCTGGCGCGTCAGCAGGGGCGGGAGCTGGCGGCGGCAGCGACGGAACTGGGGGCCGACGTGATCGCGGGGTCGAGCCTGAAGGCGGCGCTGGACCTGGACTGGGACGATCCCGAGCAGCAGGCGCAGGCCCTGGTCGCGGTGCTCGGCGCCGTGGCGGCGTGCGAGCGGCAGCTCGCTCAGCTGGCGCCGGCTGGGGTCCCGGCTGGGGTAGCGGCGGCGCTGGCGGTCGCCCGCCAGGTGGAGGCGCAAGACGTGGAGCGGACCGCGGGCGGCCCGCCTGCCCTGCGCCAGGGCGTGGCGCCGGAGCGGCGCATCTCCGTGGAGGATGCCGCCATGCGCCACGGCCGCAAGAGCAAGAGCCTGCTCGTGGACGGCTACAAGCGGCACGTCGCGCGCGACTTGGACCGCAAACTGCTCGTGGCGGTGGGACTGACGGCGGCCAATACCCCCGAGGCCGCGGTGACCGACCAGATCGCCGCGGACCTGGCGCACCAGGCCTTCTCCCTCGACGAGCTGCATATCGATCGCGCCTACCTCGCCAGCACGCTGGTGCGGGAGCGGCCCGACGACCTGCCGATCTTCTGCAAAGCCTGGCCGGTGCGCAGCGGGCCGGAGGGCCACTTCCCCAAGACGGCCTTCGTCCTGGATTGGGCGACGGCCACCATCCGCTGCCCCAACGCGGTGACCCTGCCCTTCCAGCCGGGCGGCCTCGTCCAGTTCCCCGCCGAGACCTGCGCCGCCTGCCCCCTGCGCGAGCGCTGCACCAGCAGCGCCCACGGCCGCGGCGTGCGCATCCACCCCGACGAGGCCCTGCTCCAGGAACTGCGCGAGCGGCAGCAGAGCGCGGCCGGGCGGGCCAAACTGCGCGAGCGCGTGGCCGTCGAGCACAGCCTCGCCCACGTCGGCCACTGGCAGGGGCGCCGGGCCCGCTATGTCGGCCTGCGCAAAAACCTCTTCGACCTGCGCCGCACGGCGGCCGTGCATAACCTGCACGTCCTCATGCAGCAGCCTCCGCCCACCGACGACGAGCAGGCGGCATGATTAGTGGACCGGTGTTCTAGCGGCATCTACCATCCTAGCACTGCCTGCTGTTTCCAGGTAAGGAACTCGGTCGCCACCCCTGGCGTATCGTCGTCAACAACCTTTCGTCTCGGCAGAGGACGAGTCGTCACAAATCCAGCCGCCGTATGGTCAACCCGAGTAACGTTTACCTGCTCGAGAATCTCCTCGCCATCCTCGTTCCTCCTGAAGACAATACTTCCCCGCTTGTCGTGGCCGATCGCCGCTATTTGAGCCATAAAGATGTTGTAGTCGCGCACCTGTCCGGCAATGGCCTCCTGGCTGATCTCCAGCTCGGACTTACGCTGGAGTAGGAGCACAGAGGTCTGCGTGCCATTGCGTGGCTGAAAGGTGTCGGGGTGCAGATCGATGGATGCAACGATCCTGCAGTATTTCAGCATCCACTGGCGGACATACAGCAGCCCTGGCGCGCCAAGAATCGAATCGGGCAGCACAATCGCCATCCGCCCGCCCGGTTTGAGGAACTGCCAGCATCGTTCTATAAATAGGATCTCGGGCGGAACCGAGCCCTGAAGTTGATTAGATGGCTCCCATCCTCGTTCCGACTTCCGCCATACGTGCCCAAGCTGGTACTGGTCAAGCGTCTCTCGATCCTTGATCGGCAGCTTTGAACCGAACGGCGGATTCGTCGCGATCGCGTCAAACAACGCAAGGTCGTCTGGACCGCGAAGCTGGGACACATCGACCTGCAGCGCTTTCGCGAACTCGGCCCTGAATGAGCTCTCCCACTGGTGCGGGTGCAGGAGACTGTCCTGTCGAAACATGTTTCCGGAGCCGTCGTTGTTCATGACCATGTTCATCTTGGTCGCTTTGACTAAGTCCGGATTGATGTCGATACCGAAAAAACATCGAGATGCCACATCCTGAACTCGGTCTCGGAGCGCATCGTGAACCAGTGAGCTTGCTTCTTCGCCAATGCCAGCCTCTGCTCGGAACTTCTCGATCACCTGGTTCATGGCAATGACGAGGAAGCCACCTGTCCCGCAAGCTGGATCCAGGATCCGAGCATCAGGCTTGACGTCGAGCATCCGAATGGCCATATGTTGAATGTTGCGCGGTGTGAAGAACTCACCCCGATCTCCACGAAGGTTAGCTCCTACAAGTTCCTCATAAGCCTTGCCCTTGACGTCAATATCGGTGTCGAGAAAGCTGTAGCGTTGTAGTTCTCCAATAACGTAAGCGAGCGAACGAGGCTGAAGTCTGATCTGATCATTCGGATCAAAGATGGCAGGATAGCGTCGCTTCACTGCATCAAAGATCTTCCCGATACGGTTTACCACGGTCAGACGTCCATCGTTGCTTACTTTATCCTTCGCTGTGGCGTAGAACTGCAGCGGGTGACCGAAGTTGCGCTCGTCATAGATCTTGCAAAAAATGACCTTCAGCAACTCGAAAAAGGCTGGCTGTTTCTGCATCCCGTCCGTGACGTAAATGTGGTCGTGACAGATCTTGAACGAAAAGAGCAAATTATCGTCGGAGGCCCTCTTTAGCTGCTCGCGTTTGGGGCGGTCAACCTCCTCCGCGTTTCCGCCACGAGAGGGAATATCGTTTGGTTCCTCCCACTCGATGTGTCCCTCATGAACGACACGTCGCCAAACGGCCTTCGCACGACCGTTGGTCCACAGTCCCCATTCGGTATTCGGGCAGGCAGCCATGTAGGATTTGAGCTGATCCACCCCGTCCTTCTGACTCGAAGGCTCAACGGTGTCCCTCTTGCATTCGATGAGGATCCAAGCGTTCTCTTGATTGCGCTGCCGTCCTTCTGGAAAAACAGCCAGGTCGACACGAACATTCCTACTGCCAATCGCAATGGGGAACTCCACTGCGATCTGCTCAGGTTGGTAGCCGTGTTCCAGCACGAGCCGGCGTTCAATATTCTGTCGAACGTACTCCTCTGGGGTGTCATTCCGAACCTTCTGGTCGATGAAATCGCAGATCTTACCGTCGGGAAGCGCCGTCGGAGGATTCGGCATGTGGTCCTTTTTCTGATGTGCCGGCGACAAAGCAGGCGGCGGTGTGCTTCATCTAAGCACACCCAAAGGGAACTTGCAAGCGAACGGTGTAGTATCTATACTCGCCTTATCCGCTCTCGCCGGAGACGACGTCGCGGATGTTCGATGCCCAGTCCCGAACGCTATCTCCTTCACAGCCAAAATAAGCTTCCAGCAGAACATTCATCGCAGCGGCTATCACCGCGACCGGATGTCCTGGCCCCCTTGGAACAAGCAGTCGGGAAAATCCAGGACAGAGACACCTTCCGTCGCTACCTCAACGTCCAAGTCCGTTTCCATCGCCACAGTTGGGGCAACGTTGTCCTCATCCTCTCCCAGCGGCCCGAGGCCACCCAGGTCGTCGGCTATCAGACCTGGCTCAAGCTCCATCGCCAGGTTCGCAAAAGCGAGACAGGGATCAAGATCATCGTGCCCATGCGGCGCAAACCGAAAGACGACGAGCCCGGTGAGGAGGAGCGCCTGTTTTTCGGCGCCGGAACGGTCTTTGATATTTCCCAAACGGACGGCGTGCCTTTGCCCGAGGTCGATATCCCCATCCTCGAAGGCGATGGGGCAGAGGAGCCGTGTCTAATTGCTGGCGTGCTCCGGCTCGGGGAACGCCACGGTGCCAGTGTCAAGATTGACGATGGCAGCGTCATTGTTGAAGAGGATGTGGGTCCACTCAGTAAGGCTGGCTTGGGTAGAAGCAAAGACGGTCTCGTGCTGGGCACAATACTGCACCAGGTCGAATCGCCCTTCCGGCGTGTCCGGGAACACCGGGCTGATCGGCGTGCCCTCGGTGGTGGTGTCGTAGGCCTGCAGCCCCATCTGCTCGTCGGGGACCGCGGAGAAGTCCGGCATAGACCGGGCCTCGACCTCCTGTCGGGAGCGACCTTCTCGGGCAGAGTCGGCGTAGATTTCATCGGTCAGGGCGGCACGATCGGAAAGGGGGATGAAGTCCCCGGACTCGTCGCGCGGATGCAGCCAGGTCAGGGCGACCCGGCGCAGCTCCCGATTGGTCAACGCAAAATATTGTCTTCTTCTATTCATAGATCAGATTAGGCGGCTCGCTGCTCCTCACCCAGGCCCGGCAAGCGGTAGCCGTTCGTCCGGAACACGGCGTCGAAGCCGAAGATCGCCCGCGTCTGGAAGGCGTCGGCGACGGCCATGACCACGCAATCGGTGAGGCTCACCGACGCCGGCTGCCCCGCGAAGCGGGCGAACGCCCGCTGGAGGACCTCACCGCTGGTCTCCGCTACCATGAAGGGCGGCTCCTGGCTGAGGCTAGTCCCGATAGCAATCGCCTGCGCGTGGCCAAGCTGCTTGCCGACGACGTTGACGGTCTCCACGAACACGTCGCTGGGGACCAGGATGGAGCCGGGGACCTGCTGGAATCGCTCCACCACCACCAGCGCCCGGTCGTGGTTGCGGTCCGTGGCAGAGAACAGGGAGATGATCCCGCTCGTGTCGGCAATCAGCAGTGATGATGATTCAGTCGTCATAGAGATATGTATCGATGTTTCGGGACAGGTCCGACGGGCTGCGGACGCGCAGCTTCTTGCCCAGCGCCACCAGGGCGGACAGGCCGTGGCCGATCGTGACCTGCTGCTTCCGGCCCAGCCCGTCCGCCAGCAGCTCGCGGATCACCTGCGCCTCGGGCTTTCGCTCGCGCTTGGCGACGAACTTGACCGCTTGGGAGAGTTGTTTTGGTAAATACACTTGGGTTCTGATCATATGGTTGCTGTATGTGTGACATATACAGCGCATATCCTTTATAGCACGTTGTTCGTGCAAAGTCAACCTCATCCTTCTCTCCTTCCTATAGTATTTTTCTTGCGTGATTTCTCGTGCTGCTTGTGCTATACTCCGAGCAACGTATGGCTCATACCCGCATCCCGTACCCGCCGGTGACCAAAGCGCAGTTCCTCGCCTATGAGGCGGTGCGCCGCTCCGGCGTGGCCGACATGTTCGATGTGGAGACGGTGTCCCAGCTGTCCGGGCTGGATCAGGAGACGATCGTCGCCATCATCGAGCACTACGCCGAGCTCGCCGAACGATTCCTCAACTAGCTCAGGGAATAGGGAAGCATGTGGTGGATCGGCGACGTTCTCGCACTTTCTTCCCGGGGGGATCAGGATTGGCTTCGGTGGGTGCTTTTGCAGCGCTGTCAGGATTGCCGGCCGCGCTCTCGCCCGACGTTAGTCGAGCCGATAACTCTGCAGGGCCATGCGCATCCTCGCAGCCATCGCGCAACCCAGGATATCCGGATAGACACGTGTATGGTTGATGCCCATTGCATCGAGATCCGCCACTGCATAGCGTGCTTCCCTCGTGGGAATCAAGAATCTCCTCAGCGCAACCTCATCACTCTCGCACCGCTCGACGTACTCTTCCAGGCTGGGGAAAGGTGACGTGGCCAGGGTGAACCATCCCTCTTGGTTCCGCAGTCGAACATTACCCACCGACGAAACTTTAATCAGCTGAGCGCCCATTTCCGAGGACCACATCCGGGACCTCCTGTCCAGCACCCATATCGCAACACAGTCAACTCCATCTGGTTGATCAATGACCTCACTGAACGCAAAGAAGGCCGCCATGTACGGACTCTCCGACCAATCCAGAAGTCTCGTCGGCAAACCATAGTGCTGAGCAAGGGCTATAACTTTGTTGTCGTCGGCCAATGCGGACAACACCGAGTCCGATAGATCAATTCTCAGGCATTCTTCTCGGAAAATATCAAGGAGCACACCGGCCATCTTCGATCGATCGCGAATGTGGAGTGACTTTAGCCACCGATCGAAAGACGAGGAAAGCCGCCAGTCTGCGCAACTTTGCCCTCGGAATAGATAGAGTTCTCTCGAAAAAGGGCTCTCATGGTAGAGCTCAGGCAGTAGTATTGCCTTGAACTCCGACCAGCTATCACATTGGACGCACTCAATTCGTGACATGGACCTCTCCCTAGAATGAGAGCACAGGCATCTTCCCCACCGCCTGGATTCTGACCGTGTCAATCAAGATGGAATGAAAAGCGTATCCCTCCCGATCCGGAGGGAGAACAAAGCTATCGAGCTGCTCCTCTGAAAAGAATACGCACGGGCTGTCGGGCCTCCCGTCGAGCGAGTAGCCTAAGAGCCCGTTCTGCCAAAGTACCGATGGAATATCCACCCCGTTCCCAAAGATCTCGGTGCCGCGACTTCGCAGGGTGTCCAACTCCGCCCTTCCGAACCGGTCTTTGCCAACGTCCCGAATCAGTCTCTGCAGTTCCTCTCCGATGCTGCGTGAATATTCTCTGTTGGCTATATAGGTATTAGCGTATCCTCGCAGGGCAGCTCGATCGGGGATGGTGTCAGACGCCACTTGATTACCGCATATCTCAAGCTGCTCATGGCCGAGTTGCTTTGCCACGCGGGAGACGACGTCACGTATGGCCTGGGCAGACACGATGCTCTCGGGGTTGCGCTTCGCTCGCAGAACCTCGCTACACAGCGCATTGCCCAAGATCACTATGTCACGTGGGAGCAGGCGCGTATGTCGTAATAAGTACTGCTCGGTTGGCTCGTCGATCTTCCTCACAGTGTTGCGAATTTCATCGGGTCCTAACCAGCTCCGTATAGTTTTCCCGCCATCAAGGCTACAGGAAAATAGTTCGTCCGAAAGGATTGATATCTTCGAGCTAAAGAAGTAGCTTATAGCCGTTTTGTTCCAGTTAAGCACCCTTATGTAGGTTTCCCCTAGATGGCGAGTCGCATGTTCACTGCGTAAGATCGAGGACATTACCAAATCCCGTACCGTAATGAACACGTGGATCTGGCTGCCAAACCAGGGGTCTCTGAGTAGGTTCATCACCTGGTGGAATAGGCCTTTCTGACTGCGGAGCCAGAACATGGGTGCGTTCTCAAATCCATAGTCGATGCCATCGAGATAGAAACAAATAGGAGGAATTTTCCGCACCTGCCTTGATAATTCGTATCTTAGATCCTCCCAGTAGGGGTGTTGCAGGTATTTCGTTACCTGATGTGCGGTATCGTGACCAGTGATGATCTCTCGCACCTGAGAGTAGATCGAGACGGGAGTGCGAAATTCGCGCATCAACTCTGGAAAATGCAGGCGCTGGTAATCGTCAGGGCCGAGGTATGCGGATAGTTTATCGTCTCGAAGTATGCGTGAGACGAGGGAGCGGTAGATTGCACAGCGCCACAGCGCGGTCCACTTTTCCTCAAGAGTGGTAGCTGGAAACCACTGGCAGAATCGAATGATGAGATCGGTATCTGGTGGTTGAAGTTCGATAGGAGTGGCATATACTGAGGTTTGATCGGCTGCATATGCCTGGAGACGGCGTAGGTACACCGTTTTCCCCGATCCCTTACGGCCGACTATGATGCGCGCCCTCAAGTCGTCGGGTCTGGTTGCGAGGGCCCCCCACGAAATGCTGCCGCCGAAGGTGATGAACCCGTGGATAATTGAGTCGAGGTCTGCTCGAGATCCATCTGGGTCTCCGAAAGGGGCGGTCTGGTCTGGCATCGTTCACTCCATGAGCAAGAGCTGGGGAGGGGATAGAAGCTGGAAGGTTGGCGAGGCGCGAGGGCGGCGCAGGTAAGATGGCACCATCGATGCTCCAGACCTTGCGGATGTGACCATGCGAACGAAGGAATCATAGCGACCTGATCACAGGTGTCAAGGAGAGGCCGCTGCGTAACCTATGCGTAACTTGGGAGTCCTGCCGCGCTCTCAACGGATGCGCAGGCGATGCCGGTACTGCCGGTCTGGTGCAGGGGCCGCGGCCGCTTGGGCGGCTTAAGCCCAAGGGCCGCAGCAGCCGTATCCTCGCTCCCGGATCGAGTGGTCGAGCGTGGCGGCACCAGCCCACAGGGGTATTGTCAGCCGCTCTCACCTGCATTCATGCGCCGGGTAAGACGAAAGGACTCTACCGTCTTGTTAAGCTGTTTTATAAATACCATCACCCTTACTTATCCCGGCTCTTTCTCACGATAGCAAATTGCCTTATTTCTGGTTGATTAGCATACCCCGGCTTAGCTACCGGAACACCGAGCGTCGTTACAATTTCAGCACCTTGATCGCTGATTGCGCTGAGAAACTCATTTAGCTGATCCAGTACGTTGTTGGGTGATAGAGGATACAACTGATCACGCTCAGTCCTTCCCCCGAACTCGGGGAGCATAACAGCGCTCAACCCTTCTGGTATTGTGGGAAGCTCCTTCCGCCCACTTGCTGGTTCTTTTGCTTCCATATTATTCACCCCCTCATTGTTTATACACTAACCTGTCGTTCTCTTTCAACTGCATGTGATCTATTATGCTGCTCTCGCTTCTCCGGTAATGTGGATCTCACATAATGGTTGTTATGATCCTGGCCCTACAGAACCGAAATATGCAAGGTATGAGGCCTTTTATTAGAAGAATCGTGCAGATCTACACTGGTGTGGCGAGAGTCGCTAAGCTGTCCTTGCCGCCACCGTCTCCTCGGCCTCGGGCGGGCCCTCAATACTCCTCCGGCAAGAGCAGCGTGGTGGCGCCGCGATCCGCCTCGGTGATCACCCAGAGCTTCTCGCCCAAGCGCGTGCGATAGGCCGACAACAACCGGTCGCCGCGCAGCAGGGCCAGTTCGTTCTGTCTGCGGTCGAAGGGATCCAGCTCGCCCCACTCCCCGTGGCGGTGGGGCAGCAGGAAGCGCGGGGAGATCTGCGCCGCGTCCCGAATCGCTCGGAGCGAGCCCGGCGTCGCGCCGACCAGCCCCAGCTCCACCTTCGCCGGTTGCAGGAGCGCCTGGGTGAGCCGGCTCTCGCTGCCGACCAGCAGGGCGAGGTTGGCCGCCGTGGGCGCGGCCAGGGCCTGCTCCAGTGCCAGGTCGTAGCCGGCCACCAGCTGCAGGTAGGTAGGCTCGGGTCGTCGTTCGGATGGTCGTGGTCGTTCGGGCGATGGCATAGAAAATAAGGAATGGTGAAGCAACTATAGCAAACGCGGGGAAACCACGCAAGCAGGACAATAACGCGGAAGAAGCGTCGTGTAAGAAAGGAGGAAAGCGAAGGCGATTGACGTTATCAGGTAAGTGGAGTATACTACCCACATGAACGAACGAGACGACATCTATCGCGACAAGGCCGAGGAGAGCCTGGCGGGGGCGGTGAGTGAGTACGCCAATGGCCGCTACAACAACTGCGCCAACCGCTGCTACTACAGCTGTTTCCAAGCGGCGGTGTCCGCCTTGCAGGAGGCCGGCATCACGCCCACCGGCAGTCGCGCTGCGTGGGGGCACGACCAGCTCCAGGCGACCTTCGCCCGCGAGCTGATCCAGCGCCGCAAGGTCTATCCGGCGTCCTTGCGGGACGCCCTGCCCCGCGTCTACCTTATCAGGGAAGCGGCGGATTATAAGCGCGAGCTGGTGAGCGAGACCCAGGCCGGCCGGGCGCTCCAGCGCAGCCGGACCTTCCTGCAGGCAATCCGAGGGAGAGGAGGGCAGCCCCAATGAGCAAGGAATATGTCCAGCGACTCGATCCCCCCCGCCAAGCGGCGGTGGCGGAGCTGACCGGCCTGATCCGGCGGCGCTACCCGACCGCTGCCTTCGACATCGGTCCGGGCGAGGACGACCCGGAGCTGACCCACATCATTGCCACGGTCGACCTGGACGACCCCGACGAGGTGGCGGACCTGGTGATGGAGCGGATGCTGGCGCTGCAGCTAGACGAGGGCGTCCCGGTCTACGTCATTCCCATCCGCACGCCCGAGCGCGTCGCCAAGCTGCGGCGGGAGCAAGCCCGCCAGAAGCGGCCGGCCGTGCCCCTCCCGGCTACCCCGCTCACCTAGACCCGCCCATGCGGACGCCAGTCCCTCTCCGGTACGACCACCCATCACCTGTTAACTACGCGAGCAAGTCTCTGAACACGCTCGAAGCGCCAATTTCCGCCCAGCTATTCCTCAAGCCCCAGATCACGCCGCGTCAGGCGTGCACGGCCTGGCGAGCTGGCTCGGCCGGTTGCGGCTGGTGGACGCGCACCTCCAGGGTGAACCCCTCGCCCAGCGCCCGCACGTAGCGGCGCAGGGTGGTGAGCGTGTAGGCGTCGTAGCCGCGCTTCTCGATCCGGGCCACCTGGGATTGGGTCACGCCCAATCGCTTCGCCAGCTCCACCTGCGTGAGTCCGGCCGCCTGCCGCGCCTCGACGAGCTGCAACCAGAGGTCGCTCTTGGCCGCCTCCTCCGCATAGACCCGGCGGTACTCGGGGTCTTCCTCCAGGCTCTGCTTCCAGCGACGATAGCTGGCCTCGCCCTCGGCGATGGCGTCAAAGTTGCTGCGTTCATCGGTCATAGTCTTCACCTCCTTTCTCCTCCCTGTTGTTCAAGAAAGCTGCTGAGCCGCCGCTCGGCGAGCTCGATCTCCCGTCGCGGGGTCTTCTGGGTCTTCTTCTGGAAGCCGTGGAGGAAGACGATCCGCCGGTTGCCGTGGAAGCAATAGATCAGGCGATAGATGTTGGTATCGCTCTCGCGGCGCAACTCCCAGAGCTTGCCCTCCAGATGGCGCACCAGCGGCTCGCCGGCATGGATGTTCCGGACCCGCAGCTGCTCGATCGCCCAGTCGAAGCGCGCCCGCGCCTTGCGGTCCAGGTCGCTCAGGAACGCGCGGACCGGCTCGGCGCCACTCGGCTCCGCGTAGAAAACAACCGACCACTCCTCCGTCCCCATTATGAGTATTTTCGCATATACGACGTGTCGCTGTCAAGCCGCACGATCGGCTCGGGCCACGGAGCGCAGCACGGACGCTGCCCGTTCTTGCCATCTTGGATTGCGGGATCGTTTTTCCAGTGGCGTGTCTGGTCGGTGGCGTCGGTTGGGGAGGGAGCGGCCTCGGGAGAGGGATCAGCGGCCAAGCTGGCGCTCCTCTTCAGCGACCTCATCGGCGACGGCCTCCTCGAAGGCAGCGTGCTCCTGGGCTGGGTCGAGCGGGAGCCGGCTGGAAGCCAGGGCGCCGAAGGTCGTGGTCGCCACCGAACGCGTCGGGGTGGCGAGGAGGCGGCCCCGCTCCATGCGCAGGCATAGCTTATCGCCTGTGCGGATGCCCAGCATCTTGCGGATGGCGATTGGCACGGCGACCTGGCCTTTATGGCTCAGTCGGGCGACTTTGGCATGGGAGGGGAAACTCGTGGGCATAGGCCATCACCTTATAGCAGGAGGAACGGCCGCTTGTCAACGGAAAACCAGAGCAAGGACCGCCGACAACTTCCATGTCGCAGAAGAATGAAGACTGCGACGTGACGGACAGAACGAGTAAGATCTCCACCAGAGGAACATAGCATCAGAAAGGAGGCGACGCTCCTCCAGCGGTTGGAAGGAATCGCCGAGCTCCCCGTCCGGCGGCAGATCTCCGCGGCGACACGACGCTACTAACAGCCACCGCGGTCGGGGGCTGACGCGAGCGGTCCGGCGAGCATGAGATTGAGCAAGGAAAGCGGCGGGCTCGCCCCGGTCACGCCTCGCGCTGAGGGAGCTATGGTGCGCTCGGGCGCAGCGCCGATGGCGGAATAGGTACGTTTCTCTCCCTCCAACGGCGCGGCTGTTCGACTCTCACGAAGCCAGCACAGCCATTGGCGCCAGACCCATCGTCCGCCGGACATCGGGTGAGTAGACCGCGCGATCGGCTCCGATGCGTGCGCGTCGCGTCGAGATTGCTTACCGCAGCGATGATGGCAGAAAGGGAACTTCGATGGCCAAGGCAATGGGGGGTATCTTGGCGGCGGTCGTCACCGCGGTCATATTGTATAAGTTGATCAACGGGCCGGGAGCGCTACTGGGGCCCCGACCAACCCCAGTCCCGCCGACGCCAACCCCGGTGATCGTCCCGGTGCCGAATCTGGTCGGCCTGGATTTCTTCGACGCGAATCTGGCCCTCATTCAGACTGGTTTGTTCCCGCAATTCCTCTCCGATACCGGCACGGCTACCCCTGCTTGCGCGGTGGTGCGTACCGACCCAGCCGCGGGGACGCGGCTGACTGCCGGCTCGCGGGTGAAGGTCTTCGTGGCGCCGGCTCGCGGTCAGGTACCCCAGTGCCCGGGCCTACCGGCCCAATAGCGTGCGCGGCGACGCGATAGGATCCTTCTGGCCTATTCCTCAGTAGGGTCGGGAGGTGCCGGTTCCACTCGGGTCAGCGTCTGGTGGCCCTGGTCGTCGACGATCCGGTCGAAGCCGGCGTCGTAGCTGTACAGCTCCGGGGCGGTCCGGTTGGACTCGACGAGGGCGGCATTGTAGCAATCCACGTAGCTGAGCTTGGGATAGGTCGTGTAGAGCGCGAAGACGCGGGGGTAGCGCCGCTTGTGCGGGATCTTCAGGCCCGGCAGTGCGAGCAGCGGGAGCAGCTTGGCGCGGACCTCGGGCCGCGACAGGTGGTAGTGCCGCTTGCCGGCCAGGATGAAGACCAGCTCGGCGACCACGAGGTCGGTGGTCCAGCCCGTGCGCTTGCCCTGTTCGATGCCGGCGAAGAGCGCCAAGCAGGCCGGGGAGCGGACCGGGTCGTCGTTGACCAGGTGGCGCAGGAAAATATTGGCGTCGATGAAGGTGGGAGCGGTGCGCATAGCTGAGCGGGATTAGCGACGGTCCTCCGCCGCCACCTCCGCCGCGACCCCCTCCTCGAAGGCCCGGTGCAGCGCCGCGGGATCCGTGGGGACGTTCGGGGCGCCCGGAACCGAGCCGAAGGTCAGCATGGCCACGGAGCGCACCGCGCGCAGGCGCACCGCGGCCGTCTCGCCCCCGGTGAGCGTGAGCGCCACCGTATCGCCCTCCCGCAGCCCGAGGGCCTTGCGGATCGCGATGGGGACGGTGATCTGCCCTTTGCGCGTCAGGCGGGTGAACTGTTCATCGGTGGGATGCTCGTGATAGGTACTACCAGTGTGCATAGCTACTACCTTATACACCTTTTCCTACCATGTGTCAAGAAGGAACACGTCAAATGGCGTTGCGTCGCAGAAGAAAAAATGTGCGACGAGGGAGTTGACCGGATTTGAGGCTGGTTTGCTGGGGAAGCGATTATAACAAGAATTACAGGAGCCTATAGCAAAAAGACGCAGCCTCGGGGCATCAGAAAAGAGGACATACCACACGAGGGGATTCCGCAGCAGCGAATCGCGTCAGCAACAAGGCGAGCCCCCGCGAGCCCGTCCGGGGCATTGGCCACGAGCCATGTCAGGACGGCCCCGGCGGAGGGTTCGCCGCCATGCTAGGCCGCCGGGGCCGACCGGGCGGGATACCGCAAGATGGGAGCCAGCGGACGCCGGCCAGCTACCATGCGTCCGATCGGTTCGAGAGGAGAAAAGCCAATGGCCCCGACGAGGTCATGGACGTGCGCCATCTGCGGCGCCAGCGATGCGGAGGTCGAATCCGGCGAGTTCGTGGTAATCCCGGCCACCAGGACGGCACCGGGGAGGACCGTGGCCTGGCTATGCGTGGAGTGCGTGGAGGCACCGGACCAGGCGTTCAGGTTCCGTGAGGTTGCCTTCGAGATGGCGGACGGCTATCCGCTGCTGGAGTTCCTACCGGAGCCCACCACCTAGCGGCCGGTGGCAATGCCCCACCCCGCCCGGTAGAGATGGGCATGGCGCTCCACCACGACTATTTCAGGCTCTGAAGGAGATTCAGCAGAATCGGACGCGCGTGCCCTCGGGGAACGTCCCCCGCTTGCGTCCCGGCGGTGCGGCGACGATTTGCAGCCCCACCGGGGTTTCGCGCTCCATCGCGCGGAGTACCTGCGTCTTGTAATGGGATCCGCGGAAGGGCGTCTCCTGGACGACGAAGTCGTGGACCTCCCGGACAGACACCGCCCGCCCCACGAGCCGTTGCTCGATGAGCGCACGAAGCGCCGCGTAGTCCGGACCCAGGTCGAACAAGACCGGCTGATCTCGATTGGTGGCGTCCGAGAACCGGTACGCGCCGGTCGGCGAGACCCGCCACATCGCGTCCTTCATCTTCTCGAGCCCCTGCGCGCTGTTGGTGGCGAAGAACAGGTAGAGGTCCGTGCCGTTGGTCTTGTTGCGCATCTCGAACGAGCGGACGAAGCGCGCGCCCGCGCACTGCTTGAGCTGTCCCTGGTACAGATCGTGGAGGCGCGCACGTCGCCCGGCCGGATCCTGCAGCAGGATGATGTCCCGCCACGCGGTCGTGCCGAACAGGTCGTCGCGGGCGTCGTTGGGCAACGACACGCCCAAAAAGCGGTTGAGTTCCTCATAAATGAGGGTGACGAATACCTCGCAGTGCGGATTGGCGAGCAGGCGCTTGAGCAAGCTCATCGGGGTCTGTGACCAACCGAAGGGATCGACAAAGGCGAAGGTTGGCGCCAACCGCTTCCCCCGTTGCTCGATCTCATCCAGTTCCCGAGCAAGCGTGGCGTCAAACTTGCCGGCGTCGATACGGTAGTCGATATTCGGGGGGAGCGGCCCCAGCTTCGCGATCTCCTGCTCGAGATTTTGCTGGCGCGCCTGATCCTCCTCGATGAACCAGTAGACCAGCTCCTGTCGGATGGGGTGGGTGTGCTCGAGTGCCGCTCGGAGGGCGACGATCGGCGAGCCGGGCTCGCCTCCGGCATACACCCCCGGCCCCGCGAAACCGTCGATGTACACGGCGCGCCCGTGATAGCGGGTGATGATCGGCAGCCACGCATCGAGGTAGTGGCGGAGGATTTCATGTTTGGCTTCGGTGTGCCGTTCGATCGGCCAGATCGTTTGACGTTTGTTGGGCACGGGGGGCTATATCCAAGAACGGTCCGACGACAGGATCTGATTATAGCGCCGCTTATAGCGCCGCACCGCTAGCGGTCAATCGGCATCGGGCGCCGGGCGGGTCTCCGGCATCTCATCCCAGGTACGTCCATCGAGCAGCCGGCCGCCGGCCTTTGAGGTCAGGCCACCGACCTGCTTGAAGAAATAAGCCACCCGCGCCGCCTGGGCCTCCTCCCGGAGCTGCCGCGCCCAAGCAGGGTTGAACGGCCGGCGCTTCGGGCCGCTCTCACCGCCGACGATGAGCCAGTGGATGCCGCGGAGGTCCAGCGACGGCAGCGCCCCCAGCAGCGGCTCCGCGCTGATGAAGCGAACCCGCGCCGGTATCTGCCGCAGCACGTCCGCCCGGCCGCACCAGCGGTCTTCCTCGATGCTCACGCCGACCCAGATGTGGCCCGGCAAGGCGCGGCCGTGCCGGTCACGGTCGCGCTGCGCCGACAGCCAGCGGCGCACGTAATCACGCATGCGCTCGGGGCGCTTGGTGAGCACCTGGTAGACGTGCCGCTGGGCACAGCACATCGCCTCGAATATCCGATCCACGAAGTCGAACGGCACCTCCTCGTGGAAGAGATCGCTCATCGAGTTGACGAAGATGCGGCGAGGTTGTCTCCAGCGACGGGGTTGGTCGAGGCGCTCGGGGTGGAGCACGACGTTTTCCTGCGCATTGGGCTTGGTCCAGGGCTTCCTGCTCCAGCCGTAGCGGAGGCTCAGCGCCTCCGCGTAGCAGTGCTCACAGCCCGCCGACACGTGGGAACAGCCCGTCACGGGATTCCACGACGCGTCGGTCCACTCGATCCGACTCTTATCGCCCATCCCGAACAATAGAACATAGGTTCATATCTGTCAATGCCATCGGCCTCCTCGCGGCCATATGGTACGCGCATCCTCGCTAGACAGGGAGGCAGATTGAGTAGGGTCAACCTCTCGCTCGACCCTGGCAAGAAACTCGCGGCCGAGCTCTTGCCGAGGCCTAGCAGCCATTCGTGGAGCGGAAGACTTGTCCCGGCCGGATCAGCGCCACTCGCGCGCACTGTTGCCCGTTCAGCTCGATCACCTGCACCCCACCGCTGCACCCGCCGCCGCAGCCGGAGGCGATCATCTGCTGTACGTGGACGTCGACGATGCCATCCGGGATCGGCCCGTCGAAGCGGTACTGCGTGCCGGCGTAGTCGGCACGCACCGTCTGACCACCGGCTCGGACCACGATCAGCCGGCCGGTCATGCCGTCCCCGACCAGTCGGTCTGCCCCCGCAATCCCGGGCAGCGTCAGGTCCCCTTCGATGAGCGTGTTGTCCTGGGCCGGGAAGTCCCCACCTTGGGGAATGCCGTGACTCTCCACCAGGGCCACCGCCCGGGGAGGGGGCGCTACTGCCTGTGCTGGCGGCGGGGTGTTCATCGCAGCGTCCGGCGTGAGCGCGAAGGGACGGCGGTAGAGTTGGTGCGGCTGGCCATCACGGACGCCCTTGGCATAGTAGAGGTTGCCGGTGAGGCCGGTCACCTCGTCGCTCGGCGCGGCCGGGTCGAGCAGCGACGGATAACTGAGCCAGGTCGCGCCTGCCTGGATGGGGAACTGCGGCGGCGCGAAGGGGAGCAGCAGGGTGGGCGGCGCCCAGCTCACGCCGTCCTGGCTGGTGGTGTAGCAAAACCCTTTGTTCGTCTCAAAGACCGCTAAGTAGCTATTGAGCGCCGTATTGAAGGACACGCTCGGGTTGGCGGCGTAGAGGAAGCTCGCATCGGGCCGCCGGATCACCGGCGCGCCCGTCCCTTGCCCCGCCGGGACCCAGGCCTGCCCGTCGTAGATCTGGTAGGCCCCGGGGTCGGCGGCGGATGCGGCGGGCGCCCGGGCCACGTAAATGGCATCGTCTCGGCCCGGGATCCACTGCGTTAAGTAGACATAAATATAGCCATTGCGGATCAGGGCGCTGGGCTGCCCCGCCCCGCTGAAGCCGGCGCAGGGATCGACTGCCGGCTGCCCGGTGGGCAAGGACCCCACGATGGTCCAGGTCTGACCGCTATCGTCGGAGCTCGCCAGCCCGACCGTGGCCACCAGGTGGGACGAATCGCCAGGCGAGCAGTGTTCTTCCGCGTGGAAGAGGCCGAGCCGCTGCTGGGGAGCCGCCCCCGGCAAGGCGACGACCTCGCCCGCGCCGAAGTAGTCGGCGGCCCAGGGGAAACCGCCGCGATTGGGAACCTGGATCGGCTGCGCGCCGCCCAGCGCCGTGGCCAGATCGTCCAGGCTGGGGACCACGACGCGGTAGGTCTGGGTGCCGGCGACGAAGTAGACCTCGACGCCTCCGGCCGTCCGCAGGAAGCTCATGTGGGTGTCCGGGAACTCCCGGAGGTTGGCCCCGCTCGCCGGGAAGACCGGCTCCTCCGGGCCCAAGGACGGGCGGACTTCCCAGGGGAAGCGTTCGGTATTGCGCCGCTCCTGCAGGCCGTTGGGGCCGTTGATCCAGGTGTGAGACCCGTCGGTGAAGGCCGTCCAGTTATCGAACTTGCGCCAGACGAGTAAGCCCCCGCTCGTGTGCTGCAAGCCATCGCCATTCGCCGGATTGTGCCCTTCACCCTCGCTGCATCCCCCGACGATGCTGGGGATCAGGTCGTGGAGCGTCGCGAAGCCGAGGACAAAGCTGCAGTCGTTGGCCTGCGCGAGCGCCACTGAGCGCGGCCAGAGCAAGAGGGCCAGGGCAAGCAGGACCAGAGGTGCGCGTCGCATCGTGTTTCCTTTTCTTCCTTCGTGTCTCCATCGCGGCTGCGGCACGATATCGCTCAGGCTCAGGACCGCGGTCACAGTGGCGGGCCGCTCCCGCTTCACCGCGCCCGGGCGGTGGTTGGTCAGCACGTCTCAACAGGAACGGATCCGTTCCTGGACGCGGCCATCCTCCGGGCAACGGCCGGCTCGGATACCCCGGCGTCGCCGCGATCCGCGGCGGCATCAGGCTCGGTGCCCTCCGCCGCGATCGGCGCCTCGCCACCCCCGGATGGGACCGCGGAACTGGCCGGCTGGGGCTCGGTCTCGTCGGGCTCTCGCGGGGAGGACAGCCAGTCGTCGACCCCATCGTCGACAGGAGTCGGATCAGTGTGGATGATCTCTCCCCATCCCCAGCGCCGGCAGCGCTCCCGTCGCACCAGCCAGTTCCAGACCTTCTGGAAGGCCTTCGCGATGAGATCGATCAGCCAGATCAGCACGTTGGCCAGCGCAGCGAGGATGGCCACCAGCAGACGAGGCACCAGCCAGAGGATGCCCAGCAGCATACGGAGCACCAGCAGTGCCAGCAGCACGATCGCCGCCACGCCGGCGAAGATCATGGAGAAGGACAGGGCAGCGGCGCCCACCAGGAGCAGCGCCAGCAGCATCATGACCAGCACCGAGAGCAGCACCACCAATGCACCGGTGTGCCCGGCCGCCATGAGCTGCCCGACCGCGTTGGCCAGGATCGCCCCGCAGGCCGTCAGCACCACGCCGGCAACGCACAGCCGGCGCAGCCGCTGCTGGGCCGCCGGGCTGAGCTTATGCCACGGACGCCCTACCGGCGAAAAGAGCAACTCTATCAATATCAGGCCGAAGAGCGACCCGGAGAGGACCCAGACCAGGCCCATCAGCAGGTCCACCCCGCCAGGCGGGGTGACGCTCGTCGTCGTCTGGCCCAGCATCGCGCCCATGCGTAGTGACATAACGAACAGGTCGGCGACGGCCAGCGCCACGAACGCCAGCGTGAGCAGCAGGGGATACAGGACGTCCCAGCCGCCCCAATGGTGGGGATGGTCCTTGTCGACCTCCTTGGCCGGGGCCAGCCCCTTCAACACGACCTTGATCCGGCGCGTGAGGCGGTCGCGCGCCTCGTTGAGGAAGCGGCAGACGATCACGAACGGGGTCGCGGCCAGGCGCAAGACGGCGGCAACCAGATGGACCAACTCGTTGCGGATGGCGCCGACGACGAGCAGCGCCAGCGGCAGGAGGGCGATGACGCCCAGCACCTTGAAGAAGAGGCCGACGGCCGGGTCGAGCGGATCGGGCGCGGTATTGGCGGTGTCGGCCAGCGCCGGGCGTGCCGCGGCGGCGAGGAGAGCCACGGCGCACGCCCCAGCCAGCAGGTGGACCCTGCGGCGGGATGTCGGCATGGCCGATGCCCAACGACGGGTATGCCGGAGAACATTATGGACGGGGTCGGAGTATCGCGACATGGTCTGCTCCTCTACTTGCTGCTCGTCTACTGCCACTTCACTCGAGGTACGGGGTCAACGGGTCCAGGGGATCGAGGAAACGCACACTCGTCGCCCCGGCGGCGGTGAACACGGCCGTCCAAGCGTCCTTGCGCTGGGGACAGGCCACGGCGTCCGCGCAATCCAACACGACCACGACGTCGATGTTGCGGAGGGCGCCGGCGGGGAGAGCGGGGTCGGCGGCGAGGTCGCTGACCAAAACCAGCCGCTTCTCGCCCACCGCCGCCTGGAGGCGCTCCGCGGCGCGGCGGATGGACGCGTTCACATCGGCCGCGCCGCCGACACCCTGGAGAGGGAGTTGGCGCAGGCGTGACGCCGCTTGTTGCGCCGCCGCGCGCCGGGCGCCGACCTCGGCCTGATACCCCCGCATCGCGCTGTCGTACGAGGCGGCCGCGGCGGCCGCGGTCGCGGCCGCCTGATGCCGGAGGGCGTCCAGCTCTGCCGCCGCCGCCTGGGCTGTCGCCGCCGCCTGGGCCGTCACTTGCGCCTTGGCGAACACATTGACCACGCCGGTCGGCGTCGGCGCCGGCGTGAAGGTCGGCACCACCTCCGGCGTCGACGATGCCGGGGCTGTGGGGAGCGCCGCGACCTCCAGGTGGAGCACGGTGCTCTCGGTGGCGTAGGGATCCCGGTTGATGAGCTGTACCCAGGTAACCACCCCATCCCGCTGGGGCAGCATCGGAGCGACGATTGCGTCGGCGAGCGCATCTCTAGCCCGTCCGGTGGTGTCCAGCGGGAAGCCACCGGCGGTCTGCAGGATCAGCACCTGCGTCAGCGGGACCGGAATCGCCTGGAGCTGCGCCCAGACCACGTCCGGAACCTCCAGGTCTTCCATATCCGCGTAGGCGATCCCGCCGGTGGAAGGGTCGGACACGAGGAAACGGCGCCCTTCCAAGCGGACGATATTGAGCTTGAAACCCACACCTCGCGTGCCGAAGCACTCGCCGCCGACCGGCGCGGACCACAGGCACGTTGCCGGATTTCGAACGATCCCCCAGGCCAGCACCGGCGGCGCGGCCGGCGTCCCGACCGGAGTCGGGCGGATCAGCGCGTCCGGCGTGGGCAAGGGGGCGGGCTCGACCGGTTGGGCCGTGGCGCTCGGCCCTGCTGGACTATTCGCGAGACCAAAGAAGCTGCAAGCGGACAGCGGGACTATCGAGACGCCAACCGCCGCCAGCAACAGCGCCCGCCGGGAAATGGTCAGCATGACGCACCTCTTTCCGTTTGCCTTGCCATCCAACACGAAACAGGATGTCTTACCTTCCGGACCACACGACACGGAGGCCGGCTTTCGCCGGCTCCTCGCCGCGCTGGCGAGGACTAGAGTTGCGCCTGGCGCAAGATGTCGCCGACCTCTCGTTCGACGCGGGAAGGCGGTTGCTTCTTCTTGGGGTACGCGGTCTGGATGATCCGGTCGAACGTCGCCTTGATCGATGCCATGATCCGGCCGATGGCCAAGCCGATGAGGGCGGGCGCATTGTCGCTGTGCGTCAGCTCGACGTCGATGCTGAGGAAGACGGTGCTGCCTCGGTTCATCGAGAACTTGATGAACCGTGCTCCGGCGTTAAGTTCGGCGATGAGCGCCGCCACGGCCGCGCGGCGTGCCGGCGGCGCCGTGCAGAGCTCCACGCTCAAGCTGGCTTCCTCCAGCTCGTCGTCAGCCTGGAACACGAGTGCCAGGGAGCCGACATCAGGGCCGGGCGGCGAGAGTAGGGCGATAACACAGTCGCGCTCCACGTCTTGGAAGAACCTCCAGTCGTTGGCGCGGAGCAGCGGGGCCACAACATCCTGGATGATCTTGGTCATAGCAGGGGATCCCTTCACTCGATCCGGACAGGGTTGGGCCGGGCCCTGTTCCCGTTGCCGCTGGCGCGCAGCCCCGCCAGCGTTTGTCGCGCCTTCCATTCGGCAGCGTGCGGCAGGTCTGGAAAGGGTTTAGAGGGGTATACTGGGGTGGCCTCCGCCAGAGACCCCTCTGGTATCGCCCGCAGCGTCACCTGTCGCAACCAGATGGCGCTGCCGTGTCCGGCGGGCTGCGGGGCATCGCGGCTCTCTCCCTCGCTTCATCTTCATTAGGTACGTCGCGCGGCGACCGCCGATTTTTCACGGGCCGTCTTCCGATCTCAATTGCGGTTGGCCGGTGTGTAAGCCTCCACGATGTCGCCGGCGAGCGTGAACTGCCGCATCGAATATCCTTTCGTTCACTCCGAAGTACCCTTGACGCGTCAGAGGAAATGCCGGGGCGGCACGTGGCAGGACTGGCAAGGACCAGAAAGGGGGATATACGTGGGTGCCTGGGCCAGAGCGACCCCTCTGGTGCCGCCGACAGGGCCGCTCGCCGGTACCGAGCGGCTTTGTTGGTCCCTTGTCCCGAATCACCTCCTTCATCCTTCTCGTCACGCTGAGCAACCGATCTTTTCATTGACCGTTCCGATTGCCGCTTCTCCATCCCGGTCGCGGCAGGCGGCCGCTTCGTCCGCTGTCACGGTGGCTGGCCTGGCGCGCGACCGGCGGCGCTGCAGGTCGGTGAAATGCACGGCGAGCCAGCGGTACTGCCGCCGTGGGTACTGAAAGTCGTGGCCGTCGACCCGCACGACACGCATGCGGGTCCGACCGACCTGCTCGACACGCGGCGGCGTCTGGGCGGTCAGGTCGGCGAGGAGGCTGGGGGCGAGCACCGCAGCGCGCGCGATCGCCGTCGGACGAAAGTAGACGACTTCCCCCACCCGAAAGCGCGGACTGCGCCGCTTGGCGACGGGCGGGGCGGACCTGGCGGCGAGCTCCGCTTCGATGGCGTTGAGGGCCTGCATCGCCCGGTGCAAGGCCTCCTGCTCCCACGGTTCGATCTGGTTGGCACCCATCGCTCCTCCTCCTTGCTGCCTGTCCTCCCCGCAATTTGCGCCCTTGGGACGTCGCCTCCTCATTCGTCGTGGTGACTCGTCTCCCATCCGGCCGCGGTCCAGCCGCCGTCGACGGTGAGCATGGCCCCCGTGATGAAGCTGGACGCCTCCGAGGCCAGCAAGAGGATGGGGCCGGCGATCTCTTCGGGCCGGCCGAAGCGGTTCAGCGGCACGCGCGCCAGCAGGCGCGCCAACGCCCGTTCATTCTGCTTGATCGGCTCGTTCACCGGGGTGTCGAAGGCGCCGGGGGCGATCATGTTGACATTGACGCCGTAGTCCGCCCACTCCGCGGCCAGGCCCCGCGTGAGCTGGGGCAAGCCGCCCTTGCTGATCACGTACGCAATCCGATCGGGGACGCCCAGGAAACTGAAGACGGAGCCGATGTTGATGATCCGGCCCCAGCGCTGCTCGATCATGGAGGCTCCGGCAGCCCTGCTCGCCAGGTAGGCACCGATCAGGTTGGTCTCGATCGCCTGCCGCAGGTCGTCCAGCGTATGCTCCTGCACCGAGGCGATCTTGCGAGGGGCGGCCGCACCATTGATGAGGATGTCCAGGCGGCCGAAGGTGTCCACGGCCTGCTCGACCATCCGACCGACCTGGGCCTCGTCGGTGATGTCGGCCTGGAGCGGCAGCGTGCGGCGCGCATAGGTGGCGGCGATGTGGTCGGCAGTTGCCTCCGCCTTGGCGAAATTCCGGCTGACGATGGCGACGTCGGCGCCGGCCTCGGCCAGCACCTGGGCCCCGATCCGACCCAGGCCGACCGCGCCGCCAGTGACGATGGCCGTCCGACCGGCGAGGTCGAACCGGGCAAGCCCCCTGTGATGGCGCGACTGGCGGCTGAGCGTGCTGACCGGCGTCAGCGTGTCAACCATTGGACGATCAAGCGGAGTCGAAGTAATCCCCATGGCACTGCTCCTCTTCCCTATGCTGCACCGAGACGACGCGCAAGTTCGCTGGGAGAGCGGCTGAATAGCGCCGCCGTGGCGCTAGCGCGGGGAGGTGCCGGCGCAATCCCCGCTGCTCTGGCTCGGCCGGTTGCGGGCCGTTGCTATTTTCTCCTCACACCATGCTCGTCGTGGTGCGGAGCAGGTTTTTTCACTCCCGCGGGCGGTTAGTTGCTGCTCGCCGGCGCGTAGACCTGCAGCATGTCGCCCGCCAGCCGCTCCAGGGCCAGCCGGCGCTGATGGGTCTCTTCCCGGGCCGCCGCGGTCACGCTGTTGAACACCTGCCACGACCGCAACCCCGTCGGTTGGGTCGCTTGGGGCAGTGTGGCGCCGGCGCGCAGCTCGGCCTGCCGCTGCCGCACCCGAGCAACGAGCTCCTGGCGGTGCTCGGCGGTCACGCCAACGACCGTGTCGGCCACGCGTTCCGGGTATGGCATCTGACGATAGATATAGCGCACTTGCCGGTGCAGGTTGCTGAACAGGTGGTCGGGCAGGAACTCGTCGACGAGCCGGGCATAGGTTGCCCGCAAGAGCCCGAGATCGACCGCGAAGCCCCGCAAGCCGAGCTCGAATGCCCGCAGCCGCGTCTCCAACCGGACGCGCCAATCGGTGTCGAAGCGCAGCAGTCCGAACCGCTCGGGCACCGTGGCGCCGTTGGAGCAGATCAGGCGCAAGGTGTAGCCGCGCGCTTGGGGCATCGGCCCTCCTGTTTCGGAGCCGGTGATCGTCAGGCCCACCCGCGTGATGTCGCCCACCTCCGGCTCCAGCGCCAGCCGCCGGTCCAGCAGCTCGACCCGAAGGCCCGAATCGGCGAGGCTGATGCGCGGCGGCTCGCCCAGGTCGTTCCAGGAGCGCTCGATGGCCCGCAAGAGCTGGGCGTTGCCCACCGGCAGGTAATGCGGCCGGTGCACTTTAGCCCGGCTGTGGGCCCACTTGGCCGGATTGACGATGCCGACGATGGTGGCGTCGCGGGCGATGAGCACCGCCGTCTGCTGGTGGAGGTACTTGAGCCGCTCGACGATCGCGGCGATCAGGTCGGTCGGGATGCGCTTGGCGAAGTCCGCCGGCAGCTCGACCAGGGCGCACAGGTCGTCGAAGGCTTTTTCCGTGAGGGTATAGGCTCGGCTATGACTGCGTAGGGTGAATGTACCTTCGGGAGAAAGGGCCTCTTCCAGAAAAAGTTGCTCCACGGCGATCAGGGACCGGCTGTAGTGAAAGGTAGTGGCGCAGGCCGCGAGCGCCTCCTCGAAGCGCTCCAGCTGGACCGATCGCTCCGGAGCGAAAAATTCCGAAAGTTCGCCGCTTGGCCGATCCGTGCGAGAACGAGTTGGAAAAGCCAGGACGGCGTCGGGTAGGACCTGGAACGTCACGCCAACCTCCTGAACAACTCTTGCTTCATGTCGATAGTCGTGAGAGCCGGGGTAATTTTTCACGGCCAGGCCATTGCCGCGCGCAGCTTGATGCGTGAGCTCCTATCGCGGCGTGAAAAATTCTTTCCCTGCCGCGACATGGGTAGCAGAAGGGTAGCTCGTTGCCCGAGATCGATCTTGGCAGCCGCGAGCGAAGGATGGCGATGCTCGTTGAAACCGCCTGGTGTAAGGCTGCGCCACCAGTTCAGAAGGTTCTTCGTTCTTCCGTTCTCGGCCGGTGTCAACGTGTGCATCGGGATGAGGTTCTATCTCGGATCCAAGGTGATTTCTGGCGCCTTTGGGCAGGGCGCGGCGCGGCGATAGTTAACCCGCGAGCTGTGGCCGTCCGACTGGCTCGACGCGCTGTAGCCAACCACTTCCGGCACACACACGGCTACGAGGGACTCCAATGACGACGAGCTTGCCTGCTAGCCATGCCGTGCCGACAGCCAGGATCGATCCGATTTTGTCTTCTTGCATTATGTCAATATCTCTGATATACTCAGCCCACTTGGTTAGTGGGACAATACACATGCCCCCTCGCCCAAGTTCACTATGGGAAGAACACCAGAATCCGGGCCGGGAGGAGGACCAACGCCAGGAGAACGAGAACGACAGAGCCACCCCATCGGTGGTGGCATCAACAAACCAGATCTCCACCCACCGCAGCGGCCGGAGCAGAGAAATCAGGCCATTAGCGGCCAGCGCGTTGGTGGCGAGGTCGAGCCAGTCGGACGGCCACACCTCTACGAACTCCTCAAGTCGGCCAAAGAGGACCCAGGGCTGTGGCGCCTCCTAGCCGAGTTGATACTGGAGGACGAGGGGGAGATCGCGGGCCTTACGCAGTCCGTGCTCGACGACCTGTATGCTCGCTCCAAGGACAGCCCGGCCTTGCGGGCGCTGCTCCTTGAGTGTATGCCCGACGAGGAGGGAAGGGATTTAGGGCTTGCCACAGCTGGCAGTCATAATTCCAACGGCACGCCCCGGCTGCACCCCCTTGTGGCTCCCTTGGCGGGCGAAGAGGCAGATAGAACGGTGCTCCCGCAGCCTGTCCTTCGTAGCGATGGACCTGCCGCCTGGCCAACCTCGTCTCTGCCGAATGGCATCCGATCTGATATCGTATCCGCGACCCTCACAGCGGAAACCGACGAGGGCAAGCACAAGGTACCCGAAGGCGTCGACGGCGACGACAATCAGAACGCCGTCGTCCAAGGGGAGCCGTCGGCGGACCCCTTCTCTGCGACAGCCCTATCTGAGGAAGGCGTCGCGGCTTGGCACGAGCACGAAGAGGCCAATCGAGGGATGCCCGGGATTCGTCGCGGCGAGGGCAGCGACATTAAGCTTGACTGGCCCATGGACCCGCCTCGTGAAATTCGGGAATTCTTGGCCCACAACCCGCCGAGGTTCGTCGCTTCCCTCGGACCCGATCTCGCCGCCGCGCTCTTCAGCGGCCCCCGGCGCAGCACCATGGTGATCGCGCGGGATGTCGTCGACCAATCCTTGGAGGTAATCTTCCTCATCTGCCACATGTATATTCACTTGGCCCTCGGGCATCTTCGCCGCTCCGGCTTCGACTGTCGGCTCGAGTACCGGCCGGGGCACACCCCGCCAGAACTCTTGAGGGGCTCCGAGTATCGTGATGCTGAGAATGTGGCAGATGATGGGGCAACCTGCCTCTGGGACAACTGGTACACCACCGCTTACCAGATGCGTCCGTCTAATCGCACCCGCGCTCGTACTGCGCTGGCCCAGGGAGAGGTGCAGTCCCAGACCATCCGGGCGATGCTGCGCAATCGCGGCGGCGTGCTCACCGCCCTCTGGAAGACGATCGATGGTGCCACCGCCCCGCTCAAATCCACCCGACTCTATCCGATGCTGGAGCTGCTCAGCCCATCGGTGCGCTTTGCCGGCCCGAGGGTGGTGCGCGGGAAGGATCGGCACGTGTACCTCGGCTGTATCGACGAGCAGGGGCACCGCTGGAAGCGCTGGATCCCGAGCGCCAGGGTGCTGGATCGCCTCGGCGTGGAGCCCAGGGATGTGGAGCCGGTGTCCGAACAGGAGCTGCGGGAGTATGACGAGGGACGGATCCTCATCATGCCGGAAGAGGTGAGGCAGGCGCGCGCGCTGCTGCAGCAAGCGGCATGGGCGACGCCGCTGCCCATCCTGGTCACGCACGTGGCCTCGCGATCGGCCGAGGGTCGCAAAGGATCGGAGCAGCACCCTGCCGCTCCCGTCTGCTCCGCCGCCGCCTGTGCCCCGGTCCTGAGGCGCGTCCCCGCGCAACTCCACGTCGTCGGGGATGAAGAGCGGCACGCCATTCGACGACGAGCCATCTCGGTTGGGCGGATCTTAGCTTCCGGCGCGGCGTATGCCGGGTCAGATGCTGACCCTTGGGGCTGCTTGGCCGAGTGCATCCTCGAGGAGCGGGAAAATCGGCAGCAGTAGCGATCAGCCGGCGCCTGCTCGCGTCGCTTCTGTCACCCGCCATTCTCACTCGCCTCTATTAGGAGCATAGCTATGGATCGAGCCTACCGCGTTTCCGAGTCCGGCGTGCAGCTCACCTTCCTCCGGCTCGCCCCGGGCTGTGAACTGGTCGCATGGGAACGACTGCGCGCCGCCGGCTACGAGCACGTCTATAAGCAGTTCGGCTATTTCGACCTCCTCTGCCTGGCCGAGACGAGCAAGCTCCAACCCACTATTCACGACTTCGTGCTCGACGGGATGCTCGACATCATTCAACTGCCCTGCATCGGCTGGGAAGGTCTCGTCGATCATCCCGCGCAGCCCACGGCCAGCCTCGCCGCGTTGCCGCTCCTGGCGGTGCAGTTTCTCCGCCTCCACACGTCGTCCAATGCCCCGCTCGACCTGCAACTCCGGGCCGCGCGGCATCTCTCCGGCCGCCTCGGCCCGGCGCTGGCGCATTCCTGCTACACCACGCTCAGCTACAGCGAGCTCGTCGTGCTCACGGCCTCCGACGACATCGAGCAGCTCGTCGCCACCGCCACCGACCTCGCCCTCCACACCCCGCCGGACTTCCAGTTTTCCTCGAGCCAGACGCTCTACCACGTCTCCTATCCCCAGGTGCTCGCCCCAGGCAGGTTCGAGCTGATCCGGGGGAAGGTGCCGGCACAATTTTTCGCCTCCTTCCACCTGCCAGATCGGCAAGCGGCGATCCGGCACTGGCGAGAGCAGCTTGCTCCCGTGTTCGGGGAGCCGGTCTACACCTACGGCGGGCACGATCTCAAAGGGGAGACCGAGGGGCCGCGAGAGCTGAGCACGATCGCCAAGGCGGTCTTCGGTGCCAGGAAAGGGCCACTCCTGGAGACGGTCACCAGAATCCTCAACCCGTCGTTCGTGGCCGAGTCCCCCCAGCCGGTCGCGGGCCCACCGGCGAGCGGCGACATGCATGCTCCCTGGCCGCACCAGCTCGAGGAACTGACCGCCCTCTCGAAACAGCTGGTGGAGCAGCTCGGCAGGACCGACGTCCTCTCCCTCCGACTCCTGGACTTCCTGCGCACGCTGCACGGCCTGGCCTCCGACCCACGGGCGCGCAACGCGATCCACGATCTCCAGCACCATTTCCCCTTCCTGGTGGAGCAACTCCGAGCGCTGCAAGGGGAGCTGGCTACCCCCACGCGGCCCATCCAGAGCAGAAACCGGCTGAAGGACGTACTGGTCGAGCTCGTCTACCTGGTCACTAGGGCGTTGGAGCAGCGCTACCCGAACATCGAGGCCATGCTCGAGGGCAGGCCGGCGAAGCTGGTCCACCCCCTGAAAACCGGGTTCAACCGGCTCGTGCTCGCGCTGGGCGACCTGCCGCGCTTCATCTACGAGGCGGCCTCTCCCGTAGGGGGCCAGCCGGCCCGGCGCTGGACGGGGTTTGTCACCTACGAGGACGAGCACGGGTTCTACCGCTTGGCGGGGGACGTCATCACCTGCCCCATGGAAGCGCTCTGGTATCCGCTCACGCGCTGGGCGACCGTCACCCACGAGATCGCCCATGGGATCGCATCCGAATCGTTCGGGGCCGACAGGGGCAAGCTGGCCACGCTGAGCACTGGCGTCAAGGAGGCGATCAAGTACTGGCGCGACGAGACCTTCGTCGCCAAGATGCTCGATGAGCTCGTGGCCCAGTGGATCGACTTCGAGTGTTTCCAGGACGGTTCCAAGGAGGAGTTCATTCGCTCCACCTGGTACGGCCTGAGCAGCGTCCCCAGCGTCTGGTGGAACACCACCGAATACCTGGCTCGCACGGTACTTATCGAGGTCTACGACAGCAGCGAGCGTCTGGCCACGGCCGACACCGCGCTGCGGCGCGAACGCCTCGAGGAGGCGGCGCGAAGCATCGTCAAGCAGGTCGAAGCGGTCGTCGAGGACGTCGAGGACGCCCAGACGCTCGGCCGGGTGGCGGAGCTGGAGCGCACGATCGAGAAGGCCGCGGTCGTCGCGGAGCTATTCCTGCCGATCGTGGCCGCGCTCCACGAGCAGCGGGACCGATTGCGTCCCTTGCGAGAGGTGGTCAACGCCGGAGACCGCGACCGGATTCGGGAGGAGACGGCCGCGATCCTGGAGGGCTACCCCGTGGGGGGCGGATTGACCAACCCCTTGCGCACGGTGATGGCCCTGTCCTGGCGCGATTACCGCACCAAGAGCCGGTCGGAGCGGTGGCGCGCAGACTTCGCCCTGATCTCCAGCCTGGCGGACGACTACATCGCCCGGCTCGGCCGCTGAGTCCTCGTCATAGCGACAGTCTTTCAGGGGAGATGGATCGCCGTTTCGTCCGGCACTTCCTCATCAATGCCTTCGTCTACGGCGACAGCTCCCACACCGGTCACGGCCCACCGACCCTGCGTCCAGCTCCGCTCGGCCAGACCCCAGCTCACAGCCGGTCGCGCGTCACCACGTCGGATCGCCCGGGCGCGAGCTCCGGGTACTGGGGGAGTACCTCCCGCAGGAGGCCGGCGATCACCAGCACCATCGCCTCCGGGTCGATGGCATCTATGCCCCGCTCCTTGAGCCGCGCGTAGTAGCGCTCCCGCAGCGGGTGCGAGGGCAGGTAATAGCCGCGCAGGGCTTCCTGGACCCGCTCCTTGGGCGCGCCCGGTTCGATACCGCGCCAGCATTCGATGTCTGCCACCTTGAACGCCTTGAGCAACTTGTCGTACTCGCCCGATTCGATGAAGGACTCGACGGAGGTCCGATGGTCCTCGTAGGCGAACACGAAACAGCGCTCCCGGACGCGGTCAAAGTCCGGCCGGTCGGCGCTGTGGAGGATCCACTTCCTTATCCCCGGGGGATATACGGCGTCGGGCACTGTGCGCTCCGGGCTCAAGTTGAGCAGACGATTGGGTGCCCGACAGACCAGCCAGATTAGCTCGGCCGTGTCGTAGCAGAGGATGCGCCTACGCAGCTCCCACAGCTTCCGGCCGGTCTTCTCGCTATCCGCCAGCACCCACAAGTAGCCCTCCAGCGGCCGCCCCTTGACTGTGGGCACCTCGCTACCGAAGGCGATGGGGTAGCCGACGAGCCGGGCGGCGCGGAAGAAGACGTGCTCCCAATCGTAATCGCCGCTGCGGCAGTGGGTGACACGGACCGGGTAGTCACCGGGCGTCATGGCAGCCTCCTCTCTCGTACCAGCTCACTGCACCGCTAGTTGCCGAAGGCAGACGTCCCCCGCTCCAGGTCGCACCAATATCGCTGAATCCTCCTCCTAAGCGGGCTTGCTCGGGACCTCCGGTCCCTGGGCTCGCCGCCACAGGGATCGCGCCATCGCCCCGCTATCCGTCATGTCGCCAGAGAGGAGGGGATTTCTCATGCGCGAAGAGCCGCGAGTGGACACGGTCAAACAGAGTGACCGCCAGAGCGGACTCCTCACCCCCTAGTAGCTCCCATTCCTGAGCCGTCGCAGCAGCTCCGCCGGCGTGAGCCGATGGTACGCCAGCAGGAAATCGAAGCTATTGCCGCCGACCCGTTCGGTGTAGCACCACCACTTGTCGCTCTTCTCGAACACCTGGAAGCTCGGATGCTTATCACCGTGTTTATGATGCTCGGGCCAAGGACAGTGGCCCACGCCCGACCGATTGACCCGCACGTAGCGCTCGACCACCTCGCGGATGTCGTGCTCCTCGACCCACTGCTGGATCGGAGAGGACTCCATTTTTGTTCGCTCGTAGACGACGTGCTCCCCCGCCGACGGGAGTTCGGGGAGCCGACCGGCGTGGGGAGTGGGATCGACCTGTCGCACGTTTCGAGCCAGCCAGTCGATCTGGCCGCGAACTATACCCGGGGACACCGGCTGCCCATCAGGATGGATGAAGGGGTAGCGCTCTCCGCTGTAGCGATGCACCCCCAAGGGCGCGCGGAGCAGCAGCCCCAACCCATCCTCGTCCGGGATGTCGCCGGACGGGAACACCTCCAACCCCGGCCCAGACGGCTCGATGATCCGCCTCGCCACGCTCGAGCTGACCAGCTTGTCCCAGAACACCCACAGGTGGCCGCCGGCTCTGGACTGTTCGATATAAGACCGGATGCCGCGTTTGGAAAGCCCATCCTGCGCCTCCAGGATAGGCTGCAAGCCCCGATCCGAGTCCAGTACCGTCCACTTGGTCCTGCCGGTCGCATCGATGCTGGAGAGGCCGATGGTGACCTCGCCGCGCAGGTGCTGATATAAGACGGCGTCGGTCAGTGGCCGGTGGACCCGGTTGTACAGCCGGCTATGCGGCCGCTGCAGTCCGAAGGTGTCTCGCCGTTGCACGAACAGCTCGCTATAGCGCTGCAACGCCTGCCTGGTCTCCCCGTCTTCTGCTCGGTGCTCCCGTTCTCTGGTCATAAAAAATTCGACGCCTCCTTCCCCGCCGGCAGGCGGTCCCGGGCAGCTCCCGTGGCAAAGCCACGGGTGGTGCGGTCGCCCGGGTCCCCGCGGTCTGCCGAAGGCAGTCCGTGGGGTTCTCTGCCGTTTGCTCCTAGCCCAGCCGCTCTGCACGGCGTGCCCAGCCGTTGCTCTGTCCGCTGCTAAAGGTCCTGCCCATCACCTGCCCATTCGGTGGTGCCGCTGGTTTGGCTGCTCGTAGGGCAGCAAGCTCGCGCTCGATCTGCTCCTTGGGCCGGAAGTAGCGACGCCGGTACTCCGCCTCGATCTGGGCCAGGTACTCTGGAGCCACCGTCGGCTTCGGGACCGTCAGGGTGCGCACCTTCCAGACTCGGTCGCTGCCGTTGTCACTCAAGCGAACGTAGGCCTCGCGGTTGCGAAGCGACTGCACCGAGGCGACGTAGGATTCCCACTGCTCGGACAAGGGCGAGAACAGCGGGTGGGTGCGCCCCACCGCCGTTTCATCCGCTACCTCATGCTTGATCTGCGAGGGGTCCACCCGAAACAGCACCGGCGCCCAGGCCACAGCGTCCGCCCGGCCGCCGCGGAAGAGCACCTCCCGATCCACATTCTGCAAGGCCCCCAGCAGATCCCGCACCTGCTGCAGATCCTGGTGGATGGCAACGAGAAATACCGAGCGCTTGCGCAACTGGGAGAGGATGGCGCCGAGTGCCGCACCCGATCGCGCCACGAACTCTCCGAACTCGTCGATGATCAGGAAATGCGGCGTCAGCGCATCGACGCCGTCGCGCGGTCGTCTGGACCGGCCCGCCTGCTCCAAGGCCACCGTCATAAGGCTGCCGAGCAGGGAGCGGCTGGCGTCATTGCCCAGGTTCAGGTTGACGATGAGGGAGACATCCCGCTCCAGGATTGCCCGGTAGTCCAGCACGGAGCGGGTCTGGCCTAGGCTGTAGCGCAGCGCCGGGTGGTAGGACAGATGAAACGCCCGGCGCAGTGTCGAGCCGGTGAGGCGGACGCGCTCCTGGACGCCCCAGCGCTCGTACTCGCGGAAGAAGTCCACCACGACCCGATCTTCGACCTGTTGCATCAAGTGTTCCCGCCAGGGTTTGTCGGTCAGCACGTCCGCTAATAACGCCAGCGGCAGGTGATTCGCCGCCAACACATGGCAGCCGGCCAGGGCCAGCCGCTCGAACTCGGGCGCGTGCCCGCCGGAGAGATCCGGCCAGGCCCGCTGCATCGCCGACACGACCGTCTGCGCGCGCTCGTGGATCGAAAGCCGCTCGTCGCTGAAGGCATGGAGCGGCAGGAACAGGCGGGCCTCAGACGCTGCTGGCAGATCCAAATAGCAAAGCCGGGTGAAGGCATCCGGCCGCTCGAAGTAGCCCCGCTCCGCCAGCACGGAGAGCACCAGGTGGGACAGCTCGGCGTGGGGATCAAGCAACGTCGCGGTAAAACCCAACTCAAGTAAGCAGACGAAGAACAAGGCCGTGAAGAACGACTTGCCTGTGCCGGTTTTCCCCATGATGTGCCAATGGCCTAAGAGCTCCTCCTTCTTCAGCCGCAGCGTGCGAAGGTTGAGCGGGCCATAGGTGCCAAGCGGCATGGTCTGGTGCTTCTGGCGAACGGGCAGGATGCGCATCGATCTATCCGGGTGGGTTCACCCCCTCGAGGAGGCAGCAAGACTCCGTGGCGTTGGGCACCGCCCACACCGGGTCGCAGAACAACGCTTCGGGCGTCACCAGCTTGGGATCCAGGTCGGTGAAGCAGAACACAGCGCTGTCCTGCTCCCGTTTTTCCGCCCGAAGCTGCGCCTCGGTCCAGGCCTTGAGCTGATCCCGCCGGCCTCTGCCTGGCGTGGCCACCACGGCGATGGTGAGGGTCTTCGCGCCAAACGCTTGCTGGAAAGGACCCTGTAAGTAAGCGAGCAGATGGCTGATGCGCTCGCGCCAGCGCTTCTGATCGCGGATGGTGCCCCGGTCGATCTCCAAGGCAATCGGCGTTCGGTACACCCCATCGGCTAGGCTCACCGCCAGGTCCACGAACCCGTCGTGGATCACAGCGGCCTTGCCCTGCGTGGTCTGGATGGAGACCGGACGGCGTTTCAGATCCAGCTCGTGGCACAGCTCAAGCAGCGTCACGGCCGGCACGCGGCGCGTGAGGAGTTCTGCACTGATGAGGAAATCGTTGCCGCAGAGCACGTGGTCCAAAAAGATCGCGCCCACCGTCGTCTTCTCGCCATGGCGAAAGCGCGAAGATTGGCTCAGCCCCAGCTCGCCAACGACCCGGCGGCCCTGGTGCGTGAGCGTGTAGACAAAGGGCCGGTTGCCCAGGGAGCCCGGCCATTTGGTCGGCTCCAACAGCCCCTGATCGGCCAGCCGCTTGAGGAGCGACTTCACGTGGGTCAGCGAGCCTCTGGAGAAGAACAGCCGGCAGACCTGCTCGGCGAGGAGGTAGTGGTACCGAGCGAAGGCCGAAAGGATATTGGCCTCGGTCTCCCCCAGCAGCAGCGGGACATGCACCGATCGATGCACCTCGTGCTTGCCCACGCCATTGGTCGAAGATCGTTGTTTTGGCACGGTTCGTTGCCAGATCACAGTTGCCATGAAGGGTTAGTAAGGCAGAGCAGCGTCAGAAATCGGAAAGAACCGGGTAAGAAGCGAGTAAGAAGCACTACTATAAACATCCTTATTTGCTATACTACGTCCACTTCTCTATGCACCAAGAGCGAGAAACAAACGGCAGTACCCAGGAACACCAAGAGCAACCGGATCGGCCACTTGATCCGAAAGCAGTCCGGCGAGCCAGCCGTGAGTTCGCCCGGCAGATGGACGAACTGGGCGAGCGTCTCGTCCGCTCCTTCGACCGTGTTCGCCCGATGGGTGAGGAGGTCGTACTGTTCCGCGACAACTCGGTCCCAGCCCGTCCCTCGATCTCGGTGGATGTCTACGAGGCCGATCGCGAGACCGATGACCAGCGAGTCGTGCTGACCCTGGACCATAATCTGGAGTCCGATTCCCTGCTTGGCGGCGTGGCACAAATCGCCGCCAAAACCCTGGGCGTTGCCGTGCGCAATCGCCTGAGCATCGCGCCGACGATGCCTAATGCCTACGGCACCCGAACCTATTACTTCGATAGCCACGGCCACGCCGCCAAGGTGGTCGACGAGAAGCGGGTCCCCGGCGACACGCGCGCTGATGCCCATGGCTTCCGGGCCGGCGGCGGCAAGGCCGTGCAGCGTCCGCTCAGCCCCGGCGATTTCGAGCTGGTGGGCATGGCACTCTCGTTGCTTCGGCGCAAGCTGGGCCTCCCCCCACCTCAGGACAGCAGCTCGCGGCGCTGACGCCGTGGCGCTCGCGGCTGGTCTTCCTCCCCCACCGGCAGCCCGGCCGGCGCCTGCGCTGCTTGGGCATCGTCTCGCCGCCGGTCCAGCGTCGGCCAATCCCGCCCGCAGCCGGGTACCCATCTGGAAATGTAAGCATCGATGACAAAATTTGACATAAATATTCGGGTCACTTATAATCCGACTGCTTGCTCGTGGCCACGAGGCGACCGCTCATCAGGCCGACTGGTGGCTATGCCAAGACTCGAACGCTACATTGGTGCGGCGGAGTTCCGGGCCGAAGACCGGGCGAAGCCCCGGCAATTCGGCCGCCGGCCCGTTGGGGATAGGGGCGATCACCAGCGGCCCGTGGCTCCAGAGCGCTCCCATGGGCTTCCACCCTACGAATTGCCAGCTTCCCCTCCGACGTCGCGGTGGCCCGACCACCGGTCGATGGGCGCTGCGTTCTTCACCGAGACCTCACTGACCGATGAGGAGGCCAGGAAAGCGAGCAGCGATCCGGGGTGCCGGAATCCGCAAGGGGGTACAACGAAGGGGCGGCCCGCCGACCCATCCGACCATCCCTTGTTCCGGGCCAATGTCCTGCCGCCTCGTATCGATGAGCCGGCTGATGGCGTATAGCCTTCTGACCAGATGGGGCGCTGAGTTCACCGCTCGCAGTAGGGCGTGTCCGCCACGAGATTACTCCATTGGCGGGTCTCGTCGATGAACGCACGGAAAGGACAGTCCGCCCCGCAGTGCCGCTCTCCGAGGATATCGCCCAGACGATGCAACCGGGTATAGCCCTTGAACGGGCAGCTCAGTTTCCTTCCCTCCTTGTTGATCACCGCTTGCCGCAGCAGTTCGAGCGTGAGCAGCTCCACCCACCACGTCTCCGGGAAATCGCGGCAGCCAAGCTCGCCATCGTTCTTGATGGCGTTGAGGAACGCGGAGTTCAGATCAACTCCCGGCCGCCCGATCCCCTCTGTGTAGAGACGCAGGAAGACACCATTTGGCGCGTCTGCACCTCGCAGTGCCGCGTGCGTCAAGTGCACGACCCTGCCCGCTTCGAATACCGATGCTTGCTTGGTGAGCAACGCGGTGATCGCCCGCAGGCGGCGTATCGGCGCCAAAGTGGCTCGTTGTTCGGGCGGGAAAAAGCCGAGCACCGATTCTTCCGTGTGGGCGACCAGGGATTTAGCCTCGATATCGAGTACCTGGCGCTCTTGCGCGAAGAGCCGCTTCGCCGTTTCAGGGTCGCTCTGCGCCAGCGCTGCGTTGTGCAGGATGGACTCGATGGGGTCGACGATGGAGTCCGTGTACGGGGCCGATTGCTCGGTGTGGTGCAGCGGCTGCATGCAGAGGCTGAGCAGCGCTCGTTTGGCGCCCTCGTCTTCGATGGCTCGGTAGGCGTGCCAGGCGGCGCGCAACCCATTCGCATAGCTCCCGTGCACGGTGACGTGATAGCCGGAGAACGTGCGGCCGTACTTCCTCCCCAGCGTATCGATCAGGGCATCGTAGTCAGCTTGAGGTTCTTCTCCTTCGCCGATTGACGCCCTGTCCTTTCCCCAGACGTACCACCCTCCCACTTCGTGCCGGCTGGCAAAGTCGATGGTGGCCAGCTCGCAGATCGGCTCCAGCGCATTGGCCGACATGCTGATGAGTTTCTCCACGTAGCCGAGGGAGCCGAAGAGGAATCGGAGATCCCCATTCCCACCGGTATTTAACTTTCGGCCACGGAGGAGCTCAACACGCGCCTGTTGCTGCAGGGCGGTGTTGAGTATTGTCGCAAGGAGCGTATGGCTGATGCCGACCAGATGGCGCAAGATCGCCAGCCCCTGTCCGGCCAACGTCGGGTGGAGCAGCACCCGGTGGATGACCTCGTGCTTGAGCACCTCGCCACGGGCGGGTGCTTGGAGCGCATCAATGACATAGCCGTACCCGCCGCCCTTCTCGCTTTCATTACTCGCCATCAGCAGGTAATTGCTGCGGAAGAGCGGGTGATTCAGAGGGTTTCGCTTGCTCATTACCCAATCCTAGACAATAACGCTGCCAGTCGAAGATTAAGCTGATGGTTCTTACGGTCTCTCGCCAGTTCTCCTCGGAAGCCTCCGCCGCGTCGAGCAATTCCTCAAGCTCGGTGATCAGCCGCCGCTTCTCCATGGCCTTCGGGTTGGCATAGCTGAGGGAGTTGGCTGCGAGGAGTAACGGCGGCGCGGGGTTTTCGTCGAGGTGGCCCGCAAGCGCCAGTAGTTGCCTGACATAGGCCGTCCCCTCCCAGCCGAGGGCTCTGGCCCACCGTTCTAACAGCGCTCGCGACGGTTGCGCCGGATTGCCGCCGGCGCGTTTCTTGGCGCCCTCGATCATCCAGACGTAGCTGGTGCTCGCCCCAATGCGCCGCCCGAGCACGGCCCTGGGGATGCCGAGGGTCTCTCGTCGCTCCCGGAGCAGGCCCCCCAATTCCGTCAGATCCATAAGGGGCAGTCTAGCCTCGTTGGACAGGTACGTCCACTGGTTGGAGCTTGCCATTTGACGCCCTAGCGTTGTGGTGTTATATCTAACGGTTAGACACAAATGTCACACAAACCCGGGCGAGCCGGATTGAGGAGGTGAGCGGGATCGCGTTGCCATCGCGCCAGGCGCGACACACGCTGGCGGGGAGCCTGAGCCCACTAGCGTTCCGAGTGGGAAGCGGCGCTCCGGCCGTCCCCACCACGGCGACCTCGTTGCCCGCACTTGTTGTGAAAGGAAGCGCTCCGTGTTCTTCGACCTCACCAGCATCAATCCCGCCCTCGTGGGCATTCCCCTCATCCTTGCCGCCGTGCTGCTCGGCTGGTTCGGCTGGCAGCGCCACGAGCGCGGAAAGGCCGCCGCCGTGGCTGCCGCCGCGGCGCAGGCCGCACTCGAGCAGGCGCGGCAGTTGCCGCTTCCGGAGGGATCGCTCGAACTGGCCCGGGCGGAGTATCCGGATACCGACCGCACGTCTTTGCTCGCGGGCAAGATCCTGCTGCTCTTAGCGGGCACCTTCGCGGCCAGTCTCGGGATCCGACTGCTCAAAACCCTGGCCATTTGCGAGCTGGCCGAGGCCGTTAACTCGATCAACTTGATCGAGCCGGACAAGGGGCAGCGCGCCAAATTCCTCGAAGCCATCCCGCCCGTCTTCCTGGACCGGCTGGTGGTGGTGGAATGCGCCGGCCTGACCGGTGGCGGCGCCAACCGAGGCCGGGCCTGGCTTGAGCACATGCGCTCCCGTTGGGTGTCAGAGGTCCGGGCCAAAGCCGCCGCGACCTGCGACATGCACCAGCGGCGCGGATTGGCACGCTCCCAGCGCAGCGACGAGGCGGCCCAAGTGCTCGCGGTGATCTCCGAAGGCGCCACGGGCTGGATGGGGCTGGAAGCTCTGCCGGTGATCCTCCGTCGCTTCGTCGGCGCCCAGTGTATCGGCCTGACGGCCTATCCCATCGACGATCTGCTGAGCAGTCAAACCCCACAGCTGCTCCAGGCCTGGCAGGCCGCGGGCTGTGAAGGCATCTACGTTGAGGCGAACTCCTCAGACGCCGAATGCCCGGAGCGGGACATCCTCGCCAATGATCTGGGGATGGTGACCCTGATCAGCGCCCCCATCGCCGCGGCGGCGATGGCGCACGACGCGGTCGCCGAGTCGAACAACATGCACACCTTGGTCTTCGGCCTGGGTGGCGACGAGCATCACGCCCAGTCCACCAGCAATGGCGCGCCGCGAAACGAAGCGCGGCTGGCCAGTTTCCGCGTCACGCTCAGTTCCTTGCCCGCTGCGCCCTTCCAGCCCCATCCGGGTCTCGACCCGCGCTACTTCGTCGCTGGCGACGCCATGACCTCCACCACTCTGACGGTCCTGGAGGAAGCCGCGAAACCCGAGCACCGCGCCGTCTCCGCCGCGTTCGGCCGTCCCAACACCGCCCGCTTCGACATCGTCATGACCCCCTTGGAACCCACGTCCTTGCGAGCCTTAGAAGATGCCGTCGTCACCGCCCGCAAGACCAGCGCGGATCCACCCCCGGGGCGCAATTACCATCTGCTCTTCGCCGGGATGAAGACGCGCATCGATCCCCACCTCCCCACCTGCCCGCTGATCGCCGTCTCGGTCGAGGCGCTCACCGATCCGAACGCGCATCTCGCCCAGGTGGCGACGCCGCGGCAGGCCTTACCGACCTCGACGACACCGCCCCTTGCCGCCGCTGGCCACCGCCATGTCGCGCCGCCCAAGAACAAGAAGAAGGCTTCCCATGCAGCGTAGCGAGTGGCGCAAAATCGATCCCAAGTCCCAGCCGATCAGCCCACGGGTACCGACCAATGGCGCAGTCCCAGTCAGGCCGACCGTGCCACCGTGGTTGCTGACCGCGGTAGGTATCACCGTCCTTGCCTTGGGCCTCCTGGCGGGCTACGGCATTGGCCATCAGGAGGTCGCCCCGTTGCGCCGGCAGGCACAGCAACTGCAGGCAGCGAACCGCGCGTTAGGGCAGCGGGCGCAGACCTTGCAAGATAACGTCGCCGCGCTCACGAGCTGCAGCGATGCCCAGGCGCAGCTGGACCAAGTGAGCGGGTTCGTGGCGAAAGGCGAGTTTGCCACGGCGGCCGATCTGGCCGAAGCGCTGCTCACCGCGCGGACGGAGCCCCTCTGCACCACCGCCCACACCGCCGCGGCCGGCCTCTGGGAGGAAGCCAGCCTGCGGGCCATCCTCACCACGCCGCGTCCCAGCTTTCCCGACCTATCCCTGCAGCAACAACTGGTGGCCGAGTACCAGCGCATCGAGCAACAAGCCGACAGTTTCGGTGTTCCCCAGGACAAACGCTGGGACCCGATGAGCGTCGCCACGCTGGCCACCAACGCGGGCTGGTGGGGCCTGGCCGACGCGGCGTTCCTCGAAGCGTGGAAACGCGGGACGGTCGGCAAGGAGGGCATCACCCTGCGGTACGCGCTCCTTCGCAACGAAGGGAATGATCTCGCCTTTCACGGTTCGGCCACCATGCGGCCGGACGCCCTTCGTTTGCTTTCCACCGCCCACGCCATCGCGAAGGCCTACGGGCTGCCCAACGATCCCGCCTGCGGGGAGGATCTGCGCCAGCTCGGTTACGCCGACTGCGACAGCGTGGCGCCGAATGCCGCCGATCCAGTCCTGGCCGCGGCCAAGCAGTAAAGGAGAGAGACCCATATGTCGGACTACCACAGGGGCGGTTGGGAGGAGCGCGTCGCGCAAGGGCTCGTCGAGGGTATGGCGGTGGTCGCCCTGCTCGCCCTGCTGGCCGTCATAGGGGTGCTTGCCACGATCGTCGTCCTGCTCGTGACGGAGTTGGGGCGCGTCTACAAAGCCCACGCCTTCCACCCCGGGAACGCGGGCCGGGTCCTCTGGATCAGCCTGGCGGCGCTCTTGGGTCTCTGGCTGCTGGCCGGGCTGCTGCTCAGCGCCCCCACGACGGCGGTCCTCGGCCTGTACCTGGGAGCGTGGGCCTTCCTCGGCTTCATCGTCAGCGTGGAAGCCTGCGATTGGTGGGGCCGCCGGCACGAGCAGCTCGCCGGCGCCGACCTCGACGACTACCTCGACTTCCCCGCTGCCGGCCCGGCGGTGGCCGGACGGGCGACCCCGTCGCTCGATGGCCCGGCCCAGCGGGCCGGTTGAGCCCGGAGCGCGGCGCCGATCGTAACCGGAAGGTGGAGATGGACGATGCGGACACGATTCGCCCTTTTCGCCGTGATGCTGCTCGGCCTAGCGATCGTGACCGATCACCAGTGGGGCGGCATCGGTCGAGCCATCGGCCCGCGCTGCACCGTGGGCGTCACCGGCTCCGCCGCCAAGATCAGCGTCCAAGGTTGGACCGCCCCCTCGGCCTGCCGGCAGTTGCGGACTCGCCTGGGCGGGGTCGCGTTCGCTTCCCCAGACCAGCCCGGCGAGCCGGCGATCTGCAGCTACCTCCTGGACCAGGACCTGGTTGTGGTGCGCGACGAGGGAGCGTTGAAGCTGATCGGCAACGGCGCCTGTCTCCTGCTCCGCCGGCAAGTCGAGACGCGGGCGCTGGAACGCCCCAGTCCGTAAGGCGCGAGACCGCATGGGATCCGGCCTACGACCCAGCGCACCAGCCAAGTAGAGAGAGGATGACGATGAAAACGGGGCAGCGCCTGCTCGGGACCGTCCTGCTCGCCGTGCTGGTTGGCCTGGTGGGCGCCCAGTTCCGCCCGACCCGCGTCGCGTTGGCCGACGCGCTCCCGGCCCCGGCCACGGCCGAAGTCCCCGTGGTGGACAGCGCCGGACCGTGGTGCGGGCCAGCCGATGGCTGCCTTGGCCTCGCCGGCTGGCAGGATCTGGTCGACGACCCGCGACTCCTTGTGGCGCTCACCATCGCGTACACGTTCAACCCCGATCTGCATCCCGCGGCCCAGGTGGCCGTCCAGCGGCGCACCGGGCTGATCGTCGCGCCGCTGGACCCCGACGTCGGCGGGACGTTCAGCGTCGACGAGAACCTCATCCGCATCAATGACGACGTGCTGGACGAGAACCCGCGGGTACTCGGGGCGATCGTCGCGCATGAGCTCAGCCACGCGAGCACGCACCTGGTCTTCCCAGATACGCGGGAGGGAGCGGCCGCCTGCCTCGCCGACGAGATTACGGCCTATTCGGTACAGGCCGAGACGTATAGCCGTATCCCCCAGCGCGGCCCCGCCTCCTCGCTCTCGGCGAGCGAGGACCAGCTCGTCAGCCTCTGGCAGCAGCAGCAACTGCAGGCGCTGGTCCTGCTCAGCGCGAGCTACCAGCGCGAATGTCTGGGAGGCCAGACGTTGCCCTCCCCCGGCCCCGCCGCCACCGCCG
>Ga0207416_1000747_pt1 | contig 50231 bp, 46 predicted proteins | sample PaiPotPPM11metaG_FD_184107 | JGI IMG/M metagenome (GOLD analysis project Ga0207416, IMG submission 184107) | Iron sulfur acid spring bacterial and archeal communities from Banff, Canada, to study Microbial Dark Matter (Phase II) - Paint Pots PPM... ... | reverse complement strand
CGCGGGCCCTGCGGTCGTACGGCGCAGGGCTTCCTAGCGTGCCGGGATGGCGGAATCTGGCAGACGCGCACGTTTGAGGGGCGTGTGGGGCAACCCGTGGGGGTTCAAATCCCCCTCCCGGCACCAGATTTGGCGACCATGACATCCAGATCCAGCAGGCCTCCGAGATTCCCTTGGATGGACCCCACCAGCCTTGGTCCGACGGGCCGGAGCGTGATCGTACCCACCATCCGCTCCAGGATGTCTCGGGCCCGGTCCGTATCCTCGTTCAGCACGTCCCGCAGCTCGTCGAGATGCCGCGTGATGAGGGCCGGTAGCGCCACAAGGCGCTGGGGCGCGACGTCCACCCCTCGCAGCATCGCCTCACACTCAGCTACCCGACGCTCGCAATTCTCCAGCAAGCCCCTCGTCGTGTGCGTCAAGACTCCGGAGCGAATTGCGGTCGCGACATTCTCCAGCTCCTTCTGGGCATGGTCGAGTTCTCGCTGCCACCGGTGACGGGCCGCGTCTCCCGTGGAGGTCAGTCGGGCCAGGGCTTCGTTGACTTGACGGATGACATAGTCGAGCCGGTCGGGCGAGAAGACCTTGTCAAATACAAGCCGCACGACTTGGTCATCGACGACGTCGCGCCGCACCAACCGACCATTCGAGCAGATCGATGGGCCTCGGTCGCGATGCGCCGTGCAGCCATAGTACCCAGGCTTGTTCAACACATAGTGGGACCCACAGGGCCCACAGACCAGGATCCCGGACAGCAGCGCTACTGCTCGGCGGCCTCGGACGTTCCCGCGTGCGGTATGACGGCGGCCAAGGCGACGGTCGTGGACCGCATCCCAGAGGGGTTGCGGAATGACGCGCAGGTCCGGCACGTCTGTCCAGATCCACTCATCAGCTGGCCGCGGCCGCATCGTCCGTTTGCCGGTGTCCGGATCGCGAACCTTCTGGCTTCGATTCCAGACCAGCCGGCCGACGTACAGAGGATTGTTCAAGATCCCGAGTGCCTTCGAGGGAGAACCGGCGATCGTGCTCCACGTCCATCCCCGTACTCGGCGGCCACGTGACGGTCGTGGCGGGGCCACGCCATCCGCGTTGAGTTGGTGGGCGATAGTCTTCGGGCTGCGGCCGCTGCGGTACTCTTCGAAGATACGCCGCACGACAGCCGCCTCGGCATCATCGATCACACGCCGGTAGCCGATGATCTGGCGGGCCTCGCCATAGACGGGTTCGCTCCGGTACCCATAGCCCCGGCTTCCGAGACTGAAGCCCCGCCGGGCCTGGCCGAGCATCCCTCGGCGTGTCTTGTCGCGAAGATCCTCAAGAAAGGCTTCGTCCTTCCAGCCCATCACCGAGGCGACCAGACGCCCCGTGCGGTCCGTCAGTTCTGTGCCCGTCGTGACGGCGATCACCTGGATGCCCCAGAACCGGAGGCGCTTCAGCGCGTGGTGCATCTCCCCTTGATCGCGCCAGAGGCGGTCCTGAGACTCGACGAGGATCACGTCGAAGCGATGAGCGCGGGCGGCCTCCATCAACGCAAGATAGCCGGGGCGTTGTTCGACAGCGCCGGAAATCTCGGAGTCGCTGTAGATGTGTTCCTCGAGGAGGAGGGCATCAAAGCGGGAAGCGTCTCGGCGACAGAGAGAGACCTGGTCGTCAATCGACGTGGCCCGCTGTCGCTCTGAACTATACCGGGTGTAGATGGCGGCTCGGCGCATGGTCCTTCCCTGGTGTGGCGTGGGCAACCGTTTCGCGTTCGGTCTGTAGTTCCTCCTTGTGTTGCGCCAAGAGATGCCGCGCCAAGATCTCCGCCAGTCCATCGAGTGCTTCACGCTCGGTGGTCGTCAAGGCGATGTTCTTCGAGATCTGGGCGCTATTGGACATCCGGTACTCCCTCCGTCCCGGCACCTTTCGATGCCGGCCGCCGCGTTTTGAGCCGCGCGTCACCGCTGGAACAGTCTAGCCCCAGCCGGATCGCAGGTCGTTCGGGTAGGCCGTTACCCCGGAGCCGACCCCGCAGCACGGGCAGACGTCCATCAGCACGGCTACGCCACCGCAGCGGCGCGAGACCCTCACCGTCCTACCTAGCGGTTGCCGGCGCGCGGGACATCGAACAGCCGACCGGCGGTCCTCCGTGATGCTGGCAATGTTTCGGTATGCTGCCATGGATGTCAGGGTACCAAAGGCGAGCCTCTATCACGGACTATTCATTGACAAACGTTGGAAGACTACGCTAATGTGAAAGTGTGAGACCGCGTACGCTTCCGGTGCTCGATCTGGCCGACGGGGACCTGTCGGTGATCGAGCGGTCTGCGCCACGGATCGTTGCACAAGTCGCCGCCGAGCTCGCGTCCGGCGAGCATCCCGCGGAGATCGCCATGCGCTTGCGCATAGGGCGGCAGATGGTGTACCACTATCGCGCGAAATTGGCGGCCGCCGTGAAAGCGGCAAACCAGGCCGGAAAAGCCGCGCGGCGGCAAGAACAAGCCGATCTCGCCCACGCTGCCGCCCGGGCTTCACGGGACTCCTATTGGAGCTATCGTCTGAAGTGGGAGCGCGACCGCGCGCCCGCAAAAATCTCTGAAGCTAGGGAGCGCGCGCTCGAGAAAGCGATGGTCCGGTTCGGCCGTCCGGGACCGAGGGTGCAGGTGGCCGAGTATGAGATCAACGCGATCGCAGACGCGCTACAGCGGCAGCATCCGCATCGGCATCCGTCGCGCCTGGCCAAGCGGTACGAACTAGCGATCATTGCAAGAGTTGAGGCGGCGACGGCTCTGTCCGGAATTAATCGCATGGCGCGATCCAGCGCCGAGTTCGTGGTGAAGCGCCCCTCCTGGACGATCGTGGACGCGATGGGGGTCTTCTGGCGGTCGGATATTCTGGCCGTCGCGGCGGTCTGTAACCGGTTGGAATCACAATGGCTGTGGGGACCGGCAGACCGGCGGAGCCCAAATCTGGCGCGGCTGCGCAATCAGCTGCTGAAGATGCCAGTGTCGAAGGGTGCCGCCACGGGCAGATTCGACGGCTGGTCCTGGTGGGCTCCGTTCGTCCAATGGCTGCGGAGCGTTGTCCACGTGGTGCCGCGGGGGCCGATGATCCATGTGGCGGTCAGTATTCGTCCCCCGCGCGAGCGGTACGCGCCCATCTGGTTTCACAACAAAGATACCCGCGAGTGGACGCGGTTCGACTTTCTGCGACGGCGTCTGGACGGTGTGGTCCTGCATATCCCGGCGAGTGGGGATGCGCCGCCGGCCGTCAACGTGATGGGGACGTTGGATAAGCTAGACAAGTTATCGTCGGAGAACCCGCGATCGTGGGCGGGGTGCCCGGTGTTGGTCACGAGATTGCGAAACGAGCTGCGAAAGCAGCTGCGAAACAACGCTGGCCATGAAGAGGTCGGGCTGGTGCTAGGCCGCGACGAGTTGGTGTCGCTCTGGGGCGTACCGTTAGCGCCGCCGCGCCGGGCACCGCGCCGCCGGAAGCAGCGCGGAAATGATGCCGGCACGTGGTGGGAGGGCCCGACGGGACGATTCCCCCGGGCGCACGGATCTGGTTTCTAGGACGGTTCAAACCGTGCCGCCACCCGCATCCATACTCTCGGCCTGAGCTCGTCTTCCCCGGTCAGTCCGCCGTCCTGCCTCGAGGGCGTGTTCCCCCCGAAATTTGCGCGCCGCGCCCGGACGTGGTATCGATGAGTCACACAACATCATGCACCGCCTGACAAGCGCAACCGCACCCGGGCCGGGTTAGACCCGGCCGTCCACCCGCGGGGGTCGCCCCGCAGACCCAATCAAGACGAGAACCGACCTGTGAGGCGGGCTTCGCGTGCCCGCGCCACGGCGCGATCGGGAAAGTTTGTCAACAAATAATCCTGGCCGCCAAAGCGCGCGTGGCACAATGAGCAGCATACAAACCTGGCGGTGCTTCCGCCGGAGCCCCAACAGGGGCGCGTCTCCACACGCGCGGATCAGGGGAGGGGACATACATGCCTCTCACAGTTCTCGCGGACGGCGGCGGGACGCGTGCGACGGGAGACGATGAAGTACCGGGGCGGCTGGGAAGTCAGCTTGGAGGAGAGCAGGATGGCAAGCAAGTTTCAAATACCGGTAGCATCCACACAATGCGTGCAGCTGACGGTGAGCCAGGGCATCGTAGCTCTCGATGGGCGGCCCTGCCGCGTAGCGGTGGCCGCCGAACTCCAAGCATGCGCTTCGGCGCCTCAACCAAGCATCGTAGAGCTATTTTGCAGGTCAAAACTCCTCCGTGAGGCGCTCTCCGTCGCCGTAGTGGTTGTGGCCCCGCAGAAGGGTACTGCTGGCCGATATGAAATCGTGGCGGGCGTGCCCGAGTACGAACTGCTCCTTGCTGTGGGCCAACAGCATAATGTGGCGGTCCAAGCGGTGGTCCTCGCTAAGCCCATTCGAGATTGCAGAGCCGTTCGACTCTGGGAAATGTGGGCACGCTTTCTCCTGTCATGGTCCGCCATACAATCCGTCAAGGCCGAGAATGGGACACAGGATGCGGCGTCGACATCATAGATTCACAGTTGAGGAGCTGCTGCTCGATCGAGCGGATCTGAGACTCGGCGACAAGACGATCCGCGGGGCCCTCGGGCTCACTCGCCAGGGCCTCGGCCAGATCCTGCGTCTTTCAACCGGCGCGCTCTACCGTCGTCTCAATCGTCTCGGCCATGCGAAACGACCATATCGTCGGCAGCCCAAGCTTCTTCTGCTCTTCCCCAGCGACTCGGTGACCGACGGCAAGGGCTCCACACAGGCAGGTAGTTCCACCCGGCGGCCGCTAGCGTCGGGGGCTCGCCGTCGCCGATGATGACCGACGTGCTCGATGCGCTTCGGCGCGCGGCCGCGCTCCTGGCCGGGGACGTTCCCCACCCGGACGTTGTGACTGTGGCGGATCGCGCACTGGGACTGCTGGCGGCGCGCCTCCAGAACCAGCACCCGGCGGACGCCGTCCGCGTCCTCCTTTGGGTGCACGGCGCCGCCGTGGATCTCCCGGCGGAGCCTCCAGTTGACACGAAAGATCTCTCAAACGATCAATGGCTCGAACACTGCTGCGCGGCGCTCCATGGGCCGCTGAGCCGCTTGGTCCTCCTGGCCGTACGGGACCTCGGGGCGCCAGAGCGTGTCGTGCAAGAGATCGGTGAGCTGGAAGCCGCGGTTGGCGCCGCGTTGGCCAGGGTGACACCGTTGCTGCCCGACCCACACACAGTACCCATCGCAGCCTTTCACGGTGCCTTTTCTCCTCAGGCGCGTCCCGCGCCCACTGCGGACGCCATCGATCGTCACGGCGAGTACGCGCTGGTGATGCACCTCGAGTTGCGGCGATTCGAACACGATCATCAGCACCTGACGCAGGCAAAGTTGCTGCGGAACTTGTATGATTACGGAATTCCGCTACGTCGGCTGGTCTCTCTTCTCCCCCCGTGTCCAGCAACGCCCCCTCGCCCCGATCTGCCTGAAGATATCGTTCGAAGCGCGATTGCGCGTCTTGCCCGATGGTACCGCGCCCAACGGGGGCCGGGGCAACAGGGACAGTACGACAAATCGACTATTCAGGCGCACATTCGGATGCTTCTAGATTTACTCGTCACCCATCGTGTGATCACCGAGGGACCCAGTCGTCCTCCCCATGGAGGACCTCACGTCGGGGTGTCACCACTGCGGCCGACGACGATCGGCCATCGACAACTCACGCTGCCTCCGAATCTCCTCGACGACAGTGGCGATGACGATGCGAGTCCCGCGGACGTTGGACTCGTGACAGTTACCCGGCGCATGCCCCGGGAGGCGACCGACGACGGTGAGGCCCCAGAAGACTACGGCGTGACGCGCTTGGTCCATGATGACCCAGACCTGGACCCGTTCTCTGCGATTGTGCGGTTGGAGCGGGCCCGAGCCGCGCACGCGAGGGCCTTTGTCGGTTCCGTGGCGACGTGCAGCGTCCTGCCCGACGAGTTGGTGGCGCTGGCGCATAGTGTCGATGTTCCAGCCCCCACCGGCGTCGCCCCGGTGGATCTCGCGATTGCGTTCCTGCTCACACCCTCGATGTCCCTCGCGCGCCTGTTCGCGATGCGGTGGTATGCCGGGGAGGTGGACGAGCAGTTCGCGCTCGATCCGGAGGGCGTGTTGATCTATCGTCTGCCCCGAGACAGCGTGGGGTATTATGGCAGGCCGCTCCCCGGCGGCTCGGAGCTCTACCTCCCGTCGTCGTCCGAGGTGCACGTGCCGCTGCCGGTGGCGCACGCCCGTCTGGCGCAGGCGGTGTTCCGCGCGCGCAGACCACACGACGTCCTGGTGTTCCCCGATCTGCGCAAGGCGGATGTAGACTGGGAAATCTCTCGGCGCCTTGGGCGCGAGGCGACGGCGGGTGAGGTTCGGGCCTCGGCCCTCATATGGCTGGGTGCGGCAGGCCTGGAACGGGTCCACGCGATGTTCATGGGGGCGCCCGCGTTCGGGACGCGGTCCACCGCGTTTTATGTGCGTGTGGAAGTTGACCAGCTCGTCCAGGTGCGCGAGACGGCTTTCCACGGTCTGGGGAAGTTGAGCGGGCTCCAGATGCCGCGATCTTTCATGTCGTCCGTCAGATCGAGTGGACCAGTTGCTGTGGGAAGCCGACTCGACGTCCACGTGGGGCACCCGGCGGCGTTCTTTCGCACGATGAGGGAGCGGATCACGAGCCTCCGCGCCGCTCGCACGGTCGAGGAGTGCATCCGGGTCCATAATCTGGTCACGAGCTACGTCTACCCAGGCTACCTCTGGGGCACGGCAGTGCGGCCCCACCGCGACGGCTTGCCGGCCCGGGCGGATATCTGGCGCGATGCGCGCGGGACGTTGATCCGCGTCGCGGACAAGGACAACCCAGTGTTCCGGGAAGCCAGGCTTATCACGGCACACCCGACCGTGGCACGCCTGCTGACCGAACTCGAGCGAGGTCGGCAACGGATCCTACACTTGCTTAACCGATACCACGGCGTTGACGTCGAGAATGTAGGGGGAGAGCCGTTTTTCTACATCGCTGGCCATCGGTTGGTCCCGGTCACACCGGCGACGTTCCGGGACATTCTTCGACAGGAGGGACTGTTACCACACTACCCCTTCCCGCTCAACGTGCCGCGGCATCACTGGCTCAGCTACGCTGTTTCGCGCGGGATCCCGCTGGACTGCCTCGAGCCGGCTGTGGGCCACGTGCACCTCGGCAATGAGGATCTCGCCTGGTATTCGCTTCAGCCTCACGCGCGCAGCATGGCCGCGTACCAGCGTGTGGCCAGCGATGTGCTCCGGCAGGTCGGCGTTGATACTATTCGGTACCCTGAACTGGAGGTAAGGCCATGACAGACCCAGCACCTCTTTCCGCGCTGTCGGTGGACCTCCTGAAACTCCGACTCACCGATGTTGCAGAAACGGAGATTGCCCGCCACACGACGAGCGATCGCGGCGTATACGAAGCGGCCCTTGCTGTGATTCAAAGATTAATCGCACAGGGTACGAAGCCGGAGGAAACGGTGTCGCTTCCCTGGCGATGCCCGCCGACCTTGCGGCGTCAGATCGTCGAGGCGCTGGGAGCCGATGCACAGGGCGGCTCCCCAGCCGTCCGGCGCGCCGGCCAGCGGTTGTGGACCTTGTGGCGCGAGACTGGCCTGGTCACCGGCACGCTCGGGAGTGTCGAGACGCCGGTGCGCCCTGCGGTAGCCGATGTAACGCAGCCGGGCTGGGAGCTTGCCCCATGCGTCGAGCGGCTCCGCGCCTACCTCGGGTCGGCCGACGCCCTGTGTTGTGTGGTCTCTGACGCCGAGGCCCAGGAGACGACACTCGTCACTCACGCCGCGGCCTCGCTCGCCGTGTCCGGTATTACGCCCTCGTACCTACTTCCGAGTCTGGCGTTATTGCCGCAGCCCGACATCGACTGGCGCGGCGAATCGATCGTGCTGCGCCGGTCACGGCGACGCCGGGGCAGCCGACGGTATCGTATTGCCGGGCTGCCGCTGCTCCATTTGGGCCGCCTCGAGCTTTTCTATCAAACAACCGGAGCTCACCTACGGGCGGCGGGAGGATCCGGCTGGCTTTCGCCGCGCTGGCATCGCGTGGAGAGACTCTCGGACGCACTCCGCGCGTTGGTGCAGCGTGTCTGTCCGGAAGCGCAGGAACGGCCCTGGCGGGTGAGTCACTTTCTGGAGGCCTGCCGTTGCGCGGCCGCGCGTTCTCAACCGCCGCTGATCGTATCCTATCGTGCCGATCGGCTCATCGTAGCTCAAGCCGACGCCGATCTGCGCGCCTTGGGGATTCCCATCGTTGGGGAGGACGCTCCCGAACTGAGCGTCGGCGCGCTACGGTTGCCGGCGAGTGGAGCAGATGTCGTGGCGACACCCCTGTCGGTTGAAGCCCGCCATCTCCTGAGCCAACTTCGAGCCCACACTTCGACGACACCCAAGCAGGAACGCGAGGTCCTCGCCACCCAGCTCGATGTCCTGCTGAAGCGCTATTCGGTGTCGGATGCGCCCAGCAATGCGCACCTCGTGTGCTGGTTCGCGGTGGATCTCCTGCGCCGCGCCGATGCGAGTGCCACGGTGCGGAACACGCTAAACGGGTTGTGGTTGCTCGACGAAGCGACCGCTGGAATCCCGTTCGTGACGTTGAGCGCCGCGGAGCGCCACGATAGGTGTGTGGATCTCGTCCAGGGCTGCGTGTCCCCTGGAGCGATGTCGGCGATGCGGAACCGACTGCGCGCATGGTGCCGATTCCTCCGCAACCACGCCTATATCGCGGAAGAACCGCGATGGCGGGATCCGGAGCTTATGGCGCCCCAGGAAACGAACCCACAGCCGGTACTCCTCTTCCGTCAGATCGAACAGTTGCTCGCTCGCGCCCGCGCCAAAAGTGACGCGTTGGAGGCGGCGACGCTGGCGGCCCGCTTCGGAGGGCTGCGGCGCACCGAGCTGTGTAGCTTGGTCACCGGCGACGTGTTGCGCGGACCACTCGGACTCACGCGCATCGTCGTCTCAAAATCTGCTGCCGGTATACGGGTCTTGCCGCTCGCCCTACTCATGCCCCCGCCTGCGCTGTGTCGCGCCGCCGCCTACCATGAGCGGCGCCTGCAGGCGGCGGGGCCTGCTGCCCCGTGGCTGGTAAACGCGGACGGCACAGCCTGGACGCCGGATGCGTTGGGCCGCGCGTTTGAGAGGCTAGCAGAGCGTGCTCTGGGGCGGCCGTACGGGTTGCACACGCTGCGGCGCTCCTTCGCCGCTCTGCTCCTCATCCAGGTGATGGCGGCCTTCGGACTATGCAAGCCCGCCCGCGAACGAGGCTCGACACTGTGCAGGGACGCCATGTCCCCGGAGGCGCTGGCACGGATCAGGCGCGTCTTCGGCGAATTGACCATAGCACGCAACCCAGAGGTGACTGCGTCCTGGGTCATCGCAAGCCTCCTGGGCCATGCTGCGCCGACGATCTCCTATGGGTACTATCTGGGATCGGTGGAGTGGATCCAATACCTTCTCGATCTCGGCGACGGGATGGATGCCGCGCTGCTCGTCCATGAAGTGGCGACCGTGCTCGGGCTCACGGGGCCCCGCCAGATACAAAATCTCGTGAAGCATCGACCGGGGGGTCGGGTCGCACTTACGGTCGTCAAGGACCTGCTCGTTCGGCGGATCACCTCGGGTCAAGCCCGACGAGGCAAGCGTCACGGGCGCTGAGGTAGTAGTGAGCGATCGGCTCCCGTAGTTAGAATGGGGCATCCAGATAGGCGCACGGTGACCACTACGCCGGATCATCCAACCAGTACGTACGCGGCAACGGCAGTGACAAGCCACCCCGCGACGGCCGCAATCCCCATCGCCCGGCTGATGTGTAGCGGCGGGCTCAGCAGCCACCAGGCGACCACGACAGCGAACGCGAGGTAGCTCACGGTCGTAAGACACCGGGCGAACCGGAGCCGCCTCCGGACTTGCTTGATCTGGGGTGCGCGTGGATATGGCATCCTGCACCTCCTCACCACGCACTCAGGTCGACGGCGTCGGCCGGCAGCCGCCAGCCCACGATCCGCCGCGAGTAGTCATCCTGGGTCAGAATCAAATCCTGATAGCCGCCGCGGCGAGGCAGCCAGCAGTGATGGGAGGTGTCATGGTGCCACAAGGCGCCCGGCCCGGCGGTCTCCCACCGGACATAGGTCTTACCGATCTCGGCCCGCGTTTGCTGATAATAGCCCGCCCGGATCGCCCACCGGCGGATGCCACTGTCGCTGGGGAGCACGCCAAACCGCTGATGGGCGCTCTCGGCGAGGACCGCGAAGTTGAACCGGCCCCGCCCATGCGCCACCTGGGCTTGCAGGTACCGGCATTCTTGATGCAGCCACGCCGTGAGGGACGCGGACCAGCGGTGGGCGGTCCGGTGCGGCGCGCTGAGCGTCCACGCTCCCCGATGGCGGAGCCACTCTCCGCGGAGCTCATACATCCGGCCGCGCTTGAGGCCCAGCAATGTGCAGGCCTGCCGCTCGGTCATTCGGTGGTCGTTAAAGGCCTCCAGGATTTCCTCCACAAACGCCTGCGGCAGTCGTCGATAGAGCTGCTGGCCCACGAGTCCCCTCCGGGTTTCCCCGAAGGGTAGCCCACGCTACCCCTACCCGTCCACTTTTGACGGTCATTTATGTCTGGTTTTGACAGTCACCTAACAGGAGCAGGCGCGGCGCGAGGACTCGCCGTCGCCCGCGCCGTATGCATTTCTTCTCATGGCAAGCTGGGCTAATCGCCTCTGGGAGCGGAAGGAACGGATATGGCTGAGCCTGCATCGCCAAGAGTCTCGCTGACGGAGCTTTCTTCACTCCTAAGGGACCGGCAGTTGTCCCCCGTCGACGTCCTCGAAGGCTGCTTAGCCCGGATTGAAGCGCACAACCGGCATCTGAATGCATATATCACGGTCTTTGCGGACCGGGCGCTCGACGATGCGCGCGCGGCGGAACAGGCCCTTGCGCGAGGGGACGTGCGTGGTCCGCTGCAAGGGATTCCAGTTTCCGTCAAGGACGTATTTGCCGCCGCCGGCGGTCCGACAACATGGGGAGTCCGTAAGCTCGTCGAGTATCGCCCGCCGGGCGACGCCGCCGTCGTCGGCAGGCTTCGGGCTGCCGGTGCGATTCTGATCGGCAAGGCCAACGTGGACACGTATCCCTACGATGGTGGCCGTGAAGGCGAACGGCTGATCGGACCGACGCACAACCCCTGGAATCTATCGCGCTCGGCGGGGCGCTCCAGCGGCGGATCAGGGGCCGCCGTGGCCGCGCTGCTCGATTACGGAAGCATCGGTAGTGATGCCGCGGGCTCGGTCCGTGTGCCGGCGGCCTGGTGCGGGGTCGTCGGATTGAAGCCTACGTTCGGGCGTGTGAGCAGGGCGGGCGCGTTCCTATATGGAGATACGTTTGACCACTGCGGTCCCATTGCGCGGTCGGTAAGCGATTGCGCGGTGCTGCTTCGGGCCGTCGCCGGTTACGATCCTGAAGATCCGACGAGCGTGAAGCGCCCCGTCCCCGACTACACCGCCGAACTTTCCGGTTCGGTGCGCGGTCTCCGCATCGGGGTGCCGCGGCAGGGGCTGCCGGCGCGGTTCGTCGAGCCCGACGTCATGCGGTTGTTCGAGGATGCAGTCGCGACGTATGCCAGGCTGGGCGCCGATGTCAAAGACGTCGTCATCCCGGCTCAGCGCGACGCGCGTTGGGTGAACGTGGTCAACGCGCTGGAAACGGCGGCGATGGCGGAACGCCTGTTGCCGCCCAGGCATCCCCCAGACCCATTTGCGGAGTACATGCTGCTGCGCCGGGAAGTGGGACGGGAACGGATGATCGCGCTGGGCACGCGTCTCAGCGCGATGGCGCAGGAAGCGTATGCCGAGCTGTTCGAGACAGTCGACTGTATCCTTACGCCGACCGTGCCAACTACCGCGCCGTTGTTCACCGACGAGCGGTCACCGTGGCAGCTGCCGGAGGAGAATCTCCAGGAACTGGTTGTCCGCTATACGGGAATCGTCAACCTCCTCCGGTATCCCGCCATCAGCGTCCCATGCGGGTTCGCCGGCAACGGAATGCCGGCCGGCCTGCACGTTATCGGCCGCCCCTTCGAGGAGGCGGTGGTCTTGCGGGCCGCACACGCCTACGAGCAGGTGACTCCCTGGCATCGTGAGACGCCGCGCATGTAATGGGTTGGAGTCACCGCTCCAACACCATCGCCGCTTCGATGCCGGAGCGTTTTAGCGTGACGGACAACGCGAGTTTGGCCGGATTGTAGAGCAGTCTCGAGTAGTCCACCGGACGCCCGTCTTCGGCCACGCCCACGCTATCGACAAGCAAGAGTGGATCGCCCCGGTGGACGCCGAGGCTGGTAGCCACGCCCGCCGTCGCCTTTACCGCGGAGATGCGTTGGTTTGCCACGGCAACCCGGATCCGGCCGTGCGCCTCCAACATGCGGTAGAGCGACATCCGCCGGACGGCCTGAGCGGTGACGAGAGGGCGGCACCAGGCCGGCAGGTAGACGACCGTCAGCGCCACCGGAGCTCCATCCAAGAGATGCCGGCGCTGCAGCCGGATGACGGGATCGCCCGGGCGGACCTTCAACAGTTGAGCCACTTTGGGGTCGGCGCGAGAGTCGAATCCCAGCGAAAGCACCTCGACCTTCGCGCGAAAGCCCTGGGATGCGATGATATCGTGCAGGCCCCGCAGCGAGGCAAGCTCGCGCTCGACGAGCGGAGGGCGTACGAAGGTGCCCTTCCCCTGGCGTCGATCGATGAGGCCGGCGTCGGCGAGTTCGGCGAGCGCTTTCCGCACGGTGACGCGGCTGATGCCGTAGATGCGGCACAGCTCGTCCTCGTTCGGCAATCGCCTCCCGGGATTGATGGTGTTCCGGTCGATCAAGCTGCCCAGTCCCTGCGCCAGCTGCTTGTACAGGGGCACGGGGCTGTCTTTGAGCAGCGGCGTGGCGAACGGCCAAGTTCGGTTCGACATCGGCCCCTCATAGAGAAGGAATCCCGCCCGTCCCAAGTATAATACCTAATAATACGATTTCAAAACCGGCGATCCGCCTTGCGTGCCGGGCCGGCGGATGGAGAACGGGTTCGACAGGAGGTCCGTATGGGGCTGCATGTGTCGAGTTCGCAACTGGATACGGGAACGGCGCTCATCGACCTGCACGGCGGCTCAATGAGCACTCGGTTCGTCTACGGCAACGAGTCGAATCTCATGGTCGCCACGCGCTCCGCCGGGTACCACTCCAAACCTCATCGCCACGACTGCGAGCAGTTGAACTATCTCATTGACGGCGAGCTGTGGATTTTCGTCGAACAGGAGGGTTACTTACTCAAGCCGGGCGACTTCCTACGGATCCCCCGCAATGTGGTCCACTGGGCGTGGAACCGCGGGAAAGGGGCCTGCACACTGGCCGAAGTGCACACCCCCGTGCTCGATCCCAAGAGCCGCAAGGGGTCCTACGGACTGTTTGCCCCCGGCGAGACGCCGAAAGTGAATGTCACGCCGCCGACTGATGTGGTCGAGTACGGCTACGCGGCCGTAGAGCGCAAGATCTTGGGCTCCGCGCTGTGACCCCCTGAGCGGCTCGCGGGTACCGGGTTGGTAGGAACCCCGGTGCGCATGCCGGACGTCCGGGACGAGCGAACCCCTTACCTCACGGGGCTCCGGTGAGCACTTCCACCGTTCCGCGATCCCCGTTTCTGCGGAGGGGCCGCGGAGCGGCCTCGCATCGCGTGCATACGGTACTCCAAAGCCCGTGGCTGAGCGCTCCCGGAATTCTATGGCTCGCAACGTTCATGTTGATTCCGCTTGCCGTGATGGTGCTCTTCTCGTTCTGGCAGAAGGGCCCGTTTGGACTCGACCGGACCTTCTCATGGAGCAATTGGACGAGGTTGGTGCAGGGCGGCATCTACCTCGACCTCGTGGCCAAGTCCCTTCGCATCGCGCTGATCACCATGCTCATCACGCTCGCCCTGGGATTCCCCTTGGCCTATTTTCTCGCCCAGCAGCGCAGCTGGCGGCGGGGCTTGACGTTGCTCTTGGTGTTCATGCCGTTCTGGACGAGCTATGTGGCCCGCACGTTCGCCTGGCTTCCGATGCTCGGCAGGACGGGGTTGGTGAATTACGTGCTGCTGAAGTCGGGGGTAATCGGCCAGCCCGTGACGTGGTTGCTCTACGATGAAGGCGCTGTGTACGTTGGGTTGATTTACGTCTACTTGTTGTTCATGACGATCCCGATCTACCTGGCCCTTGACCGCATCGACCCGGCCCTGATCGAGGCGGCCCACGATCTCGGCGCGCCCCCGCTCGCCACGCTCTGCTTTGTCATCTGGCCGTTGGCTCTTCCGGGTGTCTTGGGAGGCTGCCTTATGGTCTTCCTGTTGGGATTCGGGGCTTACGTCACTCCGGCTCTGCTGGGCGGTCCCTCCGGGATCATGTTGGGAAATGTCATCGCCGATCAGTTCGGTGCGGCGTACGATTGGCCGTTTGGGGCAAGCCTGGCTGTCACCATGGTGCTGGTGATCTTCTTGCTTATTCTCCTTGTCCGGCGTTGGATTCCCATTCAACGGGTCTTCTTGGGCACCGACTAGCATGAGGGATCGGGGCCTGGCAGGCCGGTCGCCGCACTGGGTTCTCACTCTCTATGCGGTCGGCGTGTACGCATTTCTGTATGCGCCGATTCTTACGCTCGTGTTGTTCTCGTTCAATAACTCCGACGTGACCGGGCTGCCGTTCAAGGGGTTCACCTTGCAGTGGTACTGGCGGGCCCTGCAGAGTCAAACCATACGGGCGGCGTTCGCCAACAGCGTGATGTTGGGGATCGCCACAGCGCTCATCGCAAGCACGCTGGCGCTGCTGCTTGGCGCAAGCTTCCGCTCGAACTTCCGCGGGAAACAGCTCGTGTTCAACCTGATCCTGCTGCCCATCATCGTTCCGGGGATCATCACAGGAGTTATGTTGCTCGTCCTCTTCGGCGCCGCGGGGATCCTGCCGTCATTGTGGATGACCGTGCTACCGGCCCACGTCACGTGGGCGCTGCCGTTTGCGTTTTTGACGATCTATCCACGCCTCTACCGGATGGACCGGTCGCTCGAAGAGGCGGCGATGGACCTCGGCGCCGGGCCGTGGACGACGTTCCGGGAGGTCGTCTTCCCGCAAATACGGCCCGGTGTGGTCGCCGCGTGCCTGTTCAGCTTCACGCTGTCGTTCGACGAATTTGTCCGCACCGTGTTCTTGCTCGGCATGGACCGGACCCTGCCCGTCCAGTTCTGGTACATGATCGTGGAGCAGCTCTCGCCGGATCTGGCGGCCATGGCCGTTATCATTCTGGTGGTTTCCATCACTGTGTCTCTGACCGGATACGTGGTCGTCTCGCGGGCACCTCAGTAGACGGGGGAAGCGGTATGCCGGAGAGCGGGCTTCCGATGACGGCGGACGTCGACGTCGTCACGGTACAGGTCTTGAGAGAGCAGCTGATCGGTATCGTTCGCGAGATGCGGACGACGATGATCCGCTCTGCGTTCTCCTCGGCAATTTGCGAACTGTACGATCTCTCGTGCGCCTTGTTCAATGCCCGGGGCGAACTGGTGGTGCAGTCGGAGGACAATCCGCAGCACATCTTCCCGCTCTTGTGGACCATCCAGCATCTGCTGAAGAAGTTCGGCGCGGACATCAAGCCCGGCGACGTCTTCATTCAGAACGATCCGTACGAGGGCGGTACGCACCTGAACGACATTGCGTTGATCACGCCCTACTTCGCGGACGACAAGCTGCTCTTTTTTCCGGTCGTCCGGGCCCATTGGGAGGACGTCGGAGGCGCCACGCGCGGAAGCATCTCCGGGAAATCCGAGGAGATCTATCAGGAAGGCATCCGCATACCGCTCATGCGCATCGCGCGGATCGGTGAGACGGGCGACGCGATCCTCGATCTTCTCTTCGCCAACATGCGCATGGAGCGCGAGCGTCGTGGCGATTTTCGTGCCATGGAAGGAACGTGCGCGGTGGCGTGCCGGCGCCTCGACGGGATGGTCGGCGTCTACGGTACCCAGCGGATTCTCAATTGTATCGACGCGCTCTTTGAGCTCGAGGAGAAGCGCATGCGGGCCCGCCTGAGTCAGCTGCGCGCGGGCGAGTACCGGTACGAGGGCTACCTCGATCCCCGGCCGGACCTCGCCGAGACCCTCCGCATCCGCGCGGCGATCGCGGTCCACGGCGGGACGGTCGACGTGGACTTCTCCGGGTCGAGCAAGCAGATGGCCGGCCCGTACAATTTGGGGCCCTCCGGGGCGCCGACCGGCGTGTTCATGATGCTGAAGGCCTTGATCGACCCCGAGGGTCCGGTCAACTCGGGTAGCTTCCGGCCGATTCGTGTCAGCGCTCCCACCGGGACGTTCATCAATGCCGTGTACCCGGCCGCGGTGGGTGGAATGGGTGACGTGCGCCGCGCCCTGGAATCCGTGGTCATGGCTGCCCTCGCGCCGGCCGTCCCCGAGCGCGTCACGGGCGAGACGAAGACCACCGCTAACCAAGTACTCATCGGTGGACGATACTCGCGGACGGGGCGAGCGTTTCTCCTCTACGAGGCGCCCGCTGGCGGGACCGGCGGCTTCGTCGCAGGAGACGGCAACAACACGCTGCGCACCTTCGCCGAAGGAGATTTCACCGCCGTTCAGCCTGTGGAAGCGATAGAGCAGAAGTTTCCCGTCCTGGTGGAAGAGTGCTCGCTGCGCGTCGATTCCGGAGGGGCGGGAGAACATCGGGGCGGCCTCGGCATGCGGCGTGTCATCAGGGTGCTCACGCCGGATTCCCGGCTCTCGGTGGTCTCGGATAAGAACGTCCTGCCCCCGTACGGCATTTTCGGCGGCGGATCGGGGTCGCCCAACGTCTTTTCGATCGAGCGGGACGGCAGGCGCCTCGAACCGTCTTCGATCCCGGGCAAGGTCGCCAATTTCCCATTGGTGCCCGATGATCGCGTGGTGGTGGAGTCCAGCGGCGGGGGCGGGTACGGTGACCCGCTCCACCGTTCCCCGCACGCCGTTCAGACCGACGTCGAGCACGGCTACGTGTCGGCCGAGCGGGCCCGTGCCTCGTACGGGGTGGTGTTGCGCGGCGGCGATATCGATGCGTCCGAAACCGGGGCGCTGCGGGCACGCTTGGTTGCCCGCCGTGTCATCGTGAGCGCTTTTCCTGCCGAATCGGAAGAGGACCCTCGGTATCCGCCCGTCTGTTGTTTGCATCCGGCAACCGCCCGGCAGGCCGATCTCTCTTCCGGGTCCTTTGCGGAGATATTGGATGCGCGGAAGCCCGTCGCGCCGCATCGGGTCCAGGTGCGAATCAGCGAGGGTGTGGCCGAGGGGCAAGCGCTGATCAGCCACGCCATGTTCCGATTTCTGGGATGGTCAGACGGGATTACGCTGGTGCTCCGCGGGCTGACCGCCAGCGCCCCGCCCGACGCGACCGGAGCCGTCTGATGGGTTTCCTCGGTATCGACATCGGAGGCACCTTCACCGATTTCTTGTACGCCGACACGAGCGCGTCTGACGTCCGGGTGCTGAAGGTCCCGTCGGCGCGCGGACGAGAGTGGACCGCGGTCGCCACCGGCATCGACGAGCTCGGTGTCGATCTGGCGCAGATTACCTGTATTGTCCACGGGACAACCATCGCCACGAACACACTGCTCGAGGGCACAGGCGCGCGGACCGCGCTGGTGACGACGAGCGGTTTTCGCGACACACTTGAGATCGGCCGGTGCATGCGGCACGTGAAGGGCAGCCTCTTCGATACTCAATTCCGGCGCCCGACCCCGCTCATCGCCCGCAGGCATCGTTTCGAGTGTCCGGAACGCATGCGATTCGACGGCGTCTCGCTTCGCGTGCCGTCGGCCCTCGAGCTCGAAGACGTGGCCGGGCAGGTCGCGCTCGCTCAACCCGAAGCGGTGGCGATCTGTCTGCTCCACGCCTACGCCAACCCGGCTCACGAGCGCCTTGTGCGCGACGCGATTCGTCGTGCGCTTCCGGATGTGCCGGTGTATCTCTCGTCCGAAATTCTGCCGGAGTATCGGGAATTCGAGCGCCTCACGACAACCGTCATCAATGCCGTTGTAAGCCCCGCTCTTGCGAGATATCTCGGGAAGCTCGAGCAGTCGCTACGGCGCCGGAAGTTCGACGGCCCGCTGCTGGTCATGGGTTCCAACGGAGGTGTGATGACTCAGGGCGCCGCTTCGTCGTTGGGGGCGTACACGGTTTTGTCGGGACCGGTCGGCGGAGTGCGCGGCGCGGCGCAGGCTGCGCTCAGTATCGGCAGAAGCCGGGTCATCACGCTCGACATGGGCGGCACGTCGACGGACATCGCGCTCGTCGACGAGGCGCGCGTCTCACCGATATCCGAAAGTCTGATCGGGGGATTTCCGCTCAGGCTTCCACAGCTGCGAATCAACACGGTGGGCGCCGGCGGCGGCAGCATTGCTTGGTGTGACGAAGGTGGCGCGCTCCAAGTGGGTCCGACAAGTGCCGGGGCCGATCCGGGGCCGGCATGTTACGGCTCGGGCGGTGAACATCTGACCGTCACGGACGCCAACCTCCTGCTTGGGAGACTCGAGGAGGGAATGTTGTTGGGCGGGCATATCCGCCTGGTCCTGGATCCCGCCGTGCGGGCCGCGGAATCACTCTCGGCCGCGCTCGGCCTGCCGGTTGAACGACTGGCCGAGGGCGTCATCAAGATCGCGGTCGCGCGGATGAGTAGGGCGATCCGAGAGGTGTGCCTGGACCAGGGAGCGGATCCGCGTGACTTTCCGCTCGTGGCGTTCGGGGGCGCGGGTCCGATGCACGCCGCGCTGGTCGCTCAGGAGATCGGCGTTCAGGAGGTGATCATCCCGCTCCATCCTGGGAACGTCTCGGCGTACGGATTGCTTGCGTCGGACTTGCGAAGGGAAATCAGCAGGACTATGATTCGCGAATGGGACGCGATTTCACCGCCCGAACTGCTCGGCGGCCTCCGCCGATTGGGCGAACATCTAGAGACGCAGGTGAGGACCGAGCATTGGCCCGCACAACGATGCGAGATCTCGTACGCCGTGGATCTGCGATGTGTCGGACAGGCGTTCGAGGTCGCGGTCCCGCTCGAGGGACTCTCCGGGGATGCGGTTGGCGCCGTGCCCGATGCGTTTCATCGCCGCCATTTCGAATTGTACGGACAAAGCGATCCGGATGCCGCGTTGGAACTCGTCACGCTGCGGGCGAGCATCTCGGCTCCGGCCCCTGCGCGGGTTGAGTTGCGGCCGGCGGCGCTGCAGGGTGCACGCAACGCGGCGGACGTGCGGCGCGTCTGGTTCGAGGGGAGACCAAGACCAACGCATATTGTCCCGCGGCAGACGCTTGCGTCGGGTCGGACGGTCGAGGGGCCTGGAATTATCGTGGAGTCCGGGGCGACGACCGTGGTTCCGCCGGGATGGACGTTCGACATCCGCACGCACGGCGTGCTCGTGCTGACCCGTCGATGAACACGTGAACGGCAATCACCGTAGGCTGTTGGCGCAGGTCCAAAAACGAGAGCGGGGGTGGTGGAGTGAAGACAACGAATGCCAAGACTGGTGACGCACTTCAAGGCATTGCCGGCCGTCGCCTGACGCGGCGCACGTTCCTGGGTCATACGGGCGCGCTTGCGCTGGGCGCGGGTCTGGCCGGCGCGTTGCCCGGTCTGGCCGAGGCGCAACAGAACGCTACGCTGCGAGTCAATATGGGTCCATCGGCGGTCCTGCCTCCGCTGTGCGATATGTTCAAGGCGAAGACAGGCATCAACATTTATGTCGCGCCCTATATCTCCGCGACCGATACCATCAGCAAGCTGCTGGCCCCCGGCGGGACCCGGCAGTTCGACGTTATGAGCTCCTTGACGGATTTTGCACGGCCGGCGGTGGTCCAGGACAAGTTGTTGGGTTGGACCGACAAGGACGTGCCGAATTCCCGGTACATCATGCCGCACTTTCGCAGCGACATCCTTACCAAGAACGGACACAACTACACCATTCCGTTCTACTGGGGCTACAATACGATTCTGATCAATCGCAAGTACGTCCCTGAGAACGATCCCGGGACCCAGTCGTGGGGGCTGCTGTTCGACAATCGCTACAAGGGCCGTGTCGCCATGCGTGACGATCCGCTGGAATCGATTCAGATGACGGCGATTTACCTGGGATATAAAGATACGATGAATCTGAGCCGGAGCGACCTGGACGATGTTGTCAAGTTCCTCGTCAGCAAGAAGAGGAACATTCGGACGCTCTGGTCGCAGTTTGCGCAGGCGATTCAGTTGATGGCGAGCGGCGAGGTTGTCGCGATGTACGGATGGATCTTGATGCGGACGACGCTCCAGCGGCAGGGATTCGACGTGGTGAACAACTGGCCGAAGGAAGGCATTCAGTGGTGGGCCCAGTCGGCATACATTTCAAAGGATACGTCGAACCCCGACGCGGCGTACAAATGGGTGAACTTCCTGCTCAGCAAAGACTACGGCGCACAGTTGACCAAGTTGAACGGGGGCATCCTGTCCGCGTCCAGTGTCGCCCAGGAAACCTTCCCGCCGGCGGATCGGGCGAAGTTAGGGTACGATCTGTTCCAGCGGAAGTTGGTCTTCGTCCGGGAGGGATTGCCGAATAACTATGGGTGGTGGATCGAGGCGTGGTCGCGTTTCAAGACCGCCTGAGGTGGCTGTCCTTGGGCGCCGGCTGTAGACGCCCGGCATGTTGAGGGGTTCCCCTCGGGAGAATGGGTCGGAGGTCCCGTCACACACGAACACGAGTGACGCTCCGGCGGAGAGGCATGGTGCGATCCCGGGCGCGCAGACGGACGAGCGACGCCGCGAACATGCCGTTGAGGTCACGGATGTTCGAAAGCAGTTCGGCACAGTCGCGGCCGTTGCGGGGATCGACCTGGCGCTCCGCCGGGGCGAGTTTTTCTCGATTCTCGGACCGAGCGGGTGTGGTAAGACCACACTCCTGCGGCTCATCGGCGGCTTTGAATTTCCCGACAGCGGGCGTATCCTCATCGGCGGCCGCGATGTGACGTTCGAACCGCCCTACGTCCGCCGAACGAACATGGTGTTTCAGCATCTGGCGTTGTTTCCGCATATGTCGGTCGAGCAGAACATCATGTTCGGCCTTCGGATGAAGCGCACCCCGGCTGCGGAAATGGCGCGCCGCACCGAGGAAATGCTGCGGCTCGTTCGGCTGCAGGGCTACGGTGAACGGCGTATCTCACAGTTGTCGGGGGGACAGCAACAGCGGGTCGCTATCGCCCGCGCCCTCGTGAACGATCCTGACGTTCTGCTGCTGGATGAGCCGCTCGGCGCGTTGGACCTCCAGCTGCGGTTGCAACTTCAGCTCGAGCTGAAGCGCATCCACAGCGAGATTCAGAACACGTTCGTGTTCGTGACCCACGATCAGACGGAGGCCATCGCGCTCTCAGACCGCATCGCTGTGATGGATCACGGCAAGGTTGTCCAAGTCGGATCCTGCCGGGACATCTATGAACGGCCCCGGACCACATTTGTAGCGCGCTTCATCGGCAATACGAACCTCTTTGAGGGAACGGTCGCCGACCGTGACGCCGAGTCGACTCTTGTGCAGATGGGAGACAACCTTGCCCGGTCCCTGAGCGGCGCATCCGCGGCCCGTGGACGGTCTGTCTATCTCTCGATTCGATACGAGCGTATCAGGCTACGGAGAGATGAGCCGGGCCAAGAACCGGTGTCGCCGGCCGTGAATCGCTTCCCCGGTCGAGTCCTCAGCTGCAGGTACATGGGCTCGACGCTTCGCTACGAAATCGCCGGGCCGGCAGAAACGCGTTGGGGAGTGGATTTGTCCGCCAAAGAAGGCAACCATGTCTTTGCCGCCGGCGATCCCGTACTGCTGGAGTGCGACGCCGCGGATATCGTGGTCCTGGAAGAATGACGCGAATAGGCCGGGTACAGTGGTCGGATTACATACATCGCCGCTAAGATAACTCGAACTTACGTGCGCCAGGTAGGTGCGTGAACGATTTCCACCTACGACGACTTGCGCAATACCGACGCTTGCGGCGTTTGCCCCGGCGGCGTTCGATCAGGAGCGCCGCCAGGGAGACTTGCGTTGGGGGGAGCTCCGCCCAGTCGGGTTTGGTGAGCACGACCTTGGGATTCGCGCGTTGCGTGGCGGCAAACGCGAGCTCTGCATCCACGATCGCGATCGAGACGCGGGCGATGCGGGGGAAGAGCTTGGCCGGCGACGGTTGCTCGCCGTCATCAGTACCGTATGCTCCCCTCCGACTGCCGCTCCGCTGACCTCCATTTCGCCTTGCGACTTATAGGAGACCATGTTCCGGCGGCTGCGTCGCCGCCGGGCGGAGACGGCTCTAGGCGGCAGCACTGTCTGGGAAATGGACGAACGAAGGAAACGTAACCGGAGAGACCCCATCGCACTATTTGGATCTTGAACTTCGCGTCGAAGGAAGAGAGATCCTTGGCGTTGTGAAGTCGCGCAAGACAACCTCTGAGACGATCTTGCCAAATAGCTCCTTTGCTGGACGGCGTCACTGGAGGCGGATATCGGGTGAAGTCGTCGATGTTCGGCGAGGTAAGTTGCTTAGGTACGGGGTAGTAATTCTTCGATTGCGGAAGGGTAGTCTAAAGTGGCAACTGAAAAGCGGAGTTGCTGATTTCTTGCCGAAGTCGGCGTCACTATGGAAGCAAGAATCGAAAATTGCCGCCGATCTCAAACGGCTGGTAAACATGCGTACAGTGCAACAGCCGAGAGGGAATGATGGCATGAGGTATGAGCAATAAGTCGTGGCGTGACTCCAAGTGGCTGTTGAAGCTTTCCTGAGCGATTCGCATCACGATAAGAAGCTCGCCCGGAGAGATCAAGAGCGAGATGGATACCTATGGTGGCGCGTGAGGTAGCGCGAGGGATTGCGGAGCACGGCGGCACGGGTTACGACTCTTAGAGGCGGGCCGCCCGCACGCCCTCAGTACGTTATCACTCTGTCTCGAACCCCTGGCTCTTGAACTTCAGCGTACGCGCATTCTCCGTGACAGTGCGGACAACGTGATCCGGTACGCCAGCTGGAACGTCCGCCTCAATCTCAAGTGTCACGGCTAGGTTCGCACCGACCAACCCAGATAGATGGGAGATAACCTCGTCAGCGATGCGGCCAGCGTCCCGACCCACTCGGGTTGGCTCCAGAGCCACCGTTCCATGGAATCGCCTCGCCTTTGGTACCTCGACGGAGGGCGTCGGGCCAGGAGTTGTGTCCGTCTGACCGAATGTGGCGCCGGCGGTGCCAGCGGGTCCGGTCAGAGTCGCACCCGCTCCCGCGCCAGCCGTGGTCGCAGTCTCGGCCTCCTGCTGCTTGAGCGCCCGCTCCGGACGCACAAGCAGACCGATGGTGTTATCTTCCGAGATGGCGACCGTCTGACCGCACCGCAAACCACGATAGCGCCCCAGGGCCTCGTCGTAACTTTCGGCGTAGGCAAACGTTTCCCGGCTCCACGTGAGCAATCCGAGGCCCTCGCCAATGGCCCGAATCAGGACCGCCGGTTCTTGAAGTCGAGGCAGATAGAGATAGCGGGCGAAGTCATCAACGAGCTGTTTTATTGCGACATGATCACCGCGCCAGAGCGGCACCCGATCGAGTTCCATCCGTAGGCGCGTCGCGGCGAAGCTGGTGATCAGGAGCTCGTCGTTGCGCAGCTTCTTGCTGGCGCGCACGGCGAGGGCGTCTTGACCGGAGAGGCGGATCGCCTGCCACTCCACCGCCGCCTGCGGAGACGACTGACCCGGTACCAGCAGCCATTGGTACGCCTCCGGCAGGCGGGCCGTGACGACGCTGTCGGCAGCCGTTTTTTGAGTCTCGGCCTGCTTCACCTGGTACGGTGAGAGATCGAGCGTGTCTTTCTCGTCGACAATGGATTCCCACGCGAGATAACGGCGGGCCGCTTCGTCGAGATCTTGCAGCCGAGTCTTATCCACAGCGAGGAAAACGAGCGTATTGCGGTAGAGCCGCGGCGTACTGCCCCGCATCTCAAGGATCGCCTTTGCGGCGACCTCGGCGGGACTGTTCGGCTCCTTGCCGTAGGGATGGTCGATGCCCAACACTACGAGCCGTGCGTCAAGGTCATCGCGTACATCTTGCCCGGATGGCGGCATGGGATGAACGCGGCTGAAGTCGCCTGTCTTGCGCAGGTCGGCGCGCAGGCGCTCGTCGAGCTCTTGCACAATTTTGTCTGGATCTCGCTTGTACTGCTCGGCCCGATCCTCCGCCAACTTGGTGACCGTGGGCTGCGTCGAGTACCAGTAGCGCGGGCCATCGTGATAGAGGAAGGTCGCAGCACTAGCCAATCGCCGCAGCGCGTCGCCGAAAATGGCGGGCGACTCGCCCGGCATCACGCAGCCGAGCTTGACCCGGCGGTCCTCAAGGCCTCGGTGGGCGGCGGTGGCGATGGGCGCCGAGCCCAGATAGATCGTACGCGCCACGCGGCGACACGCGGCGAACTTGCCGAGATTGGGCACTTCGCCGTCGAGCCGCAGGGGAAGGGAGTTCGGACCGTCCACGTCCTTCTCGATCACGGGGACCCAGTTGTCCGAGAGGTACCGCGTCAGCTCAAACTGCACGCGCGGGTCGTCGATGGGAATGTTCGCCGGCAGAATGAGCGGGTTGCGATCTCCCTTCTCCCACAAGCTGTGGATCACTGCCGCCATCAGACGCAGCACGCCCCGGGTGCGCTGGAACTTCACCAGGGTCGACCAATCAGTGTAGAGTCGGTCGAAGACCTCTGGGTGGATGGGATAGGCCGCCTTGAGGCGCTGCTCGTAATCGGCATCGCGGCATTCTGGGGGGAACTCCTGCTGCTGCGTGCGGTAGAGGTCGTAGAACGCGCGCGCCACGGTGTCGCGCGCGACGAACTGCGACTTTTCGACCAGCGGCTCGAACAACCGGCGCCGCACGATCTCGAAGCTCTCCTCGGCGCTGGCCGGCCGCCACGAGGCCTCCACGCGGCCGACCACGTTGCGTAGCCGGTCGAGCGCCGCACGGCCCCGCTGCCCGCCGACCTCGACATCGTCGGCCTGGGCGTGCGGTGAGCCGCCGGTGTCGGACGCGGGAAGGCTGATCACGAGCAGGCACTGCTTCGCCGCCCTGGCCGCTTCGGTCAGCGCCTGCGCGAAGGTGAACTGCGTCTCGAAGCTGCCGGCCGGCAAGTCACTCTGTTCGTGGAGCTGCCGCGCGTAGGCCACCCATTCGTCGATCAGAACGAGGCAGGGCCCGCACTCATTGAAGAGCTCGCGCAGCACGTCGCCAGGACTCGTAGCCTTCTCATCGTCGGCGCGCACCCGCGAAAAGGCCTTCTTACCGCCGAGCTGCCAGGCGAGCTCTCCCCAGAGGGTGCGCACCTCGGTGCCGTCAGGCTTGGTGACCGGGTTGCCCGGCGAGATCTTGTTTCCCACCAGCACCACGCGCTTCACGGCGGGGAGCTTCGCGACCCCAGCCTCCTTCAGCACCGCATCGATGCCGGCCAACTCACCAGGTGCAGTGCCGGAGAAGAGATGGTAGAGGGCGAGCATGGAGTGGGTCTTCCCGCCGCCGAAGTTGGTCTGAAGCTGTATCACGGGGTCGCCCCCCTGCTCGGCGAGACGCTGGACGGCCCCCGTGAGAAGCTGCTTGAGGCTCTCAGTGAGATAGGTACGGCGGAAGAACTCGATTGGCTTCCGGTACTCGTCGGTTCCTTCTCCCAGATGCACCTGCCAGAGGTCCGCGGCGAACTCCGCCGGCTGGTAGCGGCCGCTCGCCACGTCCTTGTGCGGGCTCACGACCTCCCGCCAGGGCAAGAGATTGCTCGTGACCTCGCTCTCGATGACCGTGCTGGCGCTCCGACGCCTTTCGCTCCGCACTTGCTCGTCGAACCGCACACGCAGGAGCTCCATCTTCATCTTCTCGACTTCGCCGGCTTCCGGCGCCGAGACGGCCGTCAGGAGCCGCCCGGCCGAGTCGAGCGCGCGGTAGGCATCGTCGGTCGAGAAAGGCTCCTGGTGAGCCCAGTGGTTGCGCACGTCGCGTAGCTCGCTTACCAGCGTGCGCTCGGCCTGACCGAGGGTGCGGCGGAAGACATCGTTCCAGGCCTCCCACATCAGGCGCAGGAGTACTGCCGCGTCCCAGGCCGCGAACGGCCGGGTGGCGTCCAGCCGCTCGCTCGTCATGAACTTCTGCGCCTCTGCGAGAGATTGTCCCTTGTAGACGCTCTTGAACTCTCGCTCTACGAAAGGCCCGAGGCCCGCCTTGAGCAGCTCCAACGCCTTGCCGACCCGTTCGTGATTGGTAATCGCCATGGGCTACTCCCTGTCGAAAAGACCTGCCTGCTGAACCTGAGGCTTGCCGCGTTCTCGCGCCAACCGCGCGATCTCGGGCCAACTCTGCACGAGCCCGTTGTAGGAAAGCGCCTCTTGTGCTCGTTTCCGCCGCTCAGAAACGGTGTAGAGCCGGTAAGCCAGCTCACGAGCGGCATCAGCCTTGCTGCCGAGCTTTGCGACGAGTTCTGCCGCCGCCTGCTCGCCGCCGTTGAGCGCGCGGATGACGTGGTGCACTACCTCCCACACGGTCAGGCGTCCATCGGTTGTGGGGTCCCAATTCTTCGGCATCTCGTCCGGTTTGAGCAGCTTCACCTTGCCGCGGCTCGAGGCGACGATCCCGGCTTCCTTCATCCCGTCCACGCTCGTGTTCTTGGCCTTGGAAAGGGTCTCGGCGGTGCCATAGTCTCCTTCGGCGAAACCGTACTGGTCGAACCACGCCAGCGCCCAGCGGGTGTCGGCGTCGAAGTCGCCCTCCTGCTCGGCCAGCACCTCGTCCAGGGTCTGATTGATGAGCGCCAGAGCGTCACGCACCGAAAACGGCTTGCCCTCGGCGTCGAGCACCTTGGCGTAGCGGGTGTAGACTGCCATTCCCGGACCGATTGCCGCCTGCGCCAGGTCCACCGGCGCGATGTTGCCGCGCTGAAGGTGAGCGACGGCGTCGGGGAGCTCACCCTTGAGGGCGGTCAGGAACTCGCGGCGCGTGGCGGTGGGCGCGTCGGCCGCAAGCCGGCGGCAGACGAGGATGATGCTGGAGGCGAGCATATTGTGGCCGATCCCCGAAACCTTGTTGGCCAGTTCGGTCCGCATCGGCCACGTCCCGCTGATGGCAAAGCCAGCCTGGATCACTGCATCAAGGAATGTTTCCCAGCCAGTGGAAGCGGTGCCCTGGTCGCCCTCGCTCTCGGACTGTTTGAAGGCATAGTAGATGGTGACGGGAAATGCCGGGTGTGCCTGCTCGACCAAGCGGTGCATCGCCTGCGTCATGCCGTTGAGGAAGAACGTTTCCGCTTTCTCTTTGCTGCCATGGCGATAAGGCGTGGCCACAAGTTCCTCAGCCTTGGGCACGGCAAGCGTTGCGAAGAGATCTGGAAAGACTGGCTTCAGCGAGTGCCTCAGCCAGACATAGAAGAAATCTGACAGGTCAGCGTAGCCGATATTGTCGTAGTAGGGTGGATCGGTCGAGACGACTTTGCCTGAGCTAAGGCTTTGAGCAGATGCGTCTGCGGCAGAAGCTGCACCGCCTAATCTGGCTGGCAGAGCGGTCTCAATGACTTTCGCAATCCAGCCAATGCCACCATCAAAGTTTCCCGATGCCTCGCTGAAGGGGTTCGCTTCAGCGTAGTCCCAGGTCATCGGTAGAGCTTGCCGACTGAACGTATTAATGATCCCACTAGCCGTCGGCGTGGGATCCCATCTACCGAGGGTTGAGTGTCGATCCGACAACTTGTCCACCCCGAATGCCAAGTACAACGCCACCGCATCCGCGTACGCAGTCGCGCCAGTGCCGCCGGCCTGCAAGCCCTTGCCGTCATCGGGCAGGCCAGCAGCGAGGGCATCACGTTTCACCCGCTCGCGCGTCTCCTGTACCAGATCCGAAAACGTCGTCAGCGCCACGAGCTGGCGGGGAGTGAAGAGGTCGGCGAATGTTGTCAGGCCATAGTTCGGCGTCTTGAAGTCGCGCGGGTTCACCGGCAGCGCTTCATCCGGCCTCCAGTCCGGTTTCGCCCGCCGCGCGACGGTCTCCATCTCCTGGGTTGGCGGCAGATAAACTCGCCCTCGCTCGCCCTTGGCGACGGTCGCCATTAGCCGCGCACCCATGCGCCCGGCTTTGCCTTCGTCGCGGATGTACTCAAACGGCATCGGAGCGCCCGACATCAGACAAAGGAAGCTACTGTGGCTTCCTCCGGACTTGGTGCCGTTCTTCGCCGCCTCCGCATTCTTGGGCTTGCCCACCTTCACGGTGAAGCGGTAGCCGCCGCCCTCGATCACCGGCTCGACGTAGGCCTCCTTGCCCGCCTTAATTGAGAGCATGAAGGTGGAGGCGAGGGGCACGTCCACTTGAACGAAGGCCGGGTTTGGGCTCTTCACCGTGCGCGCCCAAAGCCAGGCGATCACGGTGCGCTTCCGGCCCACGAGCGGCTTCAGGTCCGGCCGCGCCTTCGCCATTTCCGCCGTGACCTCGACCTTGGGGTAGAGGTGGCCGATGCGCTTCTCGGCCTCGTCGCGCATCCACAGGCCGTAGTAGCGCACGTCCTGGGCCAACCCCTGCGCGCCGTGCCATGTCTTTGCGATAAGCGTCTTCTCGCGCCGCGCTTCGGGGTTGACCGGCGCGCCGCCCGCGAACTTGGGCGGGATCTCGATCATCGCCTTACAAATCAGCACGGCCACCGGGTTCAGGTCGCTGGCGTAGGCCTCGAGCCCGAGGCGCTGCGCCTCAAGTGGCAGCGAGCCGCCGCCCGCGAAGGGGTCATGAAAGGCTGGCAGTTTGTGCCGGTCAAAGAGCTCCTTGGCGCGCGGAAGGTCTATGTTCTCGGCGCAGGCCGATCGCCAGCTCTGCCAGATCTCGGCCCGTGCCCGCTCCAGCACCGCCTCGTTGGTGGTGTTCTCCCACTGGACCAGCTCCTCGATGAGACGGAAGAGGCGCTGGCGCTCCCTTTCCTGCGCTTCCTCCGTTGGGAAGAGTTCAGGACGGCTCGACGGGTCGTCCACCATCTGCGCGAAGATCACTGCCCGCGCCGCCGCCAGGGGCCGCCGCGCCCACCACAAGTGCAGCGTGCTGGGGTGACCATGCCGGATGGACTTCTCCCGAGCCGAGGCTTTATTGATCGCCTCCAGCGGCAGTGCTACCTCAATAAGTTTCTTGCGGGTGCTATGCAAGCGACGCCTCCAAGTAGAGTAACCTTCGAGTCTGGAATTCTTGTCTTAGTCGTTCCAATGCCTCGATACTTGGCGCTGAGATCCTGGCATCTCCGATGAACGACTCGAAGTGCTCCTCAAAGAAACGCTGCACGGTGCGACTGTAGAAGTCATGTGGCTGACCCGCCCAGTGGCGTGCGGCCCTGATGGAAGTCGCCGGTATTACATGAATGCCGAGCGTCGAGTAGATGAACACATACGAGTCAGGGGACAAGGCAAGCATCTTTGCGCATTGGTCCTGCAAATTTCTCCAATCCCTCAGGGGAAACTGCGCTCCGGGCTTTACCAGCTTGGCTTGAGCGAGGAAGCCCTTCTTTACGGTGTAGTCAGGCAGCGAAACATGCAATACCCCGATAAAGTCAGCTCCGTGGCGAGTTTCCTGCGCGCCGGGAGCACGGTCTGTTAGTGTCTTAGCTTCCCACTTGATTCCTTTTGTCACAAACCCGTTCATTGCTTCCTCGATGTGGCCCAACATCCGGTCTGTAAAGGCCGGCTCTTGCTCGATGCGGTCGTCACTGAGGGCTTGGACAGTGCGCTCCGCTGCTTGGGCGACCCGGTTAGCGGCCGCCCGAACGATCCCATGGGCTTTGATCAAGACGGCCCCTCCGCACGCCTCAGCAGATCAACAAGGTCGTAGTTCACGCTCGTCACGCTAAAATCTGGTTCGCGCTGGAATGGCCGGCGCAGGTAATGGACGGTATGCGTATCGTCGCCAGGGAACTCAACGATCACGAGGATGAAGTCCTCGGGTTTGTTGAGAGAATACAGAATCTCATTGCGGGTGACGGTGATGGTGTCCGCGCCCGACACCCGCCCCTTGACTTCGATGAAGCGGAGTCTGCCGGTGCCGGGGACGCGGCTTTCGATGTCGTAGCCGAGCTTTTCGGCTTCGCGGTCGATGGGGTCGAACCCAAGTCGTCGCTCCACTTCCATCACGACAGCCCGGGCGCGAGCTGCGGCGGCCTGCGTGTCGGACGTGCTTGTAGCGGCGGTAACCGGTCGGCCTGTGATCTTGGCCAAGAGTCCTGCCGGTACTACGAGTAGGCCACCGAGCACCACGGGCGGCAGGGGGGAGAGTTGAGCTTCCAGCTTTAGCTCCTCCATCCGCTTTTGGAGCCGGGTCTGGAGGTTGTCGGCCCGCTTGCGGGCTTCATTGGAATTGAGCCGGGCGTTTAGCCTCCCTGCGTGCTCCTGCAGCTTCAGCTCTTCTGCCCGGTGGTCCCAGTACGTGATCTCCTTGGTTAACCGGTCCTTCACTGCGGCCTCGGTCTTCGCGATAAGCTCCAGCCGCCGCGCACGGACCTCCTGTAGATGCTCAGGGACGACGTGCGTGATGGCATAACTCGCGGCCTGTTGTTCGAGATCAATGCGGATCCGCGCGCACTCGGGGCGGTTGAGGATTGTCGCGACATCGGTCTCATCGCCCCGCAGCGGCCGATAGTCCAGATAGGGCGCATAGTGAAGGTGCTGCGCGCTGCCTGCAGCATCGATCTCGACGTAGAGCATACGCTTGGACACCATCCGGCGCTCGCCAGACCGGGCGAGGCTCGCGTCCTGGATGGCGTGCTCAAGGTAGAAGAGGACTCGCGGCTCCTCGCCGAGATCTCGCTCGTCAACCAGCACGGTCCCCCGACGAAGTAAGTCGCGATGCCGCTCAAGCACAAGGTCGATCGTCGCGTCGAGCAGCGGGTGGCCGGGGCATACGAACGCAGCGAGGGGGTAGCCATGCGGCGCGATGAGCGACTTCTCAAAGACGATACGCTCGTAGCGTGGCAGCACCGGCTCCCCGATGCCGATCAGCCGATCACGGTTGCGCACTGACGCGGACACATGGGTGATCTCGTAGCGGCGCGGCTCGCGCTGCCTCACTGCGCCCCCCAGCAGCTTGAAGGCCTCGAGGAAGAAGGATTCGATGTAGTGAGGCTGAAGGCGACGCGCCTCGGCGCGCTCCATTTCCTCGCGGATGCGATAGACGCGACTCGCGTCCATGACATCGTGCGCCAGAGCCTGCTCCTCCAGCAGGTCCCGCAGCCGATCTCGATCAAAGGCGTTTGCCACCACCTGAGTGAGGCGGGCGCGGACTTCGGGCCGCTCGCCGTAACGCACCGCCTCGATCAGCAGATCACGGAGCGGCTTGCCCTCAAACTGCACCTTGCCGAGGACATCGAACACCTGCCCACCGAGCGCCTGTCGCGCCTCCTCCAGCTTGTCAAGCAACGTGCGATAGACATCGCCCTCGCGGGTCTCCTCGGCCACGAGGTTCCAGAGATGACAGACCTCAGTTTGGCCAATCCGGTGGATACGCCCGAACCGCTGCTCGATTCTGTTGGGATTCCAGGGCAGGTCATAGTTCACCATCAGATGCGCACGCTGCAAGTTGATGCCTTCGCCTGCGGCGTCGGTGGCGACAAGGACCTGCACCTCGGGGTCGTGCCTGAAGGATTCCTGCGCCTTCAGTCGCTCCTCACGACCCATACCGCCGTGGATACAGATCACGGCTTCCGTTCGGCCGAGGAGCGTGGAGATACGCTGCATGAGGTAGTTCAGCGTGTCCCGGTGCTCAGTAAAGATGATGAGTTTCTGGCGCGGAGGCTCGCCTTCCGCGACCTGGTTCGCAATGGCCTCAGGAGTGAAGATCTCCGACAGGAGCTGCGCCAGTTCCCGCCACTTCCTGTCCTCGCCGCTGCGGCGCACGGCGAGCGCCATCGTCTCCAACTGCCTGAGCGTGTCGATCTCAGCCTTCAGCTCGGCGATGGTCCGGGCCGCCGTGGCCTGATCTAGGATCTGTTCTTCGGCAGCTTCGACCTCGTTGTCGGGCGCATCCTCGAGATCCTCCACGTCCTCAGAGTCGAGTGGCGGAACGTCGGTGATAATCACGTCTGCGATCTGAGCTCCTCGCTGCAAAAGCTCCAGCTCGCGCAGGCGGGTCTCGAGCCGCTCCCGCCGCCGCCTGAGGGACTGGTAAATCGCCTCGGGCGACGACGCGAGGCGGCGTTGCAGGATAGTGAGGGCGAAACCGACAGTGCCGACCCGCTTGTCGTTCTGGAGGGCCTCCGCGCGGTTGAACTCCTGGCGGACATAGTCGGTTACCGCCTTGTAGAGAGCCGCTCCAGCATCTGAGAGCTTGTAGGGAACAGTGTAGGCGATCCGTTCGGGGAAGAGAGGCGTGCCATCGAACTTTAGGAGGGTCTCTTTAACCATCCGACGCATCAGATCGGACACGTCCACGGCGTGGACCCCGTCCCGGAACCTTCCCTCGAACCGGTCCCCATCAAGGAGCGCCATGAAGAGTTGAAAGTCCTCTTCCTTACCGTTGTGCGGCGTAGCGGTCAGCAGGAGGAAGTGGCGGGTGAGGGTTGAGAGGAGCTGGCCGAGCTTGTAGCGCTTCGTGTACTTGACCTCCCCGCCGAAGTAGGTCGCCGACATCTTGTGCGCTTCATCGCAGACGATCAGGTCCCAACGCCCATCCGGCGCCGCAAGCTTGGTCTGGACATCTTCATCACGCGAGAGTTTGTCGAGCCGAGCGATGACGAGGTTGTTTTCGAGGAACCAGTTTCCGGTGCGAGCGGCTTCCAACTTGTCGTTGGTCAGAATGTCGAAGGGAAGATGGAACCGTCGGTATAGCTCGTCTTGCCACTGCTCGGCGAGACTCCCTGGGCACACCACGAGGCAGCGCTGCAGGTCGCCGCGGGCGATGAGTTCCTTGATGAGCAGGCCGGCCATGATCGTCTTGCCTGCGCCAGGGTCGTCGGCCAAGAGGAAGCGTAGGGGCTGACGCGGCAGCATCGCCTCGTACACCCCCGTGATCTGGTGAGGCAGGGGCTCGACAATCGAAGTGTGGACCGCCAGGACGGGATCAAAGAGGTGCGCGAGACGGATTCGGTGTGCTTCGGAGACCAGACGGAAGAGGTATCCATCGCCGTCGAAGCTCCAGGGCCGGCCCTGCTCGACGACCTCGAGGCGTGATTCGTCACTCCGGTAGAGGAGGGTGTTTGCAACCTTGCCGCCGGGATCTTTGTATGTGAGTTCAAGGGCGTCGGTTCCGAACCACTGCACATTTACGACAGTGACCAGGGAGTCGGCCAAGATTCCCCGGACCGCGGTTCGGGGCTGTAACTCTTCGAGGCTACTCATAGAGCCGCTCGACGATTCGTCTCACCTTGCGACGTACCTCGGCCCGCACCTCGCTCCACGGGTTAGGACTGACACCATGCACGGACGGGATGTCGGGGACAGAATCGTAGGCGACTTTCCTGAATGCCGGAGTCACATGTAAAGCCGATGAGCTCGAGGAGCTAGAGATAAACCGGGGATCGAAGCTTCGCCCAGTAGTGCCCGCCCGTCGTCTGCACCAATGCGGAATGCCGTGCGGCACCACGTCTCCCCTCCTCGCTGTGCCTGGAGGGGGTTTGTTCGGGGATGAATCCGGCCTATCCTTGCTCCAGAACGTCTTTGAAGCGGAGACCGTGCGCTCGCCCTCGAGGCAGAGCCTCGCCGTTCACCGCTGCAAGTCCGTCGCCCGCCGGTAGTCCTTGGCATCCGTCTGCCCGAGCCGCTGGCCTCCCGCACGTCACCGCTCACGGCGGCACGACGACGGTAGACTTCGCCCTGCGCCGATTCCACCGTGTCTCCATCACCGCTGCGGCGCCGCGGGCCACGAGGATGGCGACTGCATGCTGGTCTCCGCGAGCGTTGGCCTCCCAGATCGCCTCGAACAGACGGAGCAGAACGGACTGCTGCCGCCGGGGCCGCCTCTCCTGCCCGATCCGCGGACGCCGCTGGGACGCGCTCATGACGGGAAGCTCCGAGCAGGGATCTCGCACACGGTCCACAGCGTGGAGCCTGGCACGGGCGCGAGGATGTCGAACCGGACGGCCAGTGGCAAGGGGAACTGTGCAGCCGCGGCCACCTGCCGGGCGTCCTCCGCCGACTCGAGCCAGCAGATCTGGTCCTCGCACAGGTCGAGGAGTGCGGCGCGGAGTTGCAGCGGGGTCAGCATGGGCGTCATCTCCCCCGCAGGCGTGGCCCGGACAGCCGTTCGGCCGGGCCCCACGGTCCAGGGCCGGGCGAAGCGCCGCACTGGAGGGCCGCCCCCGGCGCGTTCTCGCCCCCGTCAGGGCATGAACTTGTCCCTGTCCCCGAGGAGGCGCGCGTCGGCCAACGCCGGCGTCCTGGTGCCGTTCTAGGAGCGGGCATAGGCCCGGATCCTCCCGTTTGTCAGGATGCCTGTAGTCATCTTGACAAGGTAGATCGTTTCTGACACGATTAGATCGGTCATGACCATCGCAGGAGGACAACATGGGGGTCAATTGGCAGAGGCTCTCAGACCTCAAGGGGCGGCTCCACGTGTCGGAGGTGACGGTGCGGCGGTGGGTGCGGCGCGGCCTGCCCCACAGCAAGGTCGGCGGGATGCTCCTGTTCGATCCCGCCGAGGTGGACGCCTGGATCCGCGCGCAGCGCCCCGCCCCGCGGCGGCCGAAGCGGCGCAGAGCTGCGAGGAGGGAACGGCGATGAAGGCGTTCAGAGTGTACGGCTACACGCGCGTCTCGACCGAGGAGCAGGCCCGCGGCGGGGTGAGCCTGGAGATGCAGGCCGAGCGCATCCGCGCATACTGTGACAGCCAGGGATGGACCTTGGCCCGGATCTTCGAGGACGCCGGCCACAGCGGCACGACCCTGCGGCGGCCCGCGCTCCAGGAACTGCTGACCAGGCTCGACGGGATCGACGCGGTCCTCGTGTACCGCGTGGACCGTCTGAGCCGCAAGCAGCGGCACGTCCTCGCGCTCCTGGAGGAACAGTTCGAGCCGCGCGGGGTGGGCTTCAAGTCGGTCACCGAGCCGTTCGACACGACGACGCCGATGGGGAAGGCGTTCCTGGGAATGCTGGCCGTGTTCAGCCAGCTCGAACGGGACACGATCACGGCGCGGATCCGGGACGCGCTGCGGCACAAGCAGGCGCAGGGGGAGCACGTGGGGGCCGCGCCGTTCGGCTACGCGCGGAACGGGCATGGGCTCAAGCCGGTCCCCGAGGAGTTGGCTGTCGTGGGCGAAATGCAGCGGCGCCGCGCGGGCGGCGCCACGCTCCGCGAGATCGCCGCCTGGCTCGTCGAGCACAAGGTTCCCACGCGGCGGGGCGGACGGTGGGCTCCCGAAAACGTGCGCTACCTGCTGTCGAACCCGAGGTACAAGCTGGGGCCCGCGGTGGAGATCAGAAGCGCGTGATCACCCGCGCGTCGCCTCCGCTATCCAGGCACCGAAAGTACAGCTACAAGCCGTAAGCGGGGGTGGACGCGGACGCGAAACGGGGGAGACGCTAGTGTAGTGTCCAACAAATAACTAGACAATTCCTTGGGGTTCAGTTATGCTGGATTCATGCCGCGATCCCGCCCCGTCCTGGTTCTCAAGGAGGCTGACGAGCAGCAACTGCGGCAATGGGTGGCGGCGTTTGGAACACCGCAGCAAGTGTCCCTGCGCAGCCAGATCGTATTGGCCGCCGCCGCGGGGCAGACCGACAGCGCGATCGCCCGCGATGTGCACGTGAATCGCAACACGGTCATCTTGTGGCGTGCTCGCTTTGAGCAGGGGGGCCTCGATGGTTTATGGGAAGTGGCCGCCGGGCGCGGGCGCAAGCCAACCTACGGGTCGGAGAAGATCGAGGCGATCGTGGATGCCACCCTGCGCACGAAGCCCCAAGGGATGACGCAATGGAGTTGTCGGGTGATGGCCGCGAGCCAGGGCGTCAGCAAGTCCACCATCAACAATATCTGGCAAAGTCATCACCTCAAACCGCATCGGGTGAAGACGTTCAAGTTGTCGCGAGATGCCAAGTTCTTAGAGAAGCTCACCGATGTGGTGGGGCTGTATCTGAATCCGCCCCAGCAGGCGATCGTGCTGTGCGTGGATGAAAAGAGTCAAATCCAGGCGCTGGACCGCACGCAACCGGGGCTGCCGGTCAAGAAAGGGCGCTGCGGCACCATGACGCACGACTACAGGCGCAACGGGACGACGAGCTTGTTCGCGGCGCTGGAACTCCTGCACGGCAAGGTGGTCGGGCAGTGTGACAAGCGGCACCGGCATCAGGAGTGCCTGAGGTTTCTGCGCCGACTGGACCTGGAGTTCCCGGGCGAGATTCCGCTCCACCTGGTCATGGACAATTACGGTACGCACACGCATGCGCAGGTCCGGGCGTGGCTGCAACGGCATCCGCGGTTCGTTTTGCACTTTGTGCCGACCAGTTCCAGTTGGCTGAATCTGGTCGAGCGGTGGTTTGGTGAGTTGACCAGCAAGAGACTCCGCCGTGGGTCGTTCGGGAGCGTGGATGACCTTCAGAAAGCCATTGCGGAATTCTTGGCCGCTTGGAACGAGAAGCCGACACCTTTCGTCTGGACGGCCACCGTTGAATCCATCGTGGAGAAACTATCGCGCTGCCGGCAGACTCTCGAAAAGATCCAGCCGGGATGCACCTTGCCCCGAAAGCGAAGGTCGAAGAAATGAATTGCCTAGTTATTTTGTGGACACTACACTAGCAGGAGTGTTCGCGCACGGATATGATGTCCGGGCGCAGCTACCACTCGCTTTGGCACAGGATCCGATGTCTGATCCCGCACCGGACATCGCAGTGGTACCAGGCGCGATTGACGACTACCGAGACCACCATCCCTCCACGGCCGTTCTCGTCGTGGAAGTCGCCGACACAAGCCTGGAGTTCGACCGCACGCGCAAGATGGCCATGTACGCTCGTGCCGGCATGGCAGACTACTGGATCCTCAACCTCGCCGACCGCCGGCTCGAAGTCTCGCGCGATCCCCGGGACGCTGGCTACGCTGCCCATTTCGTGCTCGGCCCCGATGATGTCATCAGCCCGCTCGCGGCCCCGCAGACTCGGGTCCACGTCGCCGCCTTCTTCCCGTAAAGGCACTCTCCACACGCAACACCAGGTCTTACGGCGGTCGTTTGCCGGTAACGTCCAGGAGCTCATTGCGGCGGGTCAAGGGCCACGACGGTGCTGAACACGGAGACGACGATCAACGGGTCCAGTTGGATGTTCGACATTGGTGTCTCCTCTCAGGCATCGTCCCGCAGGAGGTAGTCGATCTGCGCCTTGAGACGTGCGCTGGCCGCGGCAGCGGGACAGTGCGGCATGCCGACCGGCCGCGGCGTGCACTACGGACACGCGACGAGGCGATGGATGGGAACACCGTGCACTCCGCCCGCGGAGCGGGCGCCGGTGTTGAGCGGCAGCGTCACCACCAGGCGGCGCCACTCCTCCCACGGCGCCGCCTGGGCCCGGTACACCATGCGAGTGAGGCGCTGATAGATCTCCTCACCTTGGCGATGAGATGCCACGCGGAAGCTAGCCGGATACTGCAACCCGCTGTTGCCGTCTCGCTGGATCCAACCGACGGTCCCGCCGCGGTGATCGGGAGTCCAGTACAGTTGTGTGATCCGCTGGGGATCGATGGTCAGAGCGCGTCTTCTCGCCGCAACGGTGATGTCGCCCCCAAGGCGGAGCCGGGCGCTCCCTTTGGGGAGCTCCGGCCAATCGCCGAGATGGTGCACATCCCACCCCCGCCCGCGGGACCCCGGATGGAACCCGCCGGGGGCGCCCGCCGGCGACCTCTTCAAGATCCCCCCCAGCAGTGTGCAGCTCCAGGGCAGCCAGCATAGCGCCCCCGACGCGTGCGGGGGGCCCTGGCCCACACGAAGCGGGGGTGGGAAGACAAAAGCCAACACGGCGAGGGGGCCGACGGAAAGAAGAAACCAGGGAAGAACCTGCCGGCCCCCAACGCCCAGCAGCGGGCGGGCCAGGAGGGTCAGGAGACCGATAGAGACGGCAAGCCCGGCCACCACGCGTGGCCGGGGAGATATGAAGCGGCCCGCATCGACAGCAAGACATTTGCGACGGCCGGAATCGCGATGGCTGTCCACAGCCGGCGCCCCATCATGCGCCTCCTCACCAGGTATTCAGATCGACGGCGGCGGCCGGCAGCGGCACCACGACGAAGTCGTCGCCGGAGTCGTGGAATCGCCCGACCTCGTATTGGGCGAGGTCAGCGTTGATATCGTCAAGGCGGGCCGCGTACAGGCGGCCGGTCGCGTAGGACCAGAGGAGGAGGTGGACCTCCAACCCGGTCAGCCGCTGCCACTCCTGGTAGGCGCTCAGGGCGCGGAGTTTGATTTTTGCGCCGCCATCCATCGTGCTCTTCACGTCCACGAGGTAGGCGGGCCGATTAGGTTTCCAGACGAGCTGATCGGGCATGAAGCGCAGGAGGTCCGGGAGAACCGCGGCCGGGATGAGATAACCCGATAGGCCCACGGGCATCACGCGGTAGTCATGGGCCTCCATCATCCGCGCAACGATCTCCTGGGCGATCTCCGGGCTTCGCGCCCGGCGACGTAGGCTGACCTGGGGCATGGTGATCACCTCCGTTGCCAAGCCTACCGGCCATGAGCGGCGGTCCCAAGACATCGGCCCCCGGAAGGCACCAGCCCGGGGAAAGCGTGCCTGGGAGTCACGAAGACGCGGGCGGGTGGACGCCGACCCAGGCGCGTGGAGTGCCCCAGTCACAGTACCCGAGTGTTGGGGGCTGTGGCGCCCGATCCGCGCAAAGGGTTCCGGCTGGGCTACCCAGGCCAAGGGTTGCGTGCTGCCGCCCAAGATCGGACCTTTCCAGAGGTCGAACGCTGCGCCGGTTCGGCCGCAGCCCGTATCCATCCTTAAGGGCGAGCGCGAAGATCGTCCATAAGGTGGTCCTGATGCCTGGTGCGGTGACGGATCCGAAGCAGAGGGGCCGAATCTCTCAAATCGGAGCGGCTGAATTTCTCATAGCGGAGAAACCGCGTTATCGAAAGCGGAGAATGGAGTGCGAAGCCGTTCGCGCGCCTGCACCAGTAAAATGCCGCTTTTTGGGGTGTGGATTATGGGCACGGCACCAGAGGGCCCGCGGTGGAAGCACAGCCTGCAGCGGCCGAGAGGGCGGGGGAGGATACGGCGGCCATTCAGGAAGGCAGAGCGGGCTCAGACACACGGTCGGCAACCGCTGCTGCACCCATCGTGTCCGTCCGGACGGGCGAGGAGGCAGTTCGACACCCCCAGCCGGTGATACCTCCCCCAACGCCCAAGCCCGCAGAGCCGCGGTCAGCCACGCGCACTCCAGCGAAAGCAAAGCGGGAATGGAACGGTCCAAGCGCCCACTACGACGGAGAGGTGCGTCTCCGGGCGCCTCGTGGGACGAACGACACGCTTCGGACCCGCGGATACAATCTCGAGGACGACAAGGCGGCACTCGAGGAAAAAGTCGCAGCCGTGGAAGCAGAGCAGCCCGAGACCGACGCCGTAAGGATTGTCCTGCGGGCGGAGGCCCTCTACCTGGGCGTGATCGAGCTGCCCGATGCGGTAGTAGGGCTCTTTCCGCGAGATAGGACACAATTCCGGTTGACTAGCCCGATGGACAGGAAGGGGATCAGCGTGGAGCTTGATCGGAAACGGTACGTCTTGTTCAATCGCCAGGACCTCCCCAACTTCCTCTGGGCTCATGACTGGCCGCCCGGCGCCATTCTCACCCTCTCGCGGACAGGGACTGTCGATGAGTACGAACTGCGTGCTCGACCAATGGAGTGCATTGTCCGCGACGTGATCACCTTTTGGCCGGGGGAGCGTGGCGAGCCGCAGCGGCGCACAGATGCCGAGGTCCACTTGTCTGTCCAAGTCGATGAAGACACCTATCGGTCCGCACGGCGGTGGGAGGATTTCGATCTGATGGCGCAACCGGTTGATAAGGGCGTGGTTGCAGCCATCGTCGATGTTCTGGAGCGCCTCGCCGCGCGGGGTGAGCTGATCGTAAATGAGTCAGCCCTCAGACATGAGGTCTTTGCGGCGCGCCGGTGCTCCTATGCCTCGATCGCGATCGCGCTCCGGGAACGCCCAAAGATCTTTGAGCGCGTTGGCCCCCATGGATGGAGGTTGCTTCCTCCACCGGAACGCTCCCGATCTTCCACTTCGCGGCAGCTTGCGGCTCCCAGCGTTGAAGCGCCTGCTCCAGCCGCTGCAGCCAGTCAGACCGATGACAGCGAACCCATCGTGCCTTGGCTCAATCGAGCATCGGCACGCATTAGCGTCTGGGCCGAGCGCGTGGATGCGCGCTTGGCGCTTACAGTCCTGCGTCCCATGCTCCAACAGCTCGGGTGTTTGGTGCAGCGGTTGGAAGACGCGCTCCCGAGGCCCGGGAGATCAGACAATGAGCCTCCTGCGGTGTTCCCTGTGCCGCCGGCCAAGGCCTCTGTGGGGCAGGAATCCTCCGACGATGCTCTGCGGGCGCTCGCAGAAGGCGTAAAGGCTCTCAAGAAGGTCAGCGCGGTTGATCCTGCAAATGCCGTAACCGTCTTGCGCAGGGTTGCCGAGGCGGTGGGGGCACTCCATGCTCCCGCGACGGCTGCAGTACTGTATCTGCTCCTCGCTCGGCTGGAGGCCACAACACTGGGAGGCATAGGAGATGGCACCGTCTCTCTGCGGCGGGCCGCAAGGTACCTTCAGGAGGCGTCCCTACGTCCGCCCGCCGCCACGGTGGACACAGTGGCACAGCGCGTGGCGCAAGGCATGCCATGGCCCCGCACGGCTCAGCGCCTAGGCTCAAATGGCGAGCAAGTCCGGGACAAAGGGTGCCGCGGCGCGTGGTGGCAGGCCACCTATAGTGCACAACGCAAGCTGTTCGACACGCACCTAACTGAAGCACTCGCGCTGACCGATCTACTGTGATGATTGGTATCGGGGGTGTCCAGATATGGTTCTGGAGCCACTCTCTAGGGAATCTTGGAGGCGCCACGCATAGCATAGGCTTGGCACGGGCCGGGGCTGATTGGATCTATGCCGTACGTCGGGTCGGAGATGGAGAGAGCGAGGTATCTCCATACGACGCGATGCCCCGGCTCTCTGAGTTTCTCGGCGAGCTCGGGTTTGCAAGCTATCGGAATCTTGGCTGCGATCAGGTGCTCCTTGTGGAGGGACGGACCGAAATCAAAACCCTCTAACAAATGCTCCGGCGGTACGACATGGAGCACGGCGTCGTTGCCATTTCCCTGGGAGGTGATACCTTGATCACGGGCGATGCCGATGCGGCGCTCGAGGAGGTGAAGGCGGGGAGTGGGAGCCCGCGCGGGCCAGTTTGAGGCCGCTCTTGCGCATGAAGAAACACCCGAAGCCTAGGAAGGGCTCGCGTGGGCCGCTTTGTGGCTCGATGACGCTGCCGCGATCTTTGATGCCCGGGAGCGGGCTTGCCGGCTGTATCGGAGCGCGGGGACTACCGGGGGGGGCGGCGCGGGCTACCACACGGATCGCCCTCGACTACATAGATTTCCGAAACGAGTCGGCCGTTGCGAATGGCTGGTTGCAGCGGGCCCACCGATTGCTGGAGAAGTGCCCCCAGTCCCCCGAGACTCTCTACGGAATAGGCTTCCTGAGGATGCAGGCGACGCGTCCGTAGTACGGGCCTCCCAGCACATCGAGCGTGGCATGTTCGATGTCTTGCCAGGTCCCAAGCTTGCTCGTCCACCTTCCCGTATTCAGCTGGCGGGCTACGTGCGCGAAGTCCCCATCGTCGTAAGCATACAGTGCGACCTTCTGAAACCCAGTTTCTAAGTCGACGTTATCGCAACGGGCAAAGCCAAACCGTTGGAAGAGGGACACATACACCTCCAGCGTTAGTTCCCGTGGCAATCCATCTGGCCAAGCATAAGTGTCTCCCGGGGCGGGGTCCCACCACGTAGAGTTGTCGTTCAACGCCCACGCTATGCAATTGTACGTGTCGTCCTCGGGGCTTTGGTCGTGGTGGTTTGAGGCGTTCAGGAGGGGGAAATCGTTGGGAGATAAATACATTCGTTTATCGTACTGTGACTCGCTGTCTCCTGAGACCCCACAGAAGCCACGCAAACGCCATTTCCCGAACCTTGCCGCGATTTTCAGGGCGGACCGGGTCTTCGCCGGTGATCGCCTGGAGCGCCCAAAACCAGTGGTCGGGCCTTCTCCTCATTTCCTCGAGAATCAAAGGGACCACGTCCTGGCCCATACCGATGATCTGCTGGTACGACGGTGTCATCGCCATGCGGGTGGCCGAGGACGTCGGGCCGCGCTCCTCCCGCCACTTTTCCACAAGGGCGTGGAATCTCTGCTCCTTCTCGGTCTCCATCCCGCCGCTCAAACCCGTGCCGAGCAGTAGCACGATGGGAGGAGAGAACAAAGACGATGGGTTCAGCTCGAACGGTGGCATGACGATCGCCCCTCCTTTCAGTGAGACCGCTCCTTGCGTAAATTGTCGGGAACCGACAGAACGGTCACAACCGTCCCGTTCATTACAAAGTATAGCGGATTGCCCCCGGGGTCGTGTTCCCCATCAACGCGGTACACCACGTTCGTCGGGACCTTCACCCTGATCACCGCCCCGTCCTCAAGAGTGTACTCGTTATAGTTCTCGACGCTCTTGACGATGGGTACCTCGGTGACGTCTATCTTGCGCCCCAGAAGCGTAATCGTGGTCTTGCGCTCCGCCATTTTCCCGAATCAACTCCCCTGGCATGCCTTGAGGCGGCACGACCCCACCAAAGGTGAACAATGCTTCGATGCGCCGTGTATTCCGGTCCTGCTTCGCCTGACGCTCTGATTTTACCCCGCTCCCATCCGCTCCAGTCCGTCAGGCACCGACCTGTTCGAGAATGGGGGCAAATATGGGGCAAAATCCGGCATCCTGGCCGCTCACGCCTTGATTTCCCTTGCACCGCTGGCACCACGGACTCGCTCTTCGCCCAGATTCATCCGCTCGATCGCCGCCGCCTTCCGGTGCGCCCGCTGCACGCCAGCGAGCACCAAGCCCGAGTAGACCAGCGTGGTCAACAGGGTCGAATGCGCCAGGAGCCCCCGCACGGCTTCACCCCGCAGCCACGAATGGGATGGCAGGCAAAGTCGCCAAATCCAAAATCCCCCTCCCGGCACCACGATTGCCCTCACAGCGCAGAGGTCCGCTGAACGCGTCAACTCACCCCCGTCCTCTCTGTTCGACCACGAGAATGAGCGTCTGGGCAAGCCCGAGTACGCGCACGCCCTCAAGTGTGCGCCCAAAGAGGTGGCCGAAATGACTCCGATCGCCGGTAACCAACACGTCGGCGCCGGCGTCGACCGCCGCGGCTAGAATGGGCGCATCTTCATCCGGTACCCGCTGCTGACGGGCCCAGCCCACTCTTGGAGGGGCCGCTTCCGGGACAATAGTCACACGGTGTGTCAGATGTTCAAACCGGTCGAGCGCATCAGGGTACCGACCTTCCAGGTTCCGACGTGCCTCGGTCCTAGCATGCGCGGACGTGAGAAGTGTGCACGCTCGACGCTCGGCCAGGACGAAGAGGGCCGCAGATCGTCCTTCCGGGCTGATCGCGGCGGCGAACAGCACGTTGGCGTCCAAGAAGACACGCATCAGCGGGCCGAACGGATCCTACGTTTGACTCGCCGCCGCTCTTCCGGAGTTGCGCGGTCCTCAGCAAGAAATTCCTTGACCCGCTTCTCACTGTAGATCTCAATGGGGTAGACTCCCGCAGGCTTGAGCAGGATGCCGCCCTCGGGGGTAACGTCTACCAGCAGCAGCGTCTCACCCGCGAGGCCAAGACGCTTCAACACAGCCTTCGGGAGTGAGACTTGACCCTTCTTGCCCAGTCGCGCGATCTCCATGCTAATTCGATTATACACCGGAGGAAGGAATCCAGCAAGCCGGATTCCAGAAAACCGGCAATTCCTGAAAGATGGCCGCGGCTCAGCTTATGAACGGCTACAATGGCCTCCTTGCATTGCCCCGTGAGCTTCGGCACCACGCGCGAAGCCGATGGCAACCTGCGGCGGATCGAAATACATGTCGTCTCCGACGCGCATGACCGCGAGCACGCTTTCGGGTTCAAGAAACGGGTTCACATCTTGCGGTCGGTGTGCGACTTTAAGGCTGCCCGATCCTGGCCCTGCCGCTATCCAAGCTGAATTTGGAGGGGCAGGCCCGGGTTCATCATGGACGACCCGCCGTCCACGTCGATGACCTGGCCCGTGATCCAGCCCGCCGCCTCCGAGCACAAGAGCGCGACGGCGTTCCCGACATCTGCCGGTGTGCCGAGCCGCCGCATCGGCGTCCATCCGCTCTCGTGCCAGGCCCGGATGATGTCCTGCACCTCGGACGGCAGACTGTTCAAGACGCTATCGTCGGTGAACCCAGGGCTGAGGACGTTCACGGTGATGCCGCGGCCGGCCAAGGCGACCGCGAAGTAGCGACACATCGATTCCATCGCCGCTTTGGCTGCCCCCATCGCGACCCACGGCTGCCAGCTCCCGGTGCGACCGCCCGGCGCGTACGTGATAGCGATAACCCGGCCACTATCCGGCATCAGCCGGACCGCCTCGCGCACGCCAACCAGGAACGCCTTCGCCTGGGAGTCCACCGCGGTATCCCACTTCTCGAGGGTGAGCTCCAGGGGAGACTGATAGAAGGTCGGCAGCTCGGTGCGCGCGTTGCTTACGAAAATGTCGAGGGTCCCGAGCTCGGACCGGACCTGCTCGAACATCCGCCGAATGTCTTCGGGTCGCGCGACGTCGGCCTGGACGATGAAACCGTCGGAATCGCGCTTCCGCACCTGGGTGAGGGTCTCCCTGGCGGCGGCCTCGTTGACATAGTAGTGCACCCCGACCTTCACCCCCTGCTCCGCCAGTTTCAGCGCAATCCCCCTGCCAATACCACGGGAGCTCCCGGTCACCAGAGCGTGCTTTCCCTTGAGCGACATCATATCCCGCCTCCTTCTCTGGCTTGCGTTTCCTTCAGAGTAGGGGAGGCGGGGGACCGCGTCATCGGGAGAAATCCCTAGAGCGGTACCAATTTTCGCTACCTAGCGCTGCGGGAACGGGTGTCAGCCGGACGAGGGTGTGCCCGGGTACCACTCCGCCGCCCACAAGGCGATCTGCGTGCGGGAGTGGGCCCCGAGCTTGTTCAGGATGTTCTGAACGTGCGCATCCACCGTTTTCTCGGTGATCACGAGGCGCGTGGCGATCTGGCGATTTGTCAGCCCCTGGGCGATCAGGGCCGCCACTTCGTGCTCACGGGGCGTCAGGAGGGTCCGGCGCCTGCCTGCCGCGGGGGGGCCTGCCGATTCAACCTTGATGTCCTCTGCTGGGGCCAGCGCAGCCTCGATGGCCTGCCCTAGCGTCATTGCCCTGCCCTCGGAGATCGCCCGCGCATAGGCACTCTCCCCCAAGGCTCGCCGTACGGCCGCCGCAACACCGTCATAGTCGATCTGCTCGGCGTGCGGCAAGGAAAGCTGGGCGGCCTCACACAACTTCGCTCCCGCCCCGAACAGGTGTGCGGCCTTGTGGGGTCGACCTCGCGCCGCTCTGATGGCGCCCAGGCCGTACAGGCACTCGACGATGGCCCAGTTCATCCCGATCTCGTGTGCCCGCGTCAGGCTGTCTCGGTAGCAGGCTGCCGCTCGTTCGAGATCCCCTGCGCGGCGGCAGACACTTGCCAATGCGCTCAGCGTGTAGGTGACACCCTCTTTGTCCCCCAGGTCTTGGAACTGGGCGAGGGCCTCGTTGAGAAGGTTCTCCGCCTGTGCGAACTCGTTTTGGTACTGCTTGACCATGGCGAGATGTCTGATCGCGTATGCGGCGCCCCGTCTGTACCCTCCGCTCCGGAGCCGGTCAAAAGCGTCTTCGAGCATCGCCGTTGCGCGCGCGTAGTCCCCCTTTCTGCTCTCGACGTGTCCGCGATGGCGGAGTGCTTCCGCGTACAGGACGCGGTCTCCAAGGTCCTGCCACAATCGCATGCTCTCCTCGAGAGACTCGGCCGCACGCGCGTGGTCCCCCATCGCCATATAGGCAATCCCCAGACGGTAGGTGCAGTGGGCAATTTCCCGGGCGTCGCCCAGGGGACGCAAGAGGGTCAGAGCCTCTTGGCCGAATGCCGCGGCCTTCCGGTAGTCTCCCAGGCTGAAGAGGACGGCCACGGCGCTGTTCTTCACTTGCCCGCGCAGCAATGGACGCAACTCGGAGGCCCGGGCGAGCAGGTCGGTGAGCCATTCCCATCCTTCCTTAAGGTAACCGCGATTCATGAAAAACCGCGTCAGGGCTACCTCCAGGCGGGCAGCACTCTCGACATCTCCTGTCGCGCACGACCAGGTGAAGGCCGCGCGCACGTTGTCATGCTCTCCTTCCAGCACGTCCAGCCAGCGCGTGGCTTCTGGGCCGATCAGGTGTGGAGCGGCGCCTTCCGCGAGTGTCAGGAAAAAGTCCCGATGGCACCTGAGGGTGCTTTCCTCCCGGCCCGGATCCCGCAGCCGCTCCCGGCTGTACTGCCGCACGGTCTCAAGTAGCCGATTTCGCGCCGCCTCGCCGTGCGTCTCCATCAGCACGAGCGACTTGTCAACCAGCTGGGTCAGCAAGTCCAGGATCTCGGAGGCGTCCACGCCGTCTCCTGCGCAGATGGCCTCCGCTGCCTCCAGGGTCCATCCGCCGGCGAACACCGACAGTCGAGACAGCACGAGCCGCTCCTTTTCCGACAGCAGCGCATAGCTCCAATCCAGCGTGGCGCGCAGCGTCTGGTGCCTGGGGATAGTTGCCCGGCCTCCCCCCGTGAGCAGCCCGAAGCGGTCGTCCAGCCGTCTGGCGATCTGCTCGACGGCCAGCACCTTGACTCGGGCCGCCGCCAATTCGATCGCGAGGGGAATGCCGTCCAGGCGCGTGCAGATCTGTGCCACCGCCGCTGCGTTGTTGCTGGTGATCTCGAATCGGGGATCGTTGAAGGTGGCCCGCTCGACGAACAGGCGGATGGCTTCGTAGTCCAGCAGTTGCTGCGCCGCGGGCAGCCGCTTGATGTCGGGGAGGGAGAGTGAAGGGACGCGGTAGGTCAGTTCGCCCGCGAGGCCCAGAGCTTCACGACTGGTAGCCACGATACGCAGCGTGGGACATACTCGGAGGAGCGCGTCGGCCAGGCATGCGCACGCGGAGACCAGGTGCTCGCAGTTATCGAGCACCAGCAGCAGGTCCTTTGGCCCAAGGAAGTCCGACAGTGTCTCCCCGAGGGCCCGGCCGGGCTGCTCCGGGACGCCGAGCGCCGTAGCCACCGTTCGGGGGACGAGCTCGGGGTCGGCCAAAGGAGCCAGCTCCGTCCACCAGACGCCGTCGGGGAACGCCTCCAACAGATCGGCCGCCACCTGGATGGCCAGCCGGGTCTTCCCGGAGCCCCCCGCGCCGGTCAGCGTGAGGAGGCGCGTCCTCGACAGCAATCGCGTTACCTCGGCGATTTCGTGCACGCGCCCGATGAAGGTGGTCAATTGCAGGGGCAGGTTGTTCGGGAGGACGTCCACGGAGCGGAGGGGTGGGAACTCGGCCGGCAGGTCGGTCGCCACGATCTGGTACATCCGTTGGGGCAGGCCCAGGTCCTTGAATCGGTGCTCGCCCAGGTCGCGTAGGCTGGTCCCCTTGGGGAGATCGCCCGCAACCAGATCCCGGGTCGTTTGGGACAGCAGCACCTGTCCCCCGCTCGCGGCCGCGCACATGCGGGCGGCACGGTGCACGTCCATGCCGACGTAACCGGTCTCGCGGCTCAGCGGTTCGCCCGTATGGAGAGCGATCCGCACGCCGACGCGCGCACCCTCCGGCCACGGACGACCCTTCAGGTCGCGCTGCGCCGCCACGGCCGCCAGCAGGGCGTCTCGGGCCCGATGGAAGACGGCGAAGTACCCATCGCCCGAGGTGTCGACCTCCTGCCCGCCGCGCTCACGGCAGGTGGTGCGCAGCAGGCGCTGGTACTCCGCCAGCACGTCCGCGTAGCGGTCGCCCAGGCGCTCGAGGAGGTGCGTCGAGCGCTCAATGTCCGCAAAGAGGAGTGTAACCGTCCCGGTCGGCAGGCCAACCATGCTGAGCCTCGCAAGAGCCCAGGTCAGAACACCACGTCTCCCTGGCGACGTTCGAGGGAGAGCCCCACCGCCTCCTGCCGCAGCTCGATCCGAACACAGGTATCGTCACCTTGAACGGGGCGGGAAGGTGGAAAAGTCGCTGGAATAGCGATCAAGTGAGACCGCCGGCTTACGCGATGATGCGGGGTAGCCCGGGGCCGCGGGGGTAACCGCAAAATCCTCCTCCCGGCACCACCTTCATCATAACGGCGATCTTTCGCAGGCGATCGCTCAGCTACTCAACTGTCCCAAGTCTAGATGACGGACAAGATGGCCGCCGCCTCGTATGAGGCGGCGGCCACGATCCAGCGCTATATCGCTGTTCGCCCGCCGTCAACGGCAACGATCGCGCCCGTGACGTAGCTCGCGGCCGGGGAAGCGAGAAATGCAACGACCTCAGCGACCTCTGCCGGGTGGGCGGCGCGCTTCAACGCCGTGGTGGCGCCGAGTCTATCAAAGAGGTCGCGCGCCTCAGGCCGCGTATACATCGGACCGGCGGCGACGGTGTTCACCCTCACACCGCTGGAGCTGTACTCCGCGGCCCATGCTTGCGCCAGCGATCCCAAGGCAGCCTTGGTAGCGCCGTCGGCCGCTCCTCCCGCCAGACCGATGCGGCCGGCCATACTGCCGATGTTGACGATGCTCCCGGCTCCGCGTGCGACCATCCCTGGTGCGAACGCCGCGACCAGCGAGAACGGCGCGCGGACGTTGGCTGCGAACATGGCATCGAAGGACGCGACGTCAAACTCTGCGGTCGGTCCCGATCGTTTAGAGGCAGCGATGGCGCGTTAGTCAAGGCGCTCCTTGCCGAAGCGCAGTTTGATCCAGAGCTGGCAAAGGCCTTTCGCGAACGATGGACGTTGCCGAGGCGTAAGCTGGCGCGGTCGGTCATCGGCGAGGCGATTCGTCAAGGAGAATGGCGCTCCGATATCGACCCAGAAGACGCCATCGATCTTTTATATGCGCCCATCTACTATCGATTGCAGATGAGTACGGGACCGCTCTCCGATACGTACATCGATGGAATCTTCGACCGAGCCATGAGGGGTCTTCGATGACCATTGCTGGGGTGGTTCCTTCCTAGGCGTCGTGAGCCAGAAGACCATACGAGCCGTTCTCACGTGCGCGCATGTCTGCGGAAGAATTCGGCGAGGGTACTCTTCTGAAGTTTGCCGTCCGCGATAGCTAGAACGGTGTTGACCACCGCCTCGTCTGTGATTTCGATTCTAATGCCGTTCATCTCGAGGAACACGAGAGCCGCAGCTGCGCCAGTTCGCTTGTTGCCGTCCACGAACGGATGGTTCCGAACAATGTGGAAGAGGTACGCGGCTGCCATCTCAAAGAGGTCAGCGTGAAAGTATTGGATGCCGGCTCCGGCTTGCGGCATAGCGAGAGCGGACTGGAGGAGGCCGAGATCCCGGATGCCTCCGGCGCCCCCGTACCGTATTATTTGGTCGTGGTGAATCTCCAGGACTTCTTCAAGCCCGAGGAAGAGCGGCGACAACGAGTTAATCTGCGAGACGCTTCAGTGCGCGATGGTGCCGTCTATTCACAGCCTCCAGTGTTCTCCGGAACAACTCGCGCCGCTTGGCATCGCGAACCGGTGCAACCACCAGGCATTTACCATCCGTGGTCAGTGAAAGGGGAGTGTTCGCGTTGATGCCGAGGAGCTCAAGGACGCCGCGGTCAATCACCAGGGCGAGACTATTCCCATGCTTGGTCAGATGTTTGATCATGGAGAGCCCCTAACTCATTGTGATTACACTGTATCACCAACTCCGCAGTCGTGTCAAGCGGCGCACGGCGGGATCTCCATTACTCGCTTCTTTGAACGCTAGCAGGATGCTGAAAAAGCAGGACTTGCCGCGCGAGTGATGAATCTATGTTTAGACGTAAACATAGCCCCCAACGACGCACCCCCTTCGGAGGACTCACGATGCGCGGCGACGATCCCGAGCAGC